>Ga0247841_10001195_pt1 | contig 60822 bp, 60 predicted proteins | sample LaCruzMarch2015__2_FD_192410 | JGI IMG/M metagenome (GOLD analysis project Ga0247841, IMG submission 192410) | Freshwater microbial communities from meromictic Lake La Cruz, Castile-La Mancha, Spain - LaCruzMarch2015_18m | ecosystem: Environmental > Aquatic > Freshwater > Lake | place: Spain...
GACCGCACTCGCTCCCCCACCGGCGCCGGCGGCGTCCCCCCGCAGGGGCATGCCGCCGGCGCCGAAGCTCCTCCCACAGTCGACCCGAGGTTCCGCCCGCCGGGAGACGACCCGGGGCGGGCGCGGCCGTAGGCTCTCCTCAGGTCAACGCAATCAGGGGGAAAGGAAGGCAGGGCTCACGATGGGAGGCACAATGAGCTCAGCACGAAGAGTCGCAATCGCCGACATCGGGACGAGACTCTCAACGCTCTGGGTCGTGGTCATGTTCACCATGGCCTTCGCGGACATCCTGACTTTCATCAAGCCGGGAGCGCTGCAGGAACTGTGGGCCGGACAAGCGGGCGTGCACATCACTCCGGGGCTTCTGCTGGGGTTCGCGATACTCATAGAGATCCCGATCGCGATGATCTTCGCGTCCCGCGTCCTCAAGCCGGGGCCCAACCGCTGGGCGAACACCGTGGCAGCGGTGATCACCACCGCGTTCGTCGTAGGCGGCGGCTCGCTGACCCCGCACTACGTGTTCTTCGCGGCCGTTGAAGTCGCGTGCATGGCGCTGATCGTCTGGTCTGTGTGGACGCGGCGCGACTCAGAATCCGATTGAGGAAGGGCGACATGGCTCTCAACGACTACCCGATCGACGTTCGCGCCGACTACCCTGAGCGCAGCTCACGAGGATGGGCGGCGCTCACCATCCTGCTGATCAAGTTCCTCGCCCTGATCCCGCACTTCTTCGTCCTCATGTTCCTCGGCATCGCCCAGCTCTTCGTGGCGCTGGTCGCACAGGTGGCGGTGGTCATCACCGGCGAGTATCCGCCGCGCATGTTCGCCTTCGTCGCGGGGGTGCTGCGCTGGGGCACCCGCGTCTCGGCCTTCGTCCTCTCGCTGAGCGACCGCTACCCGCCGTTCACCCTGCAGCCCGTCGACGACTATCCCGTGGACGTGATGGCGGAGCGGCCGGCGCGGAGCAGCCGCCTGTATGCGCTCTTCACCGTGATCGTCGAGCTCGTCTTCATCGCGGCGATCATCGCCCTGGCCGCGCACTTCGCGCGGGACACGGGCGGGGGAGCGTCCACAGGGCGCAGCTACAACTTCTCGAGCAACGCCGGGACCGGCCTGCTCCTGCGCCAGATCGCCGCCCTGCCGCACCTCATCGCGCTCTTCTTCCTGGGCATCGCCGTCTTCGTGCTCTGGCTCGTCGCGCAGTGGGTGATCCTCTTCAGCGCCAGGTTCCCGCGCGGCATGTTCGGCTTCGTCGCCGGCTTCGTCCGCTGGCAGACACGGGTGAGCGGCTATGCCCTGGGGCTGAGCGACCGCTACCCGCCGTTCAGTCTCGAAGCGCCGGCCAGAGGGCCCGAGCCAGCGCTCCCTTCGGCGCCGCTCCCTCCCGCGCAGTGGTACGCGGACCCCAGCGGCCGCCATGCGCACCGCTACTGGGACGGCGCCCAGTGGACGTCGCAGGTGGCCGACGACGGGACTATCAGCGTGGACGCGCTCGCCGGTCCCGGTTCAGGCCCTCCGGGCTGAGCGCGCGAGCGCCGATGGGCACGGCGGCGGCCTCCTCGTAGGCCATGTTCGCCGGCATCGTGGCGATCACGCCGGTCTCGGGGAGGCACGTGTATTCGGCGTAGGCGCCGAATCTCATGAGGGTCGCGGCGAAGACCCGGTCGCCCTTCCTGAATCTGATCACGTCCTTGCCTGTCTCTTCGACTTCACCGGAGAGCTCGCCGCCGAGGATCGGCCGTCTGGGCTTCATTACGCCGAGGGCCAGACGGGCGGGGATCCAGAACGAGCGGGGTACCTTGAAGCCCCTGCACCGGGAGTCCGCCACCGACACGGTGGTCCCGCGCACACGTATCAGCACTTCATTGTCCCGGGGGACCGGTTTGCTGACTTCAGCGAGACGCAGGACTCCCGGCGGGCCGTACTGCGCGTAGACGATCGCTTTCATGAGCACCCCTCTTCTTCTTGCCGTCACGACCAGGCTCCGAGTCACAGAGCTCCTTTGCCCTGCTGGCTATCCTTCCCGGGAGCCCGCCGCTGGGCAGCCGGCGGATTCCCGTTCCACCGCCGCGGGGGCTGGCCGGCGAGAGACGCCGCGGGTCGTCCTCGGCAAGTTGCTGGGAAGTCGCTAGATCCGCGGGAAACGTGCGGCGCCTCCCCCAGCGCCGCCGGCGCCGCACCTTGCTCTGAGCGTTGAACATTCGCCGCAAGCTGGCCCTTGGGTTCGCCATGCGCCATACGGGGCATAAACAGCCATCCCAGACTAAATCGGGGGTTTTCCTCCACTATAAGTCAAAGAGCAGTCGTAAGTGCATTGTCGCAATCGCCCGGCTCGATCAAGAGCCGATCGAGGGAGCTGATCAAAATGGATTCGACTAGAAAGATCTCGCTGATCGCGGGCTTGTTCTACCTGCTCACCTTCGTCTCGGTGCCGATCCTCTATCTCTACGGTCCGGTGCGTGAGGTGGGCTACATCGTCGGCCCCGGCCCGGACACCCGCGTGTTCGTCGGCGCCGTCCTGGAGATCATCGTGGCCCTCGCCGGCATCGGCGCCGCCGTCGCGCTCTTCCCGGTGGTCAAGCGGCAGAACGAAGGGGTCGCGCTGGGCTTCGTCGCCGTCCGCACCCTGGAAGCCGGCGCCATATTCGCCGGCGTCTTCACCCTCCTGGCGGTGGTGAGCTTGCGGCAGGCCGGAGCCGGAGCAGGTGCGCTGGCCACCGGCCAGACGCTGATCGGCCTGCACGACTGGACGTTCACCCTCAGTCAGAGCTTCCTGCCTGCCGTGAACGCCCTGCTGCTGGGCTCCCTGCTCTACCAGTCGCGCCTGGTGCCGCGGATCCTGCCCCTGATCGGATTCATCGGAGCGCCTCTGCTCGTCGCTTCCACCATGGCCACGCTGTTCGGCGCCAACGAGTACGGCTCCGGTTTGTCGGGGCTCCTGACGATCCCGATCTTCGTGTGGGAGCTCTCGCTGGGCGTCTACCTGGTCGTGAAGGGCTTCAGGGCTGCTGGTCTGCAGCAGCTCGGCTTCCTGCCTGCCCCAACGGACGAGCTGCAGCAGGCGAAGGATCGGAAGCGGGCGGCGTGACACGCGTCGGGCCGCGGGCCACGCGGACATGCGTCTTGTCCGCAGCCTGAGAGGCTCGACCACTGAGAAGCTGCCGAGGCCGGGAGCGTCTGGGATTCATCCAGCGCCCCCGGCCTCGGCCGAAGGCAACGTCGGAGGTCTCTGACGAATCGCCAGACCTGCGGGGATCCCGCGGCGAGGCGACCCCTTCCCCTGGGTTGGCCGTGCGCCGCGCCGGGAACCCTCGGGTATCCCCCGAACAAAGTAGGAGGTTTCCTCAATGTCTACTGCAAAGCAGTCCATCGACGTGAACGTCAACGTGACTACGGCGTACGACCAGTGGGCCCAGTTCGAGAGCTTCCCCCGGTGGATGGAGGGGGTCGCGTCGGTCGACCGGATCGACGACACCCAGCTCCACTGGGTGGCCAAGGTCAAGAACGAGGTCGCCGAGGTCGAGAACGAGAACCGTGAGTGGGATGCCCGGATCACCGTGCAGATCCGCGACAGGCGCATCTCCTGGGAGAGCGTTGGCGGGAAGCCCGACGAGAAGCCCAATGCGGGGCACGTCACATTTGAGGCGCTCGGCGACTCGGCGTGCCGCGTCACCTTTCGGATCGACTGGGAACCGGAAGCCGCGCTCATGGCAAATGAAAGCTACGTGCTCGCTGCGGTGAACCAGGTGGTGGCGGAGGATCTCGCGCGCTTCAAGGACTTCATGGAGGCGCGCTGAGCAGACCGGCTCACGGCGCGGCGAGGGCCGGGGCGCCTCGCGACCCGGCTCCGATCACGCCCACAGAGCACAGATCGGCAGCGCCAGCAGTCGGTCGTCGAGCGCGAATGGACGCGGTCCGGTGTGCAGAACGAGACCGGCGACGAAGCGGTCGCCGAGCTCGTCGCGCAGCCAAAGCAGATGGCGTGCGCTGTGCCTCGTGGGCGTCGCCTCGGCTTTCACTTCGATGGCGATGACCCGACCGTTTCCCGCCTCCAGGATGATGTCCACCTCGTGCCGACCTTGCTGCCGGCGAAGGTGATACGACCGGAGCTGGGCGGCGCCGACCGCGATCTCCGCACGGATCTGCGCCATCACGAAGGAGTCGAGGACCCGCCCGAGCAGGTCCCCGTCGCGCATGACACCATCGACGTCCACGCGCAGAGCGGCTCCCACCAGTCCCGGATCGACCACGTAGCGCTTGGGCGCGCGTGCCAGGCGCTTCAAGCGGTTGGTCGTCCACGCTGGGACGGCCTCCACGATGAGCAGGTTCGTGAGGAGCCGATCATAGGCCGCCGCCGTCTTGGCGTTGATCCCGGCGGCATCGTAGAGCTTCTTGTCTTCCACGACTCCTGCCGTACTCGAGGCCAACGCCTGGAAGTAACGCCGCAGCCGTGCGGGGTCGCGGTGGCCGGCGATCTGTGCGGCGTCCCGCGTCAGGATCTGGTCGAGGTAGCCGTCCAACCAGCGCCGCCGGGCTGGGCCCTGCAGGTGCAGGGCTGGGCTGGGAAACGATCCGGCGAGCGCCATCTCGATGTAACCCCTCAAGTCCGGGGCGTCGGTCGGGACCCGAGCAGCCGTCTCGACACCCGCGGCGACGATCCGCTCGAGGAGTCCGGGCTGTCCAACGTTGCCGATGACCTCACGCGCGACCAGGCCGGACATGGCCACTCTCACCAGCCGGCCCGTCCCCGGCCACGTCTCCGCCTCGATATCGGCGCGCACCGCGCCCGTCAGCAGGAAGCAACCGGGCCGCGGATCGTCGTCGAGCGCCCGCTTCAGCGCCCCGAGGACCGACGGTACGGCCCGCCACTCATCCAGAAGGACCGGCTCCCGGAGGCCGCGAAGGGCGACATCAGGATCCGCGCGAAAGGCGGCCGCATCCGCGTCTCGGTCAAGCCGGATGACCATGCGCGCGAAGCGCAGCGCCGTGGTGGTCTTGCCGACGGCACGCGGACCGACGATCAGCACGGCCGGAAGCTCGTGCAGGAGCTCGACCAGGAGAGCATCGACGAGTCTATCCAGATAGGCCGCCATGCAGGCGCAATACCATTATCCCGCACTTTTCCAGGCGGGCACCCGCCACAGGGCCCTACCGCGGCCGCCACCCCTCGATCACGCGGATGGCCTGCTCTCTGAGCCTGTCGTCGGGCAGGTCTTCGGCGTACAGGCGCAAGAGCATCTGCCGGCGGGCCTGCGCGCCCGAGGCCGCCGGCATGCCGGCGCGCGCCAGGGCGCGCGCCGAGGAGAACATCCGGCAAGCCATGCCCAGCCGTTCCTCCGGCGACCGCCGCAAGATCATGCGCCGGTACAGCTCATCGACGTCAGGCGGCGTGTCGTTCACGACTCCCCGATCCGCTCCAGGGCGTCTCGCACACCGAGCTCGCCGGCCCACGCCTGCAGGTAGCCCCAGTCGAGGTCATCCACCGCTGCGACGAGCTGCCGCACGTCGTTCCGCTGCAACTCCGAGCGCGAGTCCTCGCCCCACACGAGCTTCGAAAGGATGAGATCCTCGGGCGACACGAAGGCGATCGCCGCGCCGGCCACTTCCACCCACCGCCGCCGCTCGAGCTCCACCGTGCGGTACGCAGCGTCTTTGCGCACGAAGAAGTCGGCCTTCACGATCCATTCGGCGTGGATGACGTTGAACACGCCGCGTCGCGCGATGGCCTCCTGAACGGCGTCCTGATCGATGACGCAATCGTCGGCAAAGAGACCGATGAGGCGCTGCGCGTCGGCCGGTCCGACCTCCACCACCACGTCGATATCGCGGGTCATCCGCGGGACGGCCCAGACCGCCTGCGCCAGGGAGCCCGTCACCATGTACGGGATGCCCGCGGCGTGCAGGCGCGCCGCGATGAGCCGCAGGAACTCGAGCTGCTCGTCCATACGCCGACGATAGCACGCGTGACTGCTTCCCGGACCTCCCTGAGTGGGCAGGCGGCGGGCGGGCGGCGGGAACATACGCCGTGTCCGGATCGTGGCGCGTGCCGCGGTGGTCCACACCACTGTCCTCGCGACTTTCGTGGCCGCCGCGGCCGCGCGGCCTGCAAAGCCAGCCGCCACCGCCGCCGCCGGATACGCCAGCCGGCGCTCCCTATGGCGCGATCGGTGTCGGTGCCGCCAGTGGTGCCGCCAGTGGTGCCGCCAGTGGTGCCGCGCCGATTCGCGACACTATCCTCGCGGCTGCCGCGGCTGCGGCGGCCTGCAAAGCCAGCCGGCGCCCCCCATCGCGCGATCGGTGTCGATACCCCAGTGGTACCGCCAGTGGTGCCACGGCGCTCCTCGCCCTGCTCTGAGGCTCGCTGAGGCCCTTATGCGGCTGGGGCCGGGGCGCCTCGCGCCCCGGCCCTCGCCGGTGACCCCAGAAAGACCCGCGGCCGCAGGCCTCCGGTGTGTTACTTGCTCTTGCCGATCTTGAACATCTTGGTGCCGCAATCCGGGCAGGTGCCCTGAGTGGCGGGCTTGCCGTTCTTCATCGTCACGGCCTGCTCGTCCTTCATGGTCTTCTTGGCGCGGCACTTGACACAGTACGCCTCAGTCGCCATACGGTCTCCTCTCGGGCCACGTGTGCGGGTCACTCCCCCGCCCCCAGATATCGCGGGCAGCATACTCTCTCCCTCCCCTCCGCGCAATTGGGCTGTGTCAAGCCTGAGGCAGCCTCGCGCAACGCACGTCGCCGAGGCTGCCTACGCCTGTCGGCCGCAGGCGCCTGCAGGCGGCTTTGGCGACCGCCGCGCAACGGCGCGAGCCGGCGCGAGCCCGCGCGAGCCCGCGGCCGAACCGCCGGCCCTGCAGCCGCGCACGCCCTGCGATACACTCGCGTTTCCCGAGGAGGACGCACGTGCCCGAGCTCGCCGAGCACCTCACACACTGGATCCGCGCCGAGGTCACCGCAGGCGACGGCCGCGGCGCGGTCTTCGGCCTGTCCGGCGGCATCGACTCCGCCGTGGTCGCGGCCCTCGCGCTCAGGGCCTTCCCGCACCACACCCTGGGCGTCGTCATGCCCTGCCACAGCGACCCGCAGGACGCCGCGGACGGCGCGCTCGTCGCGCAGCGTTTCGGCGTCCCTTCGGCGACCGTCGACCTGGGCCCGGTCTACGACCTCCTGCTGGAACAGCTGGCCGGCTCCAGCAGCGATCTGCCGGACAGCCGCCTGGCCACCGCCAACCTCAAGCCGCGCCTGCGCATGACCACCCTGTACGCGTTCGCCAACCAGCTCGGCTACCGCGTGCTGGGCACCGGCAACCGCAGCGAGATCGCCGTCGGCTACTTCACCAAGTACGGCGACGGCGGCGCCGACCTGCTGCCCCTCGGCAGCCTGGTCAAGAGCGAGGTCCGCGAGCTCGCGCGCAGCCTCGGCGTGCCCGCACGGATCATCACCAAGCCGCCGTCGGCCGGCCTGTGGGCCGACCAGACCGACGAGGCCGAGATGGGCCTCACCTACGAAGAGCTCGACGCCTACCTGCTCACGGGCGCGGCGTCGCCGGCCGTCAAGGCCAAGGTCGACGCCATGAGCGCGGCCAGCGAGCACAAGCGCGCGCTCCCGCGCATCGCCCCCAAGCCCGGCGCCTGAGAGCGCCGCCGCCGCCCGGAGGGAGGATCTTGTCTGTCGTCGTCCAGAAATACGGTGGCTCATCGGTCGCCGACGCCACCCGCATCGGCAACGTGGCGCGCCGCATCGTCGCCACCTTTGAGCAGGGCCACAGCGTCAGCGCCGTGGTCAGCGCGCGCGGCGACACCACCGACGAGCTCGTCGCGCTGGCCAGGGAGATCACGCCCGATCCGCCGGAGCGCGAGATGGACATGCTGCTGTCCGCGGGAGAGCGCATCAGCTGCGCCCTGCTGGCCATGGCCATCCACCGCCTGGGCTACGACGCCGTCAGCCTCACCGGCTCCCAGGCCGGCATCCTCACCGACACCGTGCACACCAAGGCGCGCATCCTCGACATCCACCCGGCGCGCGTGCAAGAAGCCATGGACGCCGGCAAGATCGTCCTCGTGGCCGGCTTCCAGGGCGTGTCCACCAAGAAGGACGTGACCACGCTGGGTCGCGGCGGCTCCGACACCACCGCGGTCGCCTTGGCCCACGCTTTGGGCGCCGACGTATGCGAGATCTACACGGACGTCGATGGCGTCTACACCGCCAACCCCAGCCTGGTCGCCAAAGCCCGCAAGATCGACCACATCTCCTACGACGAGATGCTGGAGATGGCCGCCGCCGGCGCGCAGGTGCTCGCCGTGCGCGCCGTCGAGTACGCGCGCAAGTACGACATCCCCATCCACGTGCGCTCGAGCTTCACCGACTACGAGGGCACCTGGGTGAGAGAGGAAGACGACACCATGGAGAGCCCCATCATCAGAGCCGTCACCTACACCACCGACGAGGCCCGCGTCACCGTGCGCGGCGTCCCCGACCAGCCCGGCGTCGCGGCCCTGGTCTTCGCCGCCCTCGCCGAGGCCCACGTGAACGTCGATATGATCATCCAGAACTCCAGCGAAGAGGGCCACACCGACATCTCGTGCACCATCCCCGCCGAGGACAGCGCCGCCGCCGACCGCGCCCTGCAGACGATCGTCGCGGAGCTCAAGGCCAAGGGCTACTCGAGCAACGAGGGCATCGCCAAGGTGAGCGTCATCGGCGCCGGCATGCGCACCAGCCCCGGCGTCGCGGCGCTGATGTTCAAGACGCTCGCCGACCTGGGCATCAACCTCGACATGATCAGCACCTCGCCGATCAAGATCTCGACGGTGATCGACAAGAGCCGCGCCGACGAAGCGGTGCGCGCGCTGCACGAAGTCTTCGAGCTGGACGCCACCGCGATCCATCATGACAAAGCCGACCGGAGCTCGTTCTGATGGCCGTCAGGAGCTACAGCGTCGCTATCGCAGGCGCCACCGGAGTCGTGGGCGGCGCCGTGCGCAGCATCCTCGAGGAGCGCAGCTTCCCCGCCCGCGAGCTGCGCCTGCTGGCCAGCCCCCGCTCGGCCGGCCGCACGCTGCCGTTCAAGGGGGCCGAGCTGCAAGTGCAGGAGCTCGGCTTGGGCTCCTTCGCCGGCATCGACCTCGTCTTCTTCGCCGCCGGCGGCGCGGTGAGCAGAGAATACGCGCCGCAGGCCGTCGCGGCGGGCGCCGTGGCGATCGACAAGTCCAGCATGTTCCGCATGGACCCCGGCGTGCCGCTCGTCGTGCCCGAGGTCAACGCCGACGATCTGCTGTGGCACGACGGCATCATCGCCACGCCCAACTGCTCCACCATCCAGATGGTCGTGGCGCTCAAGCCCATCTACGACGCGGTCGGCATCAAACGCGTCGTCGTCAGCACCTACCAGGCGGTGTCGGGCAGTGGCCAGGGCGGCATCGCGGCGCTGGACGCGCAGGCGCGCCAGTGGGCCGCCGGCGAGCCCGTGGAGCAGCGGTTCTACCCCCACCAGATCGCCTTCAACGCGCTTCCGCACATCGACAGCTTCCTGCCGTCCGGCGCCACCAAAGAAGAGCAGAAGATGGTCGACGAGACCAGGAAGATCTTCGCCGACCCGGACCTCAAGGTCACCGCCACCTGCGTGCGCGTGCCGGTGTTCGGGGCGCACAGCGAGGCGCTCAACGTGCAGACCTGGAAGAAGCTCACGGCCGACGAGGCTCGCGAGCTGCTCGCCGGCGCCCCCGGCATCGTCGTCGTCGACGACCCGGCCGAGCTGCAGTACCCGCGGCCCCTCGACGCCGAGGGCGAGGACGCGGTGTTCGTCGGCCGCATCCGCGAAGACGTCACCGTGGAGAACGGTCTCGACCTGTGGGTCGTCGCCGACAACCTGCGCAAGGGCGCGGCGCTCAACGCCGTGCAGATCGCCGAGGAGCTCGTGCGCCGCGGACTGCTGTAGCAGGCCGTGGGTATACTCACGCCGTCATGATCCCGAAAAGGACGCTGCCTTGACCGACAACGCGCCCGACCCGGACATCCTCGACGTCGTCATCGTCGGCGCCGGGCCGGCCGGGCTCACGGCCGGCATCTACTGCAGCCGCGGCCGCCTGCGCACCGTGATCCTCGAGCGCAACATGGCCGGCGGCCAGATCGCCCTCACCGAGCTCGTCGAGAACTACCCCGGCTTCCCCGAGGGCATCTCGGGCTTCGACCTCTCCGAGAAGATGAAGAGCCAGGCCGTGCGGTTCGGCGCCGACCTGCGCGAGATCCAGGCGGTGACGTCGCTGCGGCGCCGGCCCGAAGGCTGCTACGACGTGGTCACCGACCAGGGCGCCCTGCGCGCCAGGTCGGTCATCCTCGCGCCGGGCGTCGAAGGCAGGCGCTCCGGCATCCCCGGCGAGGCCGAGCTCATCGGCCGCGGCGTGAGCTGGTGCGCCACCTGCGACGGCCCCCTCTACCGCGGCCGCACCGTGGCCGTGGTCGGCGGCGGCGACTCTGCCGTCGAGGAAGGTCTGTTCCTCACCAAGTTCGCCGACAGGGTCTACCTCGTGCACCGCCGCGACGAGCTGCGCGCGGCGCCCATCGCCCAGGAGCGCGCCTTCGCCAACCCCAAGTTCGAATTCGTCTGGGACTCCGTACCCCGCCGCATCGACGGCGACCAGGCGGTCGAGGCCCTCGAGGTCGAGAACGTGAAGACCCACGAGACACGCCGGCTGCCGGTGAGCGGCGTGTTCATGTACATCGGGCAGCTGCCCAACACGACGTGGCTGAAAGGCATCGTCGACCTCGACGACCAGGGCTGCATCGTCACCGACGCCCTGCTACAGACCAGCCTGCCCGGCGTGTTCGCCTGCGGCGACGCCCACGCCAACCCGCTCAAGCAGATCGCCATGGCGGTCGGCGAGGGCGCCCTGGCGGCCGTGCAGGCGGAGCGCTATCTCGACGAGCTCGACTGCCCGGCGCCCGGCGCCGCGAGCGCGGCCGGCGGCAGCGCCGCCGCGCCGGCCTGACCACCGACGACCGACTCCCGAGGAGGGACCCGTGGACGCAGTCTCACAGGACGACTTCGAAGCCGAGGTCATCAAGACGCCCGGCAAGGTCCTTGTGGACTTCTGGGCCGAGTGGTGCGGCCCCTGCCGCATGATCGGCCCGGTGCTCGAGGAGCTGGCCGGCGACTACCCCGCCGTCAAGTTCGTGAAGCTCAACGTCGATGAGGCGCCCGCGGTGGCGCAGCAGTTCGCGGTGATGAACATCCCCACGATCCTCGCCTTCGAGGGCGGCGAGGTGAAGCAGCGCATCGTCGGCGCGATGCCCAAGCTCAAGCTCGTGGAGGAATTGGGCGCCTTCCTCGGCTGACGCCCCGCCCCGGCGGCGCCCAAAGCGCCCTCCGTGCGCCCCGCCGGCGCACCTGGTAGCGCGATTCGCGTCGGCACCGCCAGTGGTGCCGCGAGTGGTGCCGCCGCTGGCGCCACGAGTGGTGCCGTGAGTGATGCCGCCGCTGGCGCCACGAGTGGTGCCGTGAGTGATGCCGCCGCTGGCGCCGCTTCGATTCGCGACACTACCCTCGCGCTTACCGCGGCCGTCCAGGCCGCGCGATACAGCCGCTCGACGATCCCGGCGCGATTGCAACCCTCGTCGCCGCGCTCTCGGGCAGGTACCATCGATGGAGGCGACGGCTTGGGCGCCATCGGTCCCTCTGCTGTCCCTCTGCTGTCGATCCGCACGGGAGGCGCTCTTGGAACCAGCACCGGACATCGTCACCATCACCGACTTTCGCCGGGATGCGGCGGGGGTCATCGGCAGCGCGGTGGCCTCGGGCGCGCCCGTCTTCGTCACCCAACACGGGCGCGTGACTGCCGTGCTCCTCTCACGTGACCGGTACGAGCACCTCCGACAGCGGTCGGCACTCGCGGAGCCGGAGACCGCTGCGGGCGGCGCCGATCGCTTGCCCGGTACCGACGCCCACACCCGGCCGGCGACGGCTCTCGTCGAGACCAGGTTCGGACCGGTCGAGCCGGAGACCGCGGACTTCCTGAAGTCCGCGGGCTTCTGAGTCGAGACGCGGCCGGCGTCAGGCACGCTCCAGGCGCAGGCCGACGATGTCGTAGCTGAACGACACCAGGCGGTCGGCAAAGGCGATGTCCATGCGCGCCTGCACGTCCACGGGCAGCTCCCTGAAGCGGCCGCGGATGAGCCCGGCCTTGGCGGCCGGCGCCGCCGCGGCCTGCAGCCAGTAGTCGAGGTCGATGGTGCGGCGCAGGCGGCCGCGCGCCGTCACCTGGAGGCCGGCCTGGGCGACGAGGTCGTCGAGCTGCTCCTCGAGATAGTGCCGGCGATGAGCCGGCTCGGGCAGCAGATGGAAGGCGTTGCGACAGACGACCAGGCTGAAGGCGTCGCTGTCGTAGGGCAGCGCGTAGAGATCGTGGAGGAGCTGGGCGCCTTCCTGGGCTGACGCCGAGCCCGCTCCGGCGGGCGCGGCGGACGAGCCCGGCGGCGCGCGGGGGCCGCGTCAGAGGAGCCCGGCGGCGCGCGGCGCGAGCGGCCGACAGGCCCGGCGGCCCGCGGCCGTAGGCGTCAGAGGAGCCCGGCGGCCCGGAACAGCTCGTCGAGGCCGACGGGCTCCAAGCCCTTGGCGCGCAGGCCCTTGACCATGGCGGGGATGGCCTTCTGCGTGGTCCACAGGGTGTGCATGCAGATGATGCTCCCCGGCCGCGCGCCCTCGACGGCGCGGCGCGCGATCTCGTCCGGCGGCGCCCCCGACCAGTCGCCGGTGTCCACGTCCCAGTTGACGACGAAGGGGTAGCCCACGCTGCCGGCCGCCTTGAGGGTCGTATCGTCGTACGACCCGTAGGGCGGCCGGAAGAACGGCGTCGGGGTGGCGCCGCAGGCCTTCCACCATGCCTCCGCATCGTCGAGTAGCTGGCGCCGCGCCTCGTCGTAGCCGATCACCTGGAAGTTCGGGTGGTCGTAGGAGTGGTTGCCGATGCCCATCCCCTGGGCGACCGCCTCGCGGGCGACCTCCGGGTAGTGGTCCACGCTGACCCCCGTGCAGAAGAAGGTGCCCTTGGCGTCCAGCGTGGTGAGCGCCGCCATGATGTGCCGCCAGGCGTAGCCCGAGCCCCCGTCGAAGGTGAGCGCCACCAGCTTGCCCGCCTTGGGCAGGCTGTTGATCAGCTTGGCCGGGACGGGCGCGTCGCAGGCCAGCGAGGCGCTCGCCGTGGCCTCGTTGCCCGCCGCGTCGCGGGCCGTCACCTGCAGGCGGTACGTGCCGGGGAAGAGCGCGCCGCCCGCGGCGGAGCGCGCTGCCCAGTCCACGGTCTCGGGGCCGGCGGCGGGATGCGGCGCGCCGCGCTCGCCCACCGCCTGACCGAGCGTGTCGACCACCGCCCAGGCGACCGTGACCCCGGCCGCATCGGCGGGCACGTCGAAGCCCAGCTTCAGCGTCTCGGCGGCGCTGATCCGCTCGGGGCTGACGGAGACGTCGCCGATCTCGGGAGGCGTGGTGTCGATGCGCACCGTGTAGCCGGCCACGGCGCCGCCGCCGACGGCGCGCACCTCGACGACGTGCTCCCCGTCGTTGCCGTGGCCCGCCGGCGCCGCGACGCGCGCCTTGCGGGACTCGCGCCAGGCGCCGCCGTCCACTCTCCACTCCGCCGTCGTCGGCTCCCCCCCGGACGTCTTGAAGCGCAACTCGACCGGCGCGCTGTGCCAGGCTTCGTCGGCGCCGCTGACGCTGACCCCGGCGGCGTTCACGCCACCTGCGGCCACGCCGCCCACGGCCACGCCGCCGCCCGGCCACGGCAGGCCGAGATGGCCGAACCACGGGCCGGCGGCCGCGACGACGAACACGGCCGCCGCGGCGAGCGCCGCGGTCAACAAGAGGAGGCGGCGAGTCCGCCGGCGGCGCTCACGCGAGCGGCTGCGATAGTAGTGCGTCCCAGTCACGCACGCTCCAGGCGCAGCCCGACGATGTCGTAGCTGAACGCCATCAGGCGGTCGGCGAAGGCGATATCCATGCGCGCCTGCACGTCCACCGGGAGAGCCTGGAAACGGCCGCGGATGAGGTCGGCCTTGGCGGCCGGCGCCGCCGCGACCTGCAGCCAGTAGTCGAGGTCGATGGTGCTGCGCACTCGGCCGCGCTGCGTCACCTGCAGGCCGGCCCGAGCGACGAGGTCGTCGATCTGCTCCTCGAGGTAGTGCCGGCGATGCGCCGGCTCGCGCAGCCGCGCGATGTCGTTGAACGGCTTGTCGGTGAGCTCGTCGACCACCGGGTCGAGGATCACGAGCCGGCCCCCGGCGCTCGTCACGCGCAGCAGCTCGGCGAGCGCCGCCACCGGCTCGGGCAGCAGATGAAAGGCGTTGCGACACACGACCAGGCTAAAGGCGTCGGTGTCGTACGGCAACGCGTAGAGATCGACGAGACCGAAGGCGACATTGACCAGGCCCAGCTCGCCGGCCAGCCGCCGCCCCTCCTCCAAGATGTCGGGATGCTCGTCGGCGGCCTCGACCGTGTGCACGGCGGGCGCCACGGCGAAGCCGGCTATGCCGGCGCCCGAGGCGTAGTCGAGGACGTCGTCGTGCGACGTCGGCCGCGCCAGCTCGACGAGCAGATCGAGCGAAGCGTCGCGCATCTCTGCCACGGCGTCTCCCTTCGTCGCCGGCGCCTCCTGGCGCCGGTCGCGCCTGTCAGCCGTAGGTGACGGTGAAGATGGTACCCGTCACGGTCAAGCCCATACCGATATCGTACCCCTCGACGCGCGCCGTCTCGCGGTGGTCGCCGCGCGCCTCGCCGACGACCAGCTCGCCGGCCAGCGTCTCGGCCTTGATCGTCGCCGCGTGCCGCTCCACGAGCGGCGCCAGCTCGGCGGGCAGCGACAACACCAGCCTGATCGTATCTTCGATGCGCAGACCGGCGTTCTTGCGCGCGAGCTGGATGGCGTGTACGAGCTCGCGCGCCAGGCCCTCCTCGCGCAGGGCGTCGTCGACCGCGGTCTTGAGGGCCACGGTGCGGCCGGAATCCGACTCGACCTGGTAGCCCTCGGGCGAGCCGGTCTCGACGAGAAGATCTTGCTCGACGAGACGAAGCTCGCCTTCGCCGACGGCAAACGTCACGGCGCCGGCCGCCCGGAGCTCGGCGACCAGGGCGGCGGCGTCCGCGGACTTGAGCGCCGCCTGCAGCGCGCCGAGCCGCTTGCCCAGCCGCGGCCCGAGCACCTTGAGGTTGGGCTTCACCGTGTAGGCCACCATCTCGCTCACGTCGCCGACGCAGCGCAAAGCTTTGACGTTGAGCTCGTCGAGCACCACGTCGCGCAGCGCCTCGACGGCGCGCCGCTCGGCCTCGGGCAGCGCCACGACCACCTCGGCCAGCGGCTGACGGGTCTTGACGGCGGCGACGTTGCGCGCCGCGCGGCCCAGCTCGACGACGCGGCGCGCGGCCGCCATGTCGAACGCCGCGCCGGCGTCGATGGCCTGCTCGTCGGCGACCGGCCAGCCGCAGAGGTGTACGCTCTCGGGGGCTCCGGCGTCGACCTCGCGCACGAGGTTCTGGTACAGCTCCTCGGCGATGAACGGCGTGAACGGCGCCAGCAGCTTGGTCACCGTGACCAGCGCTTCGTAGAGCGTGTGGTAGGCGGCCAGCTTGTCGCGGTCGCTCGCGCTCTTCCAGAAGCGCCGCCGGCTGCGGCGCACATACCAGTTGCTGAGGTCGTCGACGAACTGCTGGATCGCCCGGCAGGCGCCGGTGGCGTCGTACTGCTCGAGGCCCTCGGTGACCGTCTGCACGAGCGCGTTGAGCTCGCTCACGAGCCAGCGGTCGAGCAGCGGCCGCTCCTCGAGCGGCACTTCGTCGACCATCGGGTCGAAGCTGTCGATGTTGGCGTACACGGTGAAGAAGCTGTAGGTGTTCCACAGGGTGAGCAGGAACTTGCGCACCACCTCGTCGACCATGTCGGCGCTGAAGCGCCGCGGGCTCCACGGGTTCTGGCCGGCGAACATGAACCAGCGAAAGGCGTCGGCGCCCTGCTTGTCCAGGATGTCGTCGGGCTGCACCACATTGCCTTTGCTCTTGCTCATCTTCTGGCCGTCGCCGTCGAGGATGTGGCCCAGGCAGAGCACGCGCTTGAAGGAGCTGCGGCCCTCGACGAGGGTGGCGACCGCGAGCAGGCTGTAGAACCAGCCGCGGGTCTGGTCGATGGCCTCGCAGATGTAGTCGGCGGGGAAGCGCTCGCGAAAGGTGTCCGCGTTCTCGAATGGGTAGTGCCACTGGCCGAAAGGCATGGAGCCCGAGTCGAACCAGGCGTCGATGACCTCGTTCACGCGGCGCATCTCGCGGCCGCAGTCGGGGCAGGTGAGCAGCACGTCATCGACGTAGGGCCGGTGAAGTTCCAGATCCTCTGGAACAGGCCCGGCCGCCAGCTCGCGCAGCTCGGCGATGGAGCCCACGCAGTGCGTGTGCCCCTCCTCGCAGGTCCACACGGGCAGCGGCGTGCCCCAGTAGCGGTCGCGGCCCAGCGCCCAGTCGATGTTGCCCGCCAGCCATTCGCCGAAGCGCCCCGTCTTGATGTGCTCGGGGTGCCAGATGACGTCGTCGTTGGCCTTGATGAGCTGGTCCTTGATGGCCGTGGTGCGGATGTACCAGGTCTCCTTGGCGTAGTAGAGCAGGGCCGTGTCGCAGCGCCAGCAGAAGGGATAGCTGTGCTCGTAGGGCTCCACGCCGAGCAGCAGGCCGCGGGCCTTGAGGTCGGCGATGATGGCCGGGTCAGCGTCTTTGACGAAGACGCCGGCCCACGGCGTGACCGCGGCGACAAAGCGGCCCTCGAGGTCGACGGCGTTCACCACCGGCAGATCGTTCTCGAGGCCCACGCGCATGTCTTCCTCGCCGAAGGCGGGGGCCATGTGCACGATGCCGGTGCCGTCGCTGGTGGTCACGAAGTCGGCGTCGACCACGAAGTGCGCCCGCTTGTCGGGCGTCATGAAGACGAACGGCGGCTCGTACTCGAGGCCGAGCAGCTCGCCTCCCGGCAGCTCGCGCTCTACCACGGCCTCGCCGCCGAGCACCTTCTCGACGAGCTCGCGGGCCAGCACGAAGCGCTCGCCGCCGCTGAGGACGAGAGCGTAGGCGACGTCGGCGTGGACCGCCGCCGAGACGTTGCTGATCAGCGTCCACGGCGTGGTGGTCCACACGGCCAGGGAGACGGGCGCGCCGTCCGGCGCGCCCAGCGTGGCCGCCGCCTCGGGCTTGAGCGGGAAGCGCACGTAGATCGAATCCTCGGTGACGTCCTTGTAGCCCTGCGCGACCTCGTGGCTGCTGATCGCCGTGCCGCAGCGCGGGCAGTACGGCACCACCTTGTGACCCTGGTACAGCAGGCCCTTGTCCCAGATCTGCCGCAGCAGCCACCACACCGTCTCGATGTACTCGTTGTCGAACGTGTAGTAGGCGTCGCCGAGATCGACCCAGAAGCCGATGCGCTCGGTGAAGCGCTCCCACTCCTCCAGGTACGCGGTGACGCTCTCGCGGCACAGCTTGTTGAACTCGGCGACGCCGTAGTCCTCGATCTGCTGCTTGCCGTCGATGCCCAGACGGCGCTCGACCTCGAGCTCCACGGGCAGGCCGTGCGTGTCCCAGCCCGCTTTGCGCGGCACGCGGTAGCCGCGCATCGTCTTGTATCGTGGAAAGAGGTCCTTGAAGATGCGGGAGATGATGTGGTGCGCGCCGGGCAGCCCGTTGGCCGTGGGCGGACCCTCGTAGAACACGTACACGGGGGCGTCGTCGCGCCCTTCGAGGCTCTTCTCGAAGATGCGCCGCTCCTTCCAGAACGCGAGGATGCGCGCGTCGAGCGCCGGGAAGTCGATGCGCGAGGGCGCCGCGCGGAACCGGGGTCGCTGGTCGCTCACGTGACTCGCTTTCGTAGGGCGGCGGGCCGCAAGACCCGAGGGCCCGAGGGCCGGCGGGCCAGAAGGTCGATTCTACCAGACAAGGCCGGGCTCGCTGCGCCGCCGGCCTGCCACCCGCGCGCCGAAGCGCAGCCGAGCGCCTACACCTCGTAGCTCCAGGCCGCGTCGAGGTCGCGCAGCGGGAGCACCCGCACGTTCTCCGCCAGCCGGTAGGACGTGCGGCCGGGATAGACGACCCACAGGGCGGCCAGCTCCAGGTCTTCCAGGGCCGCCTTCATGGAGCGGGTCAGGCGGGGAGCATCCTGATACTTGCACTCCACTCCCCAGTTGCGCCCGCCCCATTGCCAGAAGAGGTCCAGCTCGGCGCCGGCGTGGGTGCGCCAGAAGTACAGCTCCTGCTCCTCCCGGTCCACGACCCGGCAGATGCATTCCAGGGCGAATCCCTCCCACGATGCGCCGAGCTTCGGGGAGGTCTGCAGCTGCGCCATCGATTCCAGCGACTGCAGGGCGTGCAGCACGCCGCTGTCCCGCAGGTACAGCTTGGGCCGGCGCACGACCCGCTTGCCGACGTTCGCCGCCCAGGGCGCCAGCAGACGGATCATGAAGGCGCCCTCGAGGATCTCGCAGTACCTGCGCACCGTCATGTCGGAGACCCCGAACGAGCGCCCCAGCTCGGAGTAGTTGAGGATCTGCCCGTGGTAGTGGCTGAGCATCGTACAGAAGCGCCGCAGGGTGCGGGCCGGGACGGTGACGCCGAGCTGCGGGATGTCCCGCTCCAGAAACGTCGAGATGTACTGCCGCCGCCAGACGAGGCTTGCTTCCTCCGTCTCCGCCAGGAACGATCGCGGCAACCCGCCCCGCAGCCACAGCGTGGTCGCGTTCTGCGCGCCGACGTCGCTCAGGCGGAAGCCGCCCAGATGATGGAAGGCGAGGCGACCGGCGAGCGTCTCCGAGCCTTGTTGGATGAGGTCACGGGAGGCGCTTCCCAAGATCAGGTACTTCTGATCGACCCCGCGGTCCACAAGGTAGCGCAGCAGGGGGAACAGGTCCGGCTGACGCTGGACCTCGTCGATGACGATGAGGCCCCGCGGGTCTTCGAGGGCCAGTTGCGGCTGCTCCAGCCGGGCGACGTCCCGCGGATCCTCCAGATCGAACCAGTGGTCCGCGTTGAAGGTCCGCGCCAGGGTGGTCTTGCCGCACTGGCGCGGCCCGAGGATGGCCGTGACGGGAAAGGCCGCCATGAGCTTGGCGACGGCCTCGAGGTCCTGCGCTCGCGCGACGATCTCCATGAGGGAAGTCTAGCCGATGACCATTGAAGACTCAATGCACGTCTATGAATTTTCAATGATGTTCGCCGACAGGCGGTGGCCGGGCGGGCGGCCGTTTGCGGCGGAATCGCCGGCCGCCGAGAACGTGCGCCAGGCGCCTCGCGCCGGCGCCTGCAGGATCTCGGGCCGCAACGCGAGCCGCAGCCGGAGCGTGCCAAGCTCGTCCGTGGCCGGGCCACTTCGCCGCAGGCTTCATGCGCTCTCACCACGGGCCACGCGAGCGCTCACCTTCGGTTCCCTCGCTGATCGCCGGCGAATGTCCACTTCTTGCGGTCCCCAACGTCACCATCGTCCGGGCCGCAGGCTATGGCCGCCGCGCGCCGCACCTGTCAGCATGCAGGCATGGGAATCCCCGCCGACAGCACAAGCCACGCGCAGGCCACCATTGATGCCGTGCGGAATGGTGGTATACTGCACGGCATGGACGAGACCAAGCTCACGATCCGCATCGAACGCGCGACGCTCGAAGGCGCCAAGCGCTACGCCCGGGCGCACGGCACCTCTCTGACGCGGCTCGTCACCAGCCACCTCGAACGACTGGGCGCCGCTGACGAGGCGGACGGCCACGCCCCGGTGACCCGCAGGCTCACCGGGGTGCTCCCGCCCGACGCCTCGCTGCAGGACTACCGGGAGCACCTCGAGCGCAAGCATGCCTGACGCCTTTCGCGCGCTGCTCGACCTCAACGTGATCCTCGACGTCTTCCAGCGGCGGCAGCCGTTCTACGACGACTCGGCAGCGGTGCTCGCCGCCGCCGAGACGGGCCGGCTCAGCGGCCTCGTCGCCGCGCACAGCGTCACGACGCTGTTCTACCTCCTGGCCAGGTACGGCTCGCCTGCCACGGCGCGCGTGCACACCCTCGAGCTGCTGTCCGTGCTCGAGGTGGCCGCGGTGGACCGTCGCGTGCTCGACCAAGCGCTGGCCCTGCCCTACCGCGACCTCGAAGACGCCGTGCAGATGGCCGCCGCCAGGCAGGCAGGCGCGGACTACCTGGTGACGCGGGACCGGGCCGGCTACGCCGCCGGCCCCCTCCCCGCACTCGCCCCGGCGGAGCTTCTGGCGCTGCTGCCCGGCGGCGAAGAAGGCCCGGGCGCCGGCGCCGGAGCCTGAGCCGAACCACGAGAGCGTGACCGTCCACGCAGGCGGCCTCGACGTCTACCACGCCGCCATCAGCAACCCGGTCTGCCGACGCGTCTCGCGCTATACTCCCGGCAAGATGGCGAGCACGCCGACACCCGAGCAGATCGAGGTCTACGCCGCGACGTTGCGCGCGCGCACCGCCGAGACGGCCCGTCGATGGCACGAGCGCCGCGAGCAGGCGTGGACGGTGGCGCGCCGGGCGGCGCAGATCCTGCGGGCGCGGTTCGGCGTCGCCGGTGTGTGGGTCTTCGGCTCGCTGGTGGACGGCGACCACTTCACCGAGCGCTCGGACATCGACATGGCGGCCACCGGCCTCACGCCGGCCCTGCACATGGAGGCGTTGGGCCGCCTCCTGAGGCTCTCTCCGGACTTCGAATTCGACCTCGTCGACCTCGACCACTGCCCGCCAGGGTTGCGCCGGGCGGTCGAAGACTCCGGAGTGGAGCTGTGACAGGCGGCGACTACAGATCCGCCGCCGCCCGCATCCGTCAGGAGCTGCCCGAGCTCGACCGGGTCGCGCGCCGCGGTCCTCTCGCCAGACCTCTTCCCCACGCTGGACCGATATCGCGGGTTCCGTCATTTGGTACGCAACGCGTATGCCTACGAGCTGGACCCGCGCCTGGTGACCGTGCTCATCGAGGACCTGCCGCAGGCCAGTGAGCTCATACGCGCGCAGCTCGCGGCGTTCGCGAACGTGCTCGAGGCGATCGCCGCGGCCTCAGACGACTGAGGTCCGCCGCGGGCGACTGACGTCCGCCGCGGGCGTCGCGGCCTCAGCGATTCGGGATGTCGTGCTCGCGCGGGCGCACCCGGCTCGCGCGTCAGGCTCAGCCGTCCTCCTCCAGGATGCGCTCGAGCTCTTGCGCCAGCGACGGCAGGGAGACGCGCACCGTGTCCAGGACCACCGCGTCATCCACGTCGAAGTAATCGTGGACGAGCACGTGGCGCATGCCGATCATCTGCTTCCACGCTATCTGGGGCATGCGGTCCATGGTAGCCGAGGACAGTCGGCTCGCGGCCTCACCGATGTTCTCGACAAGCTCCTCGAGCCCCAGAAGCTCGATAGGGTGAAAGTCGCGATCGCCGGCATCACGCGCTGACACGAAATCGACGGCCATGCGCGCTGCGTCGAGCATATCGCGCCGGCGCACTCAGTCTGCGCTACGCGACAAACTCGACCTCGGCTTCGGCCATCACTTCTTCGCGGAAGTAGCGGCTGAGGAAACCCTTGGTGCGCAGGTCGACGCGGCGACCGATGATCTCGCTGAGCTCGTCCTGCACGCGGACCATGTCAAGAAGGGTGACCTGGGCCTGGGGCGTGAACTCCACGAGTACGTCCACGTCGCTCTGCGGGCCGAAGTCGTCGCGCAGCACGGACCCGAAGAAGGCGAGAAGCTGGATTGGGTTGCGGCGGCAGAACTCGGCGACACGCTCGTGCTCGATGTGGTAGTGAAGGCCCATGCCGTCCCTCTGGTCAGTGACTGGCCTTGGCTTGCCCCAGGATTATACCGCCGAGAGGCCGATCCGGCCCGGCACCTCATGTGAGCTCCAGCCGTACCTTCCGGTCTTCGACCCGTCGGCGGACGGACTCATGCACGATGTCGCTCGACGGCTCGCCGACGGCCGGACGTCGAGTTGCCAGCGCTTGAACGGGGGTGGTCAGTCAGTTCTCAAATCGCTACACGTTCTCTGCGAACTCTTCCAGCGTAGTGCGAGCCTGTTTCAGAATACCGCGCAGTGTGCCCGTAGCCAGTTCACGATGCAATGGCACAACGCAGCCAATCTCACCTTTGGGCGTCTGCCTTCTCAATACGACGTGACTGCCTCTTTGTCTGACTTGAACAAAGCCCAATCGTTCCAATGCGCCAATGGCCTCTTGTCCCGACACTCGACGCACGTCAGGCACTGACGGCGACGTCAAAAGTGGTCAAGAAAGGCCGGGTGACTGGAACGAGAGAGAATTCCTCCAGATAGAGTTCTGTCGCCTCCTTGAGATTGGCGACAGCCTCCTCGACTGAATAGCCCTGGCTGACGGTCCCAACCTCAGGACATTCCGCGACGTAGAGGTCTTCCTCTTTGTGGAGGACCGCGGTAAGAACTTCGATCTTCATATCAACACCCCCCGAATGTCAGAGTGCACGCGGCTCGGTCAGCGTCGTCTTCGAAGTGGCAGAGCACCGCATCGCGCATTTCGACCTGCAGAGCCTCGAGGTCGTCAGCCTCTGTGAAGATGGCTGCGCCCAGCGCGCGCGCCGAGTATCCGCCTTCTGGGGCGTCTTCGACCACGAAGATGATCTCGTCCACGTCATGACCTCGGATACAGGAAGACCGGCGGCTTCATTGTACTCCTGAGCATCCTGCCCCGGAACTCACGCCCCGGCCGGCCCGGCCGCCATGCTCGTATACACTCTCGCCCATGCTCGCCTTTCTCGACTACGACGGCACGCTCACGACGCACGAGTGCAACGAGATCGTTCTGCAGCGCTTCGTGGGTGATGCCTGGCGGCCCCTCGAGGCCGAGGCGCAGGCCGACCGCATGAGCCACGCCGAGGTCTTCGACCGGCAGATCGGGCTGGTCGGGGCGCCGCGGGCGGAGCTGCTCGGCGCTCTCGTCGCCGCGGCCGAACCGGAGCTCGGCCTGGCGGCGTTTCTGGCCGAGCTCGAGGCGCGCGGCGGACGGCCCGTCATCGTGAGCGCCGGCCTGCGCGAGGCGATCGCCGCCGTCTGGAAACGCGAGAAGCTGCCGCCCGTCGAACTGCACGCCAGCGAGCTCGTGGGCGGCGGCCCCCAGGGCGGGCCGCCCTACCGCCTCGCCTTCAGCGGCGTGCTCGGCGACTGCCCGCGCTGCGGGCCGCGCGCCTGCAAAGGGGCGGCCCTGCGCGCCCTGCGCCGCCCCGGCGAGCTCGTGCTCGCCTTCGGCGACGGCGCCAGCGACCTCTGCCCCGCGCGCGAAGCCGACCTCACGTTCGCGCGCAGCCACCTGGCCGAGCGCTGCGCCGCCGAGGGCCTCGAGTGGCGGCCGCTGGCCGACTTCACGACCGTGTGGTCCGAGGTCGACGCCTGGATGGCGCTGCGCTGAACGGCGACGCTCCGATGCCCGAGCCCGCCGCCGTGCCGCCCGCGGCCCCTTCGCCCGCAGCCGCGTCGCCCGGCGCCGCGCCGGCCGGCGCCGCGCCCTTCGCCGCCGCGCCGGCCGCCGCCCCTCCGCCTGCCGCGGAGCCCTCCGGGATCCCTCCGCGGCCCCTGCGCGAGACCGTCCTCCTTATCGCCGCCGCGGTGGCGCTGCAGGCCATCGTCTGGGCCTTCCTCATCGTGCTGCTCCGGCAGTACCACGTCTGGTACGGCTTCCACGACCTCTCCGACTCCCTGTGGTACCTGCACTACGCCGACCTCGTGGCGCAGGGGCGGCGCGTGTACCGCGACTTCGCCTTCGAGTACCCGCCCCTGGCGCTGCCGCTGCTGCTGCTGCCGCCGAGGTCCAGCGTCGGCGCCTACGAGATCTGGTTCAGCGCCGAGATGATCGCCCTCTGCTCCGTGGCCGCCGCGCTCACGGCGGCCGCGGCGGCGGCCCTCTGGCGCGGCTTGGGCCGCCCGCTGGCCGCGGCCGTCGCGTTCGCCGCGGCGGTGGCCGCCGCGGGGGCGATCACGGCGAACCGCTACGACGTCGCCGTGGCGCTCACCCTGGCGGCCTTCGCCCTGTTCCTGGCTCGCGGCCGGACCACGGCGGCGGCCGGGGCGCTCGGCGTCGGCGTGGCGCTCAAGCTCACGCCGGCCATGCTGCTGCCGCTCGCCGTGATCCTCGCCGATGGCCGGCGGCGGGTGCTCTACGCCCTCGCCGCTTTCGTCGTGTTCGCCGCCCTCCCCTTCCTGCCGTTCCTCGGCGATGTCCAGGGCCTGACCAACATCGTCACCTACCACGCGCGGCGGCCGCTGCAGATAGAGAGCGTCCCGGGCACGCCTTTCCTCGCCGCGGGGGGCTTGGGCGCGCGGGGCGTGAGCACGGGCAGCGCCTACGGCTCCCAGTTCCTCGCCGCGCCGGGCGCCACGCTCGTCGCCACCGTGGCGCCGTGGCTGGGGGTGGTGGCGGTGATCGGCATCTACGCCCTCGTGTGGAAGCGCCGCCGCTTCTTGCGCGCCGCGCCGCAGTACGTCCCGCTGGCGGCGCTCGCCTGCGTGCTCGCCTTCACGGTCTGCAACAAGGTCCTGTCGCCGCAGTTCCTGGTGTGGACCTTCCCGCTCGTCGCGCTGGTCACGGCCGGCGAGGGCCGCGGCCAGCGGATCTGCGGGCTGCTCACGCTGGCCGCTATCCTGCTCACGCAGATCGAGTTCCCGGCCCTGTACTGGCAGATGGTGGCGTTGGAGCCTGGGCCTGTGGCCGTGGTGCTCGTGCGCAACGTCGTCCTCGTCGCCGCGGCGCTCGTGGCTGTGGATACCCTCTGGCGCCTGCCCGAGTCCGTGGAGGGAGCGGCGGCGGCGGGAGACTGAGGCCGGGCGGGCGCGGGATGTGCCCGGCGGCGGCGGGCGGCCGCGGGAGCCGAGGCCGAGAGGGCCGCGAGATGGACCGGGCGGCGGATGGACCCGGGCGCCGCCCGGGTTTCTGGCCCGCCGCCCATCGCATATCATGGCCACGGTCTTCCGGCCGCGCGGCCGGCGCCGCGGCGCCGCGCGGCCGTCCCCTTCGCGCGACCCAGGTGACACGTGGACGAACGTATCTACCGGAGCGGCAAGCAGTTCGTGAAGTTCGCCGTGGTCGGCGCCATCGGCACCGTCGTCAACCTCGCCGTGCTCAAGCTCACCCTGCTGCTCTGGGGCCAGCTCAGCGAGAGCACGCCGTTCGCCGTCGAAGCCTTCGCCAGCGGCCTGGCCTTCGCGGTCGCCGTGGTCAACAACTACCTGCTGAACCGCTGGTGGACCTTCCGCTCCTCGGGGACGATGAGCGCCGAGTTCCTCAAGTTCCTCGTGGTCAGCATCTGCGGTCTGGTGCTCAACGAGCTGGTGTTCTGGGTGTTCCGCGCGCAGCTCGACCTGCACGTCATGGTCAGCCAGCTCCTGGCGATCGCCTGCGTGCTGCCCTTCAACTTCATCGTCAACAAGCTCTGGAGCTTCCGCGGCCTGTGAACGCCGCCGCCCCGCCTCGAGCAGCGCACCGGCCGAACGCGCCGGTCGCCGTGGTCGTGAGCGTCGCCCTCACCGCGCTCGTGCTCGTCTTCCTCCTCCCCAATCTGTGGTACCGGCTGCACGACGTCAGCGACATCCCCGTCTACCAGGCCTACTCGCAGCGCATGGCCGACGGCGAGCGCCCGTTCACGAAGACGTTCGAGGTCGAGTACCCCCCGCTGGCCGTGCCGATCTTCCGCCTGCCCGGACACGCGCACGACCCGGCCGCCTACGCCCACTGGTTCAGCATCACCATGGGGATCATCACGCTGCTCACGGCGGCGGTCACGGCGCTCGTGGCCTGCCGCTACTGGCCGCGCGGCGGGCGCGCCTACGTGGCCGCGGTGCTCTTCCCGGTGGCGGTGGCGCTCACCGGGGCGATCATCGTGAACCGCTACGACGCGGCCGTGGCGCTGCTCATCGCGGGCTTCATCCTATGCTTGTCTGCCCGCTGGCTGACCGCGGCCGCGTTCGTGCTCGGCATGGGCTTCGCGCTCAAGCTCACGCCGGCGGCCATGTTGCCACTGGTGCTGATCCTCGCCGGGCGCCCGCGCCGCTGGGCATGGCCGCTGGTGGCCTTCGTGGCCGCGGCGACGGCGCCGTTTCTGCCGTACCTCTTCTCGTCGCCCAGCGGCCTCTGGTACGTCTTCCAGTACCACCTCGAGCGGCCGCTGCAGATCGAGAGCGTGCTGGGCACGCCGATGCTGTTCGGCAAGCTCGTGGGGTTGACCCAGGCCGCCTGGGGCCACAGCCACAACTCGCACGTCCTTCTGGCCCGTGGCGCCGGCCTCGCGGCCACGGCCTCCGGCGGCCTGACGCTGCTTGCCATCGCAGGCGTCTACCTGCTCATCTGGCGGCGCCGCGAAAGGCTGCGCGCGGCGGCGCCGGACCAGGCCCTCGCCGTGCTCGCCCTCATCCTCGCGCTGATGACCTTCGGCAAGGTGCTGAGCCCGCAGTACTTCATCTGGACGCTGCCCGCGTGGGCGCTCGTCGCCGCCCGCGACCGCGTGCTCGCCGTCCTCGGCGGGCTCACCCTGCTGCTCACCCAGGTCGAGTTCCCGGCGCTCTACTGGCGGTTCCTGGACATGCAGCCCGAGTCGCTGGCGATCGTGGTCACGCGGAATGCGTTGCTGGCGGTGTTCTTTGCCGTGGCGGCTTGGCGGTTGTGGGGGCTGCGGGACGAAACCCCGCCGGCGTAGGTCGCCGGCCGGCGATCCGCCTGACGCGCGAGTCCTTCCGGCAAGCGAGAGCGCAGCAGCCTACTCACGAGGCGCAGCAGACGGTCCTCGCCACGCGGCTGGGTCTCGAGGATGCGCAGCGCCTCGACGATGCGTGGCCAGGCGAAGCCGGTGAGCATGACCGACGCCCCCTCGCCGATCGTGTTGGGTCGCGAGGAACGGTGCAGCGACCATGGGCGCGGGCCGCCGCGGGAAACACCCGGGGTCTTTGAGGACAAACCCCGGCTCTTGGCTGCGGGGTTCTTCTGCCGTAGCCGAGACCCTGGGGAGGCGCCCCTACCGCCTCACGGTGAAGGTCCGGGGGTTGCTGGCGCCACCCGCGGTCGTCACCTTCACGCTGAGTCGGCCGAAGACGGCCTTTGCCGGCGCCCTGCACCTGATGCGCGTGCTGGTCCAAGAGACGTAGGCGCCGCACTTCACGGTGCCGGACCTGACGTAGCTCGTGCCGCGGCTGGCGCAGAAGCCCGTGCCCGTGATCGTGACAAGCACGCCGCGCCTGCCGCCTGTCGGCGAGAGCGTGGACAGCAGAGGCTCGACCTTGAAATCGGTCGGACCAAGAGCCGTTCCGCCCGGCGTCGTGACGGCGATCTTGCCGCTCCGGGCGGCGGCCGGGACGGTGGCGGTGATCTGCGCGTCCGAGGTCACGGTGAAGCTTGCCGCTATGCCGTTGAACTTCACCGCCGTCGCTCCCGTCAGGTTGGCGCCGGTCACCGTCACGGTGCCCCCCACTCGGCCGGACGTGGGAGAGAAGCTGACTATCGTCGGGGTCGGTATGACCGTGGAACCCCCATCCCACCCCGCCAGCCGGGCCCAGAGCCACCAGGCGGCGTAGGCCTTGAGGTTGGCGTTCAGGGGCTCGCTGTGGGCGGAATCGCAGCTGTACCAGTCGACCCCCTGCGTGTGGGATTCCTGCCACTCGGTGGCCCAGTTGCCGCCGTTGTAGTCGCAGCTGTCGGTCACGTTTCTGTTTCCGAAGTAGGTGCCGTCGGGATCGTAGCTCTCGATGTCCTCGAAGTCGTAGAGGATCTTGTGGTTCGCTGCGCAGTAGTCCCGGATCTGCTGGTTGCGGACATGGAGGTTCCCCGTGAGCCCGCTGCCGTCGGTATGTCCGGTCATGTAGACGAGCCTCACGCCAGGGTAGTCCTGTTCCAGGCCGCTCATGAGGGTGAGGTAGGTCCTGATGTTCGCTGCCGATGCGTAGCTGACCTCGCCGCACCACGACCACATGACCACATTCACGTCGGCATTGGCAGGGTCGTCGAGGTAGCTCCGGGTGGCGGTCGCCCACGCCGTGAAGTTCGGGTTCCCCAGATCGTCTGCCCCGGAGAACGGCGTGTCGGCGAGGTCCAGCGCCCCGCCCGTGCCGCCGTTGTTCCAGGCATAGGTCGATCCACCGTGCGGGGCATTGGCGAACCTGGTCAGCCCGGTCATGCCGGTGATGACCTGGCTCCCGTGCGAGGTGTGGCCGTAGGCGATGTGGAGGTCGCTCTTGGCCGCGTCGATCCACTCCAGTGGGACGTCCGCGAGGTCGGTGTGGCGGTGGTCGATGATCACCGAGTCGGTGGCGACCGCCGGCGGTGTCGTGCTCGCACTCACCGCTGCGTCCGCACTCAGGCTGGCCCTCGGACTCCCGCCACTGCCCGCGTTGTCGGCCGGGGCCACCGCACAGGCCACGTTCAACGCCATGGTCACGCCTATCGCAAGCGCGACCGCCCATGCGGCCCGACGGGCCGGTCCTACCCGAGTACCCACCTGCGGCCTCCTCGTCCTCGCGCATCCTGCGGCTACGCACACGAGCGCCGAACCGCACTCAACTGCTGCGAAGCATATACGCACCCCGCATCGGACACACCGCGAGGAGCGTGCAGGTAGTCAGTGGTCCTGCTCTTCCGGCGAAGGCGCTGCGGACCTGGTCTCCAATCGCTTAGACGGTGCGCACCAGCTCGCTGCGCAGGACCTTGCCGGCGGCGCTGCGCGGCAGGACGTCCCGGAAGTGCACGCCGCGCGGAACCTTGTAGAGGGCGAGATACTCGCGGCAGTGGGCGCGGATGCGCTCCCGCGAGACGTCGGCGCCCGGCGCGACGACCACGAACGCCTCCACCGCCTCGCCGAGCAGCTCGTCCGGCACGCCAGCGACGCAGACCTCGGCCACGCCCACCACCTCGGCGATCACGTCCTCGATCTCGCACGGGCTGACGCGGTTGGCGCCGACCTTGATCATGTTCTTGACGCGGTCCATCAGGAAGATGTAACCGTCACCGTCCTTGCGCCCGAGGTCGCCCGTGTGCAGGCCATCGGCTTTGAGCACGAGAGCGGTCTCCGTGGGGTCGTTCCAGTAGCCCTGCATGAGGTTCTCGCCGGCGGCGACCACTTCACCCACTTCGCCCGGCGCGCACTCGCGGCCGTGCTCGTCGCGGATCGTCAGCGTGACGCCGGGGATCGGGATCCCGATGCTGCCGAGCTTCTCGCGCAGGCGTTCCGGCGGCACGTAGCTGAGCCGCGGCGAGGCTTCGGTCTGCCCGTACATCACGAACAGTCGCACGTGAGGAGGCAACTCGTCGAGGAGGCGTCGCGTCAACGCCGCCGTCATGCCACCGCCGGCTTGCGTGATGTACCGGAGGTCCGGCCAGCGGCGACGCAGGAAGTCCGTGTTCGCCGCCAGGATCGCGTACGTGGACGGCACGCCCGAGAAACCGGAGACGCGCGACTGCTCGAGAGTCCCGACCACCGCCGACGGATACATGAAGCGGTTGTCGACGACCACGCGTCCGCCCACCGCGAAGTGCGTGAGCAGGAGCGATTTGCCGAAGCTGTAGTGGAACGGCAGCACGCTGAGGACGCTGTCGTCCGCCGTCAGGTGCAGATAGGCCAGGATCTGCCGGGTGTTGGCGGCGAGATTGCGGTGCCGCAGCGTCGCGCCTCGGGGCAGGCCGGTGGAACCGCTCGTGTAGAGGATCGCGCAGAGGTCGTCGAGGCCGACGTCGCTCGCCACGCGCGCCGAGCTGGCCGACGCCACGTCCTCCGCCCGCAGGACCCGCACCTCCGCGGGCAAGGCCCAGGCGGGATCCGCGCGGTCGATGATGACGAAGCGCAGATCGGGAGCGCGGTGCACGATCTCGGGCAGATCGCGCGCCACGCGAGCCGCCATGGTCACCAGCCCGACGGCCCCGCTGTCCGCCAGTAGGGCCGCGCTGGTGCGCGCCCTGTTGGCGCCATTCAGGGCCACGCAGCCGGCGCCGGCCTTCAAGATGCCGAAGAACCCCTCGACATAGGCACGGCCGTTGTCCGCGAGCAGTCCGACGCGGTCGCCTCGCGCGACGCCGAGATCGCGCAGGCGGGCCGCGACGCGGTTGGCCCCCGCCTCGATCTCACCGTACGTCAGGACGACGTCACCGTGTTCCAGCGCGACGGCGTCGCCGCGATGATCGGCGCTCTGCTCGAGCAGCGCGTGGATCGGTGTGAGGCCGTCCATGTGCTAGACAGCCTCGGGAACCGGACCGCCGAGGCCGACCATATCCAGTGGCGCCGCGCGCAGGTAGTGAGCGCTTCTGCTCTTCCGAGTGAAGTCGGCGAAGGCATTGCGCACCTGATCGGGGGACATGTCCATTGCGAGCGCCGTCTCTTCCACTGAGACCTGGTTCTCCTGGGCGTACCAGAGCAAGTCCATGGTCTCGTAAGGAAGGCGGAAGAAGAACTCCTCCTGAGTGGACGGGGCGCTGTACGTGTCGGTCGTGGGGGTGCGCTTCTGGATGGCCTCGGGCACGTCCAGGTGGCGGGCCAGCTGGTAGACCTGGGTCTTGTACAGATGCGCGATCGGGCCGAGGTCGTAGCCCCCGTCGCCGTACTTGACGAAGAACCCCTGGTCACGTTCGTTCTTGTTGGGTGTCCCGACGACGGCGTAGTTGCGCAACTCCGCATGGTAGTAGAGCATGGACATGCGGGTGCGCTGCTTGAAGTTGGATGCCGCCACGATCTGGGCGAACTCCGCCGGACCCAGGCGGGCGCTCTTCTCCTCGCCGTCTGGCGTGACGATCGTCAGGGAGAACACGTTCAGGGTCCCCCCGTCCAGCAGGCCGGGAGGAAGGACGATCTTCGCCTTGTAGCCGGCCGTGGGGTCGTATTCGGGAAACACGCGGGCGATGGCATCGTCACGGCGCGCGAAGCAGGCGAACCCGTCCAGGGCCGGCGTCACGCTCTCCAGGATGGGGGTGACGCCGTAGTGGGCGGCCAGCGTCCGTGCCAGGTCCTCCGAGATGGGGTCCGAGTCCCTGTCGGGCAGCAGAAGGGGCGCCACTCGTTCGGGACCGAACGCCTTGACGCACAGGGCCAGGCACACGGAGGAATCGATCCCGCCGCTTATGCCCAGCACGGCGCCGGTGCGGCGGAGGCTGCGCATGGTCTCCTTCAGCCACCGCACGATACGGTCTGTCTCGGCCGCGGCGTCGATACGAAGAACGCCTCTGTTCATTGGCACAGCTGCTCCCTTCCGGGCGACCGCTTCCCAACGACGACCTTCACGTCATCAGTGTCGTCAAGGGGGAGGGATGGTCTTGGACTGGACACGAACTGCCGATCCACCAACTGGGTCGAGACGATGCCCGCCAGGGCCATATCGTCCGTTTCTCCCAGCGGTAGGCCCCGCTTGAGCTTGGCGACAAGTTGGTCCACCGCATGCGGATTGAAGTAGCCGGAATGCTTGATGGCGGAACTGGACAGCAACTCCTCGATGTAGTCCGACGGGGAGTCGTTGAAGAAGGCCCGATGGATCGGCGCCCGGTAGGGCTGCTTGGGCCGATCGCTGATCTCGGTCGGAAGCCATTCGCGGCTGATCCGCTTCAGCAGGTACTTCTCCGTGAGTCCGTTGAGCTTGAGTGCGGGCGGCAGATAATTGGCAAACTCGACCACCCGGTGATCCAGGAAAGGGAACCGTCCCTCGACAGAATGCGCCATCGCCATCCTGTCACCTTGAGACGACAGAAGGTACTGCGAGAGGAGAATGGTCGTCTCAAGGTACTGAGCCTGGTGCAGGGGGTCCCAGCGGTCGAACCCATCCGGGTAGAAGGGCGTCAGTTCGCCGTCGCCGGCCGCGGTGGCCTGTCGCATCTCCTCGCTGAAGAACCGCTTGGCTCTGGCCGTGGCACGCCATCTGAGGCTGTGCGAGTAGTCTCGGGATTCGACGTCTGTGAGCCCCATGGCGAAGAACGCCTTGACGTAGTCCGATCCGGTCGATCCCGGCATCCACGGATAGATGCGGTTCAACAGGGCCGGGCGGGACCTGGAATCGGGTTGTCTGGCCCAGAAGCGGCGGATCTTCGCCTCGCGGAAGATGTCGTAGCCAGCCATGATCTCGTCAGCCCCTTCACCCGAGAGGACCACCTTGAAACGGTTGTCCCTCACGAGGCCCGACAGCAGGAACATCGGCGCCGGGGACGTCCTCATCAGCGGGGTTTCCGCGTGCCAGGCCACCTCGGGGAACACCTGTCCGATGTCGGCATGGGTGGCGTGCACGACGTGGTGCTGGGTGCCCAAGGCCTTGGCCATCGTGGTCTGGAAGCCGCTTTCGTCGTAGGCGGCATCTGCGAAAGCGATCGAGAACGTCTCGAGGGGATTCATCGTTTGGCTGCGGATGATCGCCGTGACCATCGACGAATCCAGTCCTCCGCTCAGGTAGGCGCCCACGGGAACGTCCGCCCGAAGCCGGATCCGCGTGGCGTCGATGAGAAGCTCCCGCAGCTCCTCCGCGTACTCCTGCGTGGATTGCCGGGGCACGGCGCCGTCCTCGGGAAAGGCCATCTCCCAGTAGCACTCGAGCGTGATCTGGCCATCCCTGACGAGCATGTAGTGGCCGGGAGGAAGCTCCGCGATCCCTCGGAAGAACGTCCTCGGTGAGAGGGTGCTCCAGAATGTGAAGATCTGGTCCAGAGCCACCGGATCGGGGGACGCAGTGATGCCGGGACTGGCGAGGATCGCCTTGATCTCGGAGCCGAAGACCAGCGCCCCGTCGGCCACCGTGTAGAAGAGGGGGCGCACGCCCAAACGATCGCGGGCCATGAACAAGGTGCGGTCCCGACTGTTCCAGATGGCTATCGCGAACTGGCCGTTGAAGCGGGACAGGCAGTCCGGGCCGTACTCCTCATACGCGTGAAGGACGACTTCGGTATCGCACGTGGTAGAGAACCGGTGTCCCCGACTCTTCAGCTCCAGTCTCAACTCCGGGTGATTGAAGATCTCCCCGTTGAACACGATCCACAGGGATTCATCTTCGTTGGGGATCGGCTGCTGGCCGGTGCTCAGGTCGATGATGCTCAGGCGCGCATTCCCGAGACCCACGTGATCGTCAAGGTAGATCCCGAACTGGTCGGGCCCCCGGTGACGGATCGTTGCGAGCATCGAGCGGAGGGTCGATTCCTCCACCGGCCGAGCCCCGCTGAGGTCGCAGACTCCGACGATGCCGCACATCTAGCGCAGTCTCCGATGTCTCCTCGCGTTGACTAGTCGCCCTTGCCTGTCAGCGAAGTCGAATCGCCCTTCCCGTCGATGACATCGACGATCCTCTGGGCAAACAAGGGGGCGACTCTCTCTCCGAACTCAGGGGTTGGATGCGAGTTGTCCGGCCCGCTCGCGTATTCCGGATTCAGATAGGAGCCGCCCTCGGTCTCGAGCTCGTAGAAGTCCCACAAGAAGATGTTGTCGCCGGGTTCGTCCCACTCCGCCTTGACCCAGTCGAAGAACTCCCTGGTGCGCTGTGCCTCTTCTGGAGACGTGGTCGCTTCGGTCAATGCGGCGCCCGTCCAGACGATGAACTTCGTGTCGGGAAACGAGCGCATCTTCTCCTTGAGCGCGGCATACTGCAGCTTGTAGTTCTCGAGACGCTTCTCGCCGGAGTCGATGTCGGCGGCGCCGGTGTCGGGAAGGATGCTCCCGACTGGGTAGCAGTGCTTCCAGCTGATGACGTCATACTGCTTCGTCAGCATCTCGAGCGTGGGCTCGCCCTGATAGGGCGCGTCGCCGGCATGCTTCACCCAGATATTGTAGTAGTCATACGGGTAGTTGGCCCAGTCGTAGCCCTCGCTGGTCGTCGGGAAGTACATCTCCTCTATCTCATAATGCGTGCTGTTCTTCTTGTTGTAGCTGTCTATCCAACTCTTCACGGCGCTCTTGCCGAAGATCTTGGACATCACTTTGGACGTGGTGCCAAGCCAGACCACCCGCCCGGTACTGTGATGAAGAAACACGATTCGTGCTGCCATCGGGGCGCCATCTCCTGATCGGCTGTCGTCCCGGGAGCATCCTGCCGTGAGCACGAGCCCAATCGCCAAAACGACAACGGGAAGGAGCTTCTGCTTGATTCTCGTCACCTTTCACACCCCCTGAGAGACGTTACCTGGACGGTGGAAGGTCGATGGTCCATGGCTACTCCAGACCGATCCTGGTGACCACATGGATGGCCCTCTCAGGTGCCGCCGCTCTGCTTGCCGAGAATGAACGAGCTCAGCTTGCGGACGGAATCGAAGTTGTCGGGAACGAGCTCATCGTCGGCCACGGAGATGCTGAACTCCTCTTCCACCCATTGCAGCAGTTCTACGAAGGCGAAAGAGTCGATGATGCCCAGTTCAAGGAATGACGCATCATCTTCGTACTGAAACCCTTGGTCGCTGAACAAGAAGTTCCGTGAGAGGTACTCGCGGATCCTGGTTGCGACAGCGTCGTATGTCTCCAACGCCGTTCTTCGCGCCTTCCGCGTTCATGGTTCCCACTGACGATCTATTAGTCTATCCCAGCAGAGTGACATTTGTTAGCGTGGACGCCCAAGCACCGAGAGGAGGTCTCTGCAATGTGGTCTTGGCAGCATCGATGCCTCTTGCACGGGACGGAGGCAAGGCAAGCCGACCCGAGACAAGAACGTGATTCTGGATTCCTTGCAGGCCCCGGTCATGCTGCAGCGCACGGTCTTTGCGGTAAACTGTGGTGAGTCGCTTGAACGTCTTCGTTCAAGCACGTCTGAAGCTGCGCGATTGGCATATTCGCCTGGGCATCCGGCGCGCTCGCCGAGGCGGGGCTGTCATTGGCGACGACTGCATCTTCGCAGGCCTCCCGGAGTTTGGCTCCGAACCCTACCTGATCAGCATCGGGAGCAATGTGAGATTCGCCTACCGCGTTGTGATGATCACACATGACGGCGGCATCCGGGTAATCCACACTCTCGATCCGGAGCGGTATGGGAAGGTGCACAAATTCGGCCGGATCGACATTCGAGACAACTGTGTGATCGGGTGGGGAGCCATCATCCTCCCAGGGGTGACCATCGGATCGGATTGCGTGATTGCCGCGGGCTCGGTCGTCACACGGAGCATTCCCCCAGGTGTCCTTGCCGCCGGCAACCCAGCCAGGCCTGTGATGACTATTCACCAGTACGCGGAGTGGTCGCTCGCGGCGACCCCCGATATCGATGAAGAGGAGTACGCCCGCGACCCCAAGGCCTGTCTGATGCGTACGCCTCTACGGCGGTCGGTCCCCATGCGGTTCCGCCAGAACGACCGGAACGAGACCGGCGACTAGATTCGACATGGTGTCAGGCTGAAGTCGTGCTGGGGTTCCCGGCCTTCATTCGGGTAGACGGCGGTAGGGCGGCGGGTGGCTCGTACACTGCGTCTCGCCCGACGGGGTTGACCTTTTCATACATTGTGCCCCCGCCGCCGGCCGCGAGGTTCGCCGGCGTGACCCGATAGGAGCCTGGCTCAGAGGCCCCGACCAAGACCTGTCCACCCGCCCAGGCACGCCGATGCTGTTCGGCAAGCTCGTGGGGCTGACCCAGGCCGCCTGGGGCCACAGCCACGGCTCGCACATCCTTCCCCAGAGGCCTGAACGACGAGCATGCCGCCGGCTGCCCCCTGCTACAATGCGAGAGTCCACGGCGGGCCTCGTAAGTGCGCCCGCGCTTCTGCCGCAGGAAGGCACGACGCACCATGCGCATCCTCGTCGCCAACAAGTTCTGGTATCGCCGCGCCGGCCTGGAACGCGTCATGTTCGACGAGATCACATGGTTGCAGGAAGCCGGCCACGAGGTGGCTCACTTCTCGACGCAACACCCCGAGAACGATGCGTCGTCCTGGTCAGACTACTTCGCTCCCTATCTCGAGATCGGCATGGGCGGTGAGTTGACTGCGAGGCAGAACGTTATCGCCGCAAGGCGAATGTTTTGGAACACTGAGGCGGCACGGCTCTTCGCGGGCCTGCTCGCGGACTTCCGCCCCGATGTTGTGCACGTGCATGGCATCCACCGCCAGATCTCACCATCAATCCTCCTCGAGGCCCGGCGTGCACAGGTGCCAGTTGTCCAGTCGCTGCACGACTATCACCCGATCTGCGCGGCCGGGGATCTGCTGCTCGGAGGGCGCCGCGCTTGCAATCCTCCACGCTGTGGCGCCGTGAACGTGCTGCCGTGCGTGATCCACGGTTGCGTCCAGCACAGCAGTTCGAGGAGTGCTCTGGCCGCCGCCGAACTGCTCTCGCGGCGTTGGCTGTCGCGCGTGCCGAACCTTGTCGATGCCTTCATCTCGCCCAGCCACTACATGGCCGCTGCGGTCCGCGCCGGAGGGTTCGACAGGGGCCCCATCCATGTGCTCCCCAACGCGGTTCCTCTGCGGGACGAGCCGTCGCCGGGGGCAGGTGACCGCTTTTTCGTCTACGCAGGACGGCTCTCGCGCGAAAAGGGGCTCGTCACGCTCCTTCGCGCGGTCCGGGTCGCGGGCGTACCGCTCATGGTCGCCGGAGACGGCCCGCTCAAGAAAGAGATCGCGGCGGCCGCGCCACCGACGGTGACATTGCTCGGCCGGTTGGACGGGCCCGCGGTCGACGATCTCCTCGCACGCTGCCGGGCCGCGGTGGTGCCATCGGAATGGGCTGAGAACGCCCCGATGGCGGTGCTCGAACCGATGTCGCTTGGGCGACCGGTCGTCGCCAGCCGGATGGGGGGCATCCCGGAGCAGGTGCGTGACGGCAGAGAGGGCGTACTCATCACCGCAGGAGACACGCTCGGTCTGGCAGCCGCGCTGCGGCTCCTGGCTGACGACGAGGCGCTGGCCGCTCGTCTCGGCGCTGCCGGCCGAGCGCGAGCGCGAGCGCTCTTCGACCCGGAGCGGCATACTGCCGGCCTGCTGAGAGTCTACGCCTCGGTGCTTGGCGGCCACCGGCCAAATGCCGCCCACGCCGACGGGCCGAGCGGGCGGCGCACCCCGCGCGCGTAGCCTGGCCGATCCGGACGCGAGCAGGGCAGACAGCGAGCGCGCCGAAGCTCAGTTCGGTTGTTCGCGCTCAAGTTGGTTCCTGTAGTATCCTACCCATGGGCAGGTCATGACGCCGACGAACGAACAGAACGACGGACTCTCGCTGCGCGCCTACCTTCGCGTGGCGGCTCGGCGCAAGTGGCTCATCCTCGCTCTCGTCGTCGTCTGCTGCGCGGGCGCGTTGGCATACTCTCTCACTCGCACCCCGCTCTACAAGGCGACTGCCCAGCTCATCTACGAGCCGCAGGTCAACGTCGCGGATCTCTCTTCCGGGTCGAGTGTCGACTCCGCGCAACGCTCGGCGGACCTCGAGAGCGTCGCGACCCTGCTCGTTGGCAGCGCTATCCGTGACGCCGCCGGCTCGCGGATCGGCGACCTCGGCGACAGTTGGTACACGATCACCGCGGAGACGCAGCTCGCGGCGGATAACAGCGGCAACTACAGCAGTATCGTGCTGGTGACTGCGGTCAGTCCGGACGCCGACGTAGCCGCCAAGGCCGCGAACGCCTACGCTGTGGCCTTCGTGGCTTGGCGCCAGCAGCGTGAACAAGACCGCCTGCAACAAGCCGCGACCGTCGTGCAGGACACCTTGGACACGTACGACACTGAGGCTGCGCGCGCGTCCACCGAGTACCTCATGCTTCAGCAGCAGTATCGCAATCTGCAGATCTTGAAGCAGACGGCCACGGGCAACTTCAGCGTCATCATCCAGGCCACAGCGCCCTCTGCCCCTTTCTCCCCACGCGTGGCGCGGACTGGAGGCATGGGCCTGGCCGGAGGACTCGTGCTCGGTCTGCTCTTGGCGTTGCTACTGGAGCAGTTCGACACTCGCCTGCGCAGCGAGGATCAGATTCTCGCCTTGCTGCCCTACCCGGTCTTGGGCCGCATTCCGCGTACAGCGAAGAAGGAAGTGGCCAACGGCAGCGTAGTGTCCACCTTGTCGCAACCGAGCGGTCCCGTGGCGGAGTCGTTCCGCTTGCTGCGCAGCAACCTCGATTTTGTGAACCTCGATGGAGGGGTACGCACAGTGATCCTGACCAGTTCGGCGCAGGGAGAGGGCAAGAGTATCACGATCTGCAATCTCGCCGTATCGCTCGCGCTCTCCGGGAAGCGCGTCGCGCTCGTGGATGGCGACCTTCGCAGCCCGCACGTCCACACCTATCTCGGCCTCGGCAATGCCGTCGGCCTGAGCTCGGTGCTAGTACTCAGGGCAAAGCTGGATGATGCTGTCGTGCGCATGCCCCTCGTCCCCGTCACGCAGCGGAGGACCGCTCAACCGCTGGGCACGCCGCGGGCCGGCGAGCGCGGAGCGGAGGTCGTCAAGCTGTCTTCCGCTGACGCAGGCGGCGCCTCGGGCGAATCAATGTGGACACGGAGCGACAGCGGTGGCGCACGGCCGCTCCTGGTCCTCACGAGCGGGGTCACGCCACCGAACGCCGGAGAGCTGATCGCGTCCAGTCGCATGAAGACGGTCATTGACGCGCTCGCGGCCGAAGCCGACATCGTGCTAGTCGATGCTCCTGCGATGCTCGTGGTCGGCGACACCGCCGCATTGGCGTCGAGCGTAGATGGGCTTGTGTACGTGGTGGATGCCGACATCGCCCGGCGGCCGATGCTGGAGCGAGCGGCCGAGCAGCTCGAACAATTGCCCTGCCGCAAGTTGGGCGTCGTACTCATGTCAGATACGTCAGGCGGCCACCACTACACGTACAACACAGGCTCTTCCGACTCCGCCAGGCAGAACAGAAGGCGGCGAGGGAAATGAGCAGAGGCCAAACGACGGTGCTGGTCACCGGCGGTGCAGGGTTCATCGGTTCGCATCTCGTTGACGGACTCCTGCGCGACGGACACTACCGGGTCCGCGCGCTCGACAACTTCGTCACGGGACTGCGGGAGAACCTGGCGCACTGCCTCCGTGACATCGACCTCGTGGAGGGCGACGTCCGCGAGCTCGAGACCGTTGACTTGGCCGTGGACGGCATCGACTGCATCCTGCACGAGGCGGCCCTGCCGTCCGTATCGCGCTCCGTTAAGGCACCGATCACGAGCAACGACGTCAACGTCGGCGGCACGCTCAATCTACTCAGCGCGGGACGCAAGGCCGGCGTGAAGCGCTTCATCCTGGCGTCCTCCTCCTCCGTGTACGGCGACGCGCGAGAGCTGCCCAAGACTGAGACCATGACCCCTCGCCCCATGTCGCCGTACGCGGTGTCGAAACTCGCCGCCGAACACTACTGCCGCGTGTTCGGCGAGCTTTACGGCATCGAGACGGTCTCTCTCCGGTATTTCAACGTGTTCGGCCCTCGCCAAGATCCGCGGTCGCAGTACTCCGGCGTGATCTCCAGGTTCATCACGAACACGCTCGCCGGCCAGCCGAATACTGTGAACGGTGACGGCAAGCAGTCGCGCGACTTCACGTACGTGGATAACGTGGTCGCCGCCAACCTGGCTGCTCTGAAGTGCGAACGACTGTCGGGCGAGCCGATCAACGTCGCCTGTGGTGAGCGTCGCACCCTGCTCGACGTCATCGAGGTGCTGCGCTCACTCAGCGGCAAGGATCATCCAATCACGCACACTGAAGCTCGCGCCGGCGATGTGCGGCACTCCCAGGCCAGCATCGAACGGGCTGCCGCCTTGCTGGGCTTCCACCCCACCGTGCCGTTTCCGGAAGGCCTGCGGAGGACGTATGACTGGTACGAGGCGGCGCCTGCCGAACGTCGGCGCTGAGGCGGAGTCGGCCTTCGGCGGCCGCCGCGCTGCCCGCGCGCCGGCCAGCTGCGATGCCGGACACGGACGGCGGGCGGCATGAACCTCAGGCGCATCCTCCACGAGGTCCAGATCCGCTTCGCCGACGAATACCGTCGGCGCGAGCTCTTTCGCCGCGAGGGCGCCAGGATCGGCCTGGGCTGCCGCCGCTGATCACCACAGTGAGGTTCGAACCCTACCTCGTCAGCATCGGCGATGAAACGCTCGTCTCGGGAGGGGTGCAGTTCCTGACCCACGACGCGGGGACGTGGGTGTTCAGGACGGAGCACCCGGAGGCCGGACGCTTCGGACGCATCACCGTCGGCTCCCGCGCGTTCATCGGCGCAAATGCCATCATTCTGGCGGGTGTCACGATCGGCGACCGCTCGATCGTCGGAGCGGGGGCCGTGGTGACCAAGGACGTGCCGCCCGGGCCCGTCGTCGGGGGGTACCGGCGCGCGCAGTGACTTCAGTCGCGGACTACGAGGGGCGTACGCTGCGAGACTTCCCGTCCCTGGAAGAGCCGCCGCCCGGCGCCGACAGGAGCGAGCAGGAACTGCGCCACCAGCTCGAGATGCGCTACCCGAAGCGCTGAAGCGCCGGGCAGGCGGCCCCGGCTAGTCGAGCATGGCGTCCGGCCTTTGCCGGCGAAGGTCGCGTGGCACCCAGCGGCACCCGTCCATCACAACCATGTCGCGGGCGCGATTGAGCGTATGCACTCCGCAGACCCGCCTGTCCCACGCCGGCGAGAGTGACGCGACCTTGCGCTCGTCGTACTCAGCGGGATCCATCCTGAGCACTTCGTTGATAGCGATGCCTGAGCCGTAGCCGCGCGATCCGTCCTGGGCGAGTCGATACAACTTCTGCCCGTGACGGAAGGGCACACCGGCCGGCCGCGCGTTGGTGACATCCGCCAGGAGAGGACTCAGACGATGCTCGCGCCACTCTCCCGTCACTGGATCGTCGGCCGAGTAGAGCAACAGCAGCTCGGCGGTCCGCAGCCCGGCCGGTTTCTTGAGGCTGCCGAACAGCCACCAGCGCCCCCGCCATTCGACGACGCTGGCGTCCACCAGCGGCGTGTCGTGCAACAGCGTGCGCCGGAAGACCCAGTCGCGGGGGCCGCCCCGACACTCATACACATCGACGCGGCCCGCTGATGCGCCCTCAGGGATCATGAACAGGCGTCCATCGTGGACGAACACGTCGGGATACGACAGGTGGGAGTCCAGGTCGAGCGCGACGCTGACCGGACCGGGCCGGCCGGCGGAGTCCAGCGTCGTCACGGCGATGCGCCCTCTGCGCTCCGCATACAGGAACTCCTCGAAGAACACGTGGATTAGGCCCTCGTACTCCACGATGTGCGGATCCGCCCAGTATCTACCCGGCGGAGGCAACAGGGTCTCCAGGTCTCGCGGGTCCGGCAGCAGCAGGCCAGAGGGCTGCCGTCCGATCATGAGGAACCACTGCTGTTCCCACGCCATCTTGCACGCTTGCCGAGCGAGCGTTCGCACCAAAACGCGCGCGCCCGCGGTGGCGAGCGAAAGGGGGCCGGCAGAGCCCTGCGACGGCTGAGTCCCCAAGGCAGGCCGCGGGCCGGCCTGCGGCCGTTGCGGAGCGACCGCGCCGGCGACGCCGGCCGGCGCGTCGCCACGTGAAGCTCGGGCGAGCGAGAGGCTCTCGAGCCGTCGCACGATCAGTTGGCGCGCTGAGGCCGCGAGATAGGCGTCGGTGAGCAGGGGCGAACTGGGGTGCGTCGGACATACGCCGATCGTGACTCGGCCGTCGCCTGACCCCACGCCCGCAGACTCGTTCAGCTCGAAAGCGACCGTTGGCGAGCCCCCAAGTACCGCCTTCACCACTGAGGCCCTTTGGGGACAGAGGTCGTCTGTGCTGACGCGCACCCCGCGCAGGCGCCAGACCGTCTGCCCGGCGCCCGCGATCTCCTCGGGCGGATCGGCGCCGGTCAAATCAAGGACGACGTGCGGCTCGCCCGCCTGCAGGTCCGCCACCCACGCGCGCGCGACACCCGGTCCCGCCGCGAGCGCGTCGAGAGGGATGGCATGGCGGCGCGCCCAGACGCTCACATCGACTGGCTGAAGCACACCGGCGCGCCGCGTGAACAGCAGCCGATCCGCCGCCAGCAAGGCGCCGGTGACCGGCCTCGGTCCGTCAGCTTGCTCCTCGAAAGCCGGCAGCGCGGCGACGCCAACCAGCTGGACCCTTTTGGACGAGACTAGATCCTCGAGCAGCATGGTGATCCACTGGAGAACGCGAGAGGATCCGACGAGCACGCCCACCCGAAGCTTGCCCGTGAAGGTCGCGGCCGCCGCCTCAGAGCCCGGCGCCATCAACGACGCCGCTCCGCGACGACGTGAGCGTAAGCGCTGACGTACTCGGCCACCATACGTTCGAGCGTGAACTCCGCCTCGACCCGCTCCCGCCCCGCCGCCCCGAGCCGCGCGCGGAGACCCGGATCGTGGCAAAGCATGTCCAGCCTGGACGCGAGAGCCCGCGAGTCACGCGGCGGCACGATGAAACCGGTCACGCCGTCCCGCACGAGCTCGCGATCGCCGCCGCTATCCGAGGCCACGACCGGAAGAGAGCAAGCCATGTACTCCATGATGGAGTTCGAGCACCCTTCCGCGAGGATCGCTGGATCAGTCACCAACAGCCCCACGTCAGCGCCGCGCACGAGCTGCATGATCTCGATACCCGGCTCCGGGAACACGACAACGCCGGCGCTCACCAGATCCCCAGCCTCCCTGAGAAGCGCCCCGCGGTCCACGCCGCTCCCCACGAACACGAAGCGCCAGTCTCCCCGACGCGCAGCGATCAGATGACGCGCCGCGCCGATCACTGTGCGGAAGTCCTTGGGAGGGTCCATGCGGGCGGCCATGATTGCGGTGAACGGTCTGCCGGGGGAGTCGTCACGCGAAGCGCCCAGCGCAGATGCTCGCAGGCGCGTGTCGTCAAACGCGTTGTAGATGACCCGACCCTTGGCGGAGTCGACTCGCCAAGCGTCCAGCCCCGCCCGGCTGTTGGCGACCACCAAGGCGGCGAAGCGCATGATGCCCCTGCGTGGCCGCCCAAACTGCTGTGGCACCGAACCCATACGGATCGAGCCGTCGATCAGTGGTATGCCGAGGGCCGAACAGGCAGGGACCGCCGCAGCCGCCGGCATCCATTGCCAAGCGTGTACGACGTCTGGGCGCCAATCGCGGATCACACGCCAGAGATCTAGCGCAGGAGTGACGTCCCAGCGCCCCTGCCGCGAGCGCACGCGCAGGGGTACGCCCGCGCGCGCGACAGCGCCCTCATGGGGGCCGCCCTCCATGCACCAGAGCCGGCGCTCCCAGGCGACGGGCAGGTTCCGCGCCAGCAGAACGAGCTGACGCTCGAGACCGCCGTTCGCAAGGCTGTTGTTGAGGAGCAGGACCTTCACGGCGTCACGCGGCCGGCGCAGCGGCCAAGGAGCTCCGCCAGAGCCTGCGAATGCCTCGCATAGTGAAACTCCTTCCGGGCCACACGGAATCCGGCCTCAGCGATCTGCGCGGCGCGCTCCGGGTTCTCTATCACAGCCCGAATCGCGGCGGCGAACGCTGCCGTGTCGCCCGGGGGAGTGACGAACGCGCTCTCCGCGTCCGTGAGGTAGACGCCCACCTCGCCCACGTCAGTGGTGATCACCGGGCGACGCGCAGCGAGGTACTCGCCGAGCTTGGTGGGGAACCGCGCCACGGAGGTCAGATCGGCCGGGAGCGGAAGCAGCAAGGCCGAGGCGCGAGCATAGAGCGCGAGCAGGTCGGCGCGCGGCACGAAACCGGGGAGCTCGACGCGGGCGTCCACGCCACCATCCGGCCCTCGCGGCAGAACGGCGCGGAGGCGCCCGCTTCCCGGGTCGGCGCCCACGCAGATGAGACGGCACTCGGGCAGCGTGCGCCAGACCTCTTCGATGGCGGAGACGATGAGCCGCAGAATGTCCAGGTTCTGCGCGGACACGTCGCCGGCAAAGAGCATCGTGGGAGTGGCGTCACCATGCGCGAGAGCATGCTGTTCCCCCACATCGACGAGGATCGGCACCTGCAGGACTTCCAGGGGCTGACGTCTCCGCCGCGCCTCTGCGCGGGCCCAAGACGCGAGGTAGCCCGAGATGGCGACTACACCCGTCATGCCCGCCAGGGGATGGCGCAGGCGCTGCAGAGGCGAGCGCACTTTCCACAGGGACCAAGGCAGTTCGTTCAACTCGATGACCACCGGCACCCGGAGGGCCCTGAGGAGCGCGTCGAGCACGGCTGCCGCCGGCGTCCAGTGCTGGCCCGCGACGTAGAGGTACACGCAGTCGAGGCGGCCCTGCTTCCGCAACCGTGCGAGGAGCAAGGCCGTGCACACCGTCGCCCAGGCATCGTCCATCTGGCGTCGAAGGAACGATGGGGCGCGCAGTGACACGCCACCCGGGTACTCGAAGGGCACGCCACGCCAGCGTCCGGAGGGCTCGCGATTCGCACCCCCGATCGCAGAGTCCACCGCGCGAGCACACACCACGCGGGCATCCACGCCCCCATCCCTCATGGCCAGCGCGAGGAGTCGGGCGCGACTTGAGGCGGCCATCCCGCTGGGGAAACCCAGCCAGACGCCGAGAAGTACGACGTGCAGTTGTGGTCGACTGTCCGGTGCTATCATCGTGAGTCACTATACCCGGGAGACCTGATGCGCGTCCTCTGGTTCCTCGACAGCGAACCACCCATGGTACGACAGAGGCTTGGCAAGACCGGCCTCAACGAGGCCTCCTGGCACGGAGGACTTGCCGCGGCACTCTCGCGCTCTGGGAGCGTCGAGCTCGTGGTCGCGTGTCATGCGTCCGAGCCGTTCGCGCCTTTCCGCGCCGAAGGCGTGCACTACCATGAGATCGGCGCCGATCACGCGCGCACAGGCGCGGAGCGCGTCATCGAGCGCTGGCGCGGACTGCGCCGTCCTACGGTCGACCTGAGGAAGTGCCGCGCCCTGGTGCGTAGCGTGCGGCCCGCAGTCGTTCACGTCCACGGGACCGAAAGTGCGCTCGGACTGCTGGCCGAGAGCTCCGAGGCCCCAGTCGTGGTGTCCATCCAGGGACTTCTCACGATCTGTCGCATCATGGACTCCAGAGGGCTGGATCGGTACCTCCTCAGGTCGCTCTCTCCGGCGCTGCTCCTGCGGGGGTCAGGCTACGTGTTCCAGAGGCTGGAGCTGCGCAGCTGGTCGGCACGCGAGCGCCGCATCCTCGCCGCGGCCCGCCACGTGATCGGCCGGACGCGCTTCGACGCCGACGTGGTCCGCGTCGTGAACCCGAAGGCGCGCTACCACCACTGCGACGAAGTGCTCCGCCCCGAGTTTTGGGACTGCGCATGGCAGCCTCGCCTCGCCGTTCCGGGCCGTGTGTTCACTACCGTCCGCGGCTACGCGCGGAAAGGCATCGGCACACTGCTGGGGGCCCTTGCGCTGCTGCGTGATGCGGCACAGCGCGACGCGCCGCCACCGGCCGCGCTCCCCCATCTTCACGTGGCCGGCGGCTTCATCACCGCGGAGGGCGAGCGAGCCGTGCGGCGCGCCATCCGCGCGCTGCGACTCGAGGACTGCGTGACCTTGCTCGGCACGCTGGACGCCCCCCGCCTGGCCGCCGAGCTCACGAAAGCCGCCGTCTTCGCACTTCCGTCGCACATAGACAACAGCCCCAACAGCCTTGCGGAGGCGATGCTCGTCGGCGTCCCCTGCGTCGCCTCGGCAGTCGGTGGCGTGCCGTCACTCGTGCGAGACGGCTCTGAGGCGTTGCTGGTCCAGGACGGCGACCCGTTCGCGCTCGCCGGCGCGATGGGCCGCCTGCTCACCGAAACGGAGCTCGCCGCTCGCCTCTCCGGAGCGGCGCGGCAACAGGCCCGGCGGCGGCACGATCCCGAGGCGATCTGCGGGCGCATGCTCCATATCTACGAGGAGGTCGCGGCAGCCGATGCGGGCGTGCCTTGACCGCACCCCAACGAGGGCAGGGCGGGCTGCGGGGGGGCGTCGCCTGCACATCCCGAATCGCCTCGCTGCTCAGCGGGGTACGTCACTCAAGATAGCTGCGATGGCATCGAGATAGCTGTCGGGCGATCTATGCTCCAAGATGTGCGCCTTGACGTCTGCGGCTGCGGCCCGCCTCGCAGCCGCGTCATCCCAGTACCGATCGATGAGCTGTGAGAACGCTTGAGTATCGCCCTCAGCGACGAGGAGCTCGGATCGGCTCATCGGGTAGTAGCTGTCCGTGGCCGGGGTCTTGGTGGCCAGGATCAGGCGCCCCAGCAGCGCGGACCGAACCAGGACGATCAGACCCGCCGTGACACTACCCTTCAGCGGGAGAAGGACGATGCGGGCCTTCTCGAGGCGCTCGTAGAACTCCGATTCCGGGATGTCGAAACGCATGTCCACGTTGTCGGGGACGCGTTCCTGATACGCCCAGTCCCTGCTCAGAGCCACGCCGATGAAACAGATCTCCGGATGGTCGCGGGCCACAGCGAAAAAGGTCTCCCAGTCTCTCGCGGCCTCTCCCCCGCAGAAGATGCTGTCAGACCCCGCGTCGCTCCGATCCTCGAGCGGGTAATGTGGCGCCCAGGGATCGTTGACCACAGAAATATGCTGCTCATCGAACCCGAACATCCGCTGGTAGCGCAGCGCGTTCTCTCGCGAGTTCACCGTCAGGCGGAGACTGCCGCCCCCGAACGCCAGCCTGTACAGATGAGTGCGTGCCCACGTCAGCGCCGGCGCCTTCTCGCGGACGATGGCGTTCAAGGCCAGGACGTTCGGCTGGCCACCTCGGCGTAACCTGCTCAACGCCGCAGCAAGAGCGCCGACGTGGAAGTTGGTCGACACGATGGTCGCATCGCCGCGACCAGCCAGCCGGAGGCCGCGTGTCGCCAGCCCGAGGTACTGCCACCAAAGGATCGCCTTTCGCCAGCGGACCAGGCGATTGCGCGTGGAGTAGCCGGGGATGTCCAGCAAGGCGACCTGGTACCCTCGTCGAGCGAGTCCCGTCGCGATCCAGTGCGCGCTCCCGTCGAGACGATCGTCGAGGAGCAGCACAATCCTGGGCGCCATCATGCCGAATGTCCCAGAGACCAAGGCGCAACGGTCCGGCTCGCGTGAAGGTCTGTCGAACGCCGCTGGTTGCCCCACTGTTGACCGCACACGAGAAGTCCCCTCTGATCGACGCTGCCCGCTCATATTCCTCGATGGCAGGGAGCGAATCAACTGCGGCTACGCCACGTCGCCGCCCCCGACTGGTCCCATGCAGAGGATGCCCTGTGCCACATCTTCGCCGAGGCAGTACAATCGCCGTAAGTCAGGTCGCGGTCATTTGTCGATCGCGGAGCGATCCAGGTCAGGGACGTGACTCGTGCGCATCGCGATGATCGGCCAGAAAGGCATCCCCGCCACCTACGGCGGCGTCGAGCGCCACGTAGAGGAGCTGTCCGTACGCCTCGCGGAACGCGGGCACGCGGTGCGCGTCTACAACCGCCCCCACTACAACGCCGACGGCGCGAGCTCCTACCGTGGCGTGCAGGTAGTCACGCTGCCGTCCCTGGCGACCAAGCATCTGGACGCCATTTCGCACGTCGCCGCCTGCACTGCGCACGCACTCGCGTCGCGCGCGGACGTCATCCACTACCATGCGGCAGGGCCGGCACTGTGGTCGTGGATGCCGCGCGGCGTACGCCGTCCGGTGGTTGCCACGATCCATGGACAAGACTGGCGGCGGCCCAAGTGGGGCGGCTTCGCCAGTCTGGCCCTGCGCTCAGGCGAATGGATGGCGATGCACGCTCCGAATGAGACGATCGTGGTGTCGCAGACGCTCACGCAAGCGCTGTCGGAGAAGTACGGACGCGCGGCTTGGTTCATCCCCAACGGCATCACCCTGGACCCGGGAGACGATGTCTCCATTCTTGATGAGCTAGGACTGGAGAACGGCCGCTACGTGCTGTTCGCGTCCCGGCTCGTCCCGGAGAAAGGCGCGCACTACCTGACGCAGGCCGCCATCCTGGCGGCGCTCGATATGCCCGTGGTGCTCGCCGGGGATTCGAGCTTCAGTGACGACTATGTGACGGCACTCAAGGCAGGCGCTGCAAGCGCCAACATCCTGTTCCCCGGCTATGTGTACGGCGCCCGTCTCGCGGCGCTGTTCAGGCACGCGGCACTCTTCGTGCTGCCATCTGACCTCGAGGGCTTGCCGATCGTCCTCCTCGAGGCACTTGGGTACGGGACGCCCGTGCTGGCCAGTGATATCCCGCCGAACAGGGAGGTCTTGGGCGACTTCGGTAGCACCTTCAAGGCGGGGGACGCGCGCGACCTTCGTCGTCAGCTCACGGCCTGCCTCGCGGACCTTCCTGCGCTCCGGCGCACGGCCAGTGCGGCACGTCGGGCGATCCTCCTCGAGTACGACTGGGACGCAGTGACCGACCAGACGGTCCAAGTATACGAGAGCAGTCTCCGCGGGGCGATGCGCCGGTAACCGCGCCTGCGGACTGCGGCGCGCCGAGCACCTCAGTCGGAGGCGAGTACCCGCCGCCCCACGAGCCACGCGCCGAGATGCTTTGCGAACTCGTCTCCGTCCCAGTCCCGAACCGGGAAGCGAGGTAGCCGCATCTTGTCCGTGTCCCGCGTGACCGTGCCCGGCCAGTTCGCACATGCGAGCTGGTAGCCGCAGCGTGCGGCCATCGCGGCCGTCGAAGCACTGAGGTCGGCCGTCCCTCCGAACGGGTACGAGAGGGACACCACCGGGCGACCGACGATGCGTTCGAGTGCCCGCCGTGATTCGACGAGCTCCTTCTGCTGGGCCAACGGCGAGAGGCGCGCGAGGGCCGCGTGCGTCACCGTGTGCGAGCCGACGTCCACGAGCCCGCCCGTCGCGAGCCGCGCCGTCTCCTCGGCGGTCAACGCGCGATGTGACGGTCGCGGCGCTCGTACCTCGCCGGCGGCCGCGCGCATGCGGCCCAGCTCCGCCTCCAGCTCGGTCGGCGCCAAGAAACGCAGTCTGACGCGAAGGTCGCGAACATCGTCGCCGGTCGCGACCGCGATCCTCTCGATCTCGTCCCACCAGAACTCGCTCTCGGAGCCCACGAACCCACTCGTGACGAACACGGTCGCGGGCACTTCCCGGTTCTCGAGCAGTGGTTTGGCCACGAGAAGGTTGTCCGCGTAGCCATCATCGAAGGTGATGCCCACCACGCCTCGAGTCACGTGGCGACGATTCAGCTCGGCCACGATACCCGCCAGCCTCGCCGGGACGCCGAGGGCGCGCACCACTGCGAGGTGCTCGCGAAAGTGCGCCGCGGAGACGGCGAGGCCCAGGCCGTCCGCCGGCGAGACCTCCACGCGATGGTACATGAGCACAACCGCCCCCGGGGCCAGGCGGTTCCTGAGCACCGTTCTTATCTGCCAAGCGCGATATCGTCCCCTCACGAGTCTCGCCCGCTCCTCATGCCGACGCGCCGCCACCCGCTCGCGCAGCGCGGCGCGCCTCCCGGTAGCTCCTGCGGAGCTGCCGAGGGATGGGAGCATTGAACGCCAGCCACTGACGCATCCGCCCCGCTCTCACGGCCCACGGCGCGACGGCCCGCAGTGTCTCGCGGCCGAGGGCGTACACCGGGCTGGAGAGCAGTGCTTCGACATCGTCGGTCGGCCGCAGCTCGGCGTTCACCCGTCCGACGCGTACGTCTTCGAGCATGCGCTCGACTTCCGGCGGCACTGGTCCGGTCCATCGTTCCAGCCAGCTCGGATGCGCGTAGAGATTGTGGACCCGGTAGGGGTGGTCGAGGCGAAAGTAGCTCTCCTGTGCCCACTCCACCGCGGACGCGTACAGGTCCGGCTTCTCATCGCGATACAGTCGCATCTTCTGTTCGACCTGTCGCGGGAACAGCAGCGAGTAGTGATACATAAGGACGCCGCGGCGCGCGGTCTCGGCGGCCGTCACCCAATGCTGCTCCCGCAAGTCGCGCCCTCGCTCGTCGCACACCGTGGGCGGCTGGTGGGTCACGTAGCGGTAGCCCGGACCCCACTTGAACAGGCGATGGCAAGCGCCCCTGCCCATCCACTCGTACCAGCCGCCGCATCGGTACTCCGGCCGCGCCCAGAAGGTGGCCAGGAGAAACGACATGGCGGTGATGGTCGGATCGGCCGCCAGCATCGCGAGGGTCCGCCTTACGTCTTCCGGGCGATAGAACTCGTCGATGTCGACCTGCCAGAGGTAGTCGCCGGTCGCCCTTCGCGCGTACTCGCGGGACTGCGCCGTGCGATCGTTGCCGAACTCGTCCTTCCAGGGCCAGAAACCGTCGCGGGTGACGATGGTCACCTTGTCGTCGGGGTCTTCCTCAGCCTTGAAGCGACGCAGCGTCTCGAGCGTTCCGTCGATGGAGTGGCCGTCAGGCGTCGAGACCGCGCGAGTCGCTTCGTGACCGCCTTCCACCACGATGATCTCGTGGGCGAACGGGTACAGCGACCGCAGGCAGTACCGAGTGAACGGTTCGCCATTCAGCACGATGATGCCGAACGTGACCTTGGGCAACTCGGACATGCTCATCGCGATGCCTCCACCACACTTCTGTCGGTCTTCATCGCCAGCGGCAACGCTGCGAGGAACGCAAACGCCCACAGGCCCAGCGGGAAGCGGTTCGGGTTCACGACGCTCCATGACACGAATGTCTCCATCATCGTCCCGGCGATGACCCCGAGCCAGACGAGACCGAGGTACTCCTCGTCGCCGGTGGACCGCAGAGCGGTCAGCAGTGCCCTGCCGAGATACGCGACGAACACGGCCACGAACAGCCCAACGCCGATCAGGCCGAGATGATATACGACGGACACCCACAAGGTGTCCGCGCTCCATCTCCCCGCCGCACCCAGCAGCTGATCCTGAGACGGGCCTGGAAATCCCAGCCCCAGCAGCGAGTCAGTGTCGCTCACGTGCCGAAACGTGGCCTCGATGAACGACGTCCGGGTGGCGAAACTGCTCTCTGTGCTCAGCCCGCCGGGGCCCTGGGCAGCGTTGAGCCGGCTAATGAAGTAGCCGGACTGCGTGGGCAGGACCAGTAGGACTGCCGCTCCCACCACGACGCCAAGCAGCGTGACGGCGCCCAGGCGACGCGCCGCGAGCCGTAGCTGGCGTGCTTTCAGGACGCGCACGAGGAGGACGGCCCCGAACACGAGCAACGCGACAAGGAGCCATGACCTCGTGTACGAGAGGGCGATAGCCACGATGTTAACGACGAGGATGAGGGGGGCGGCCCAGTTCCACCTGGGTTTGGCGAACAGCACTGCCAAGGTCAGCAGCTGCAGCTGCGGATAGAAGGCGAAGCCGCGCACAATGGTCTGACCGTGGAATACGACGACCCGCGAGACGCTACCCTCGTAGATCGGCAGGTTGAGAGCCTGGAAGGCGATGTAGAGGACGGCGGCGGCGGTATTGACCACAACCAGGGCATCGAGGAACTCGATGACGTCTTTCGTGTCGGCCATGGCGACCATGCCGCGGACGAGGAGGTAGCCGACCAGCAGGTAGATCCAGCCCGCCGCTTGCCCGAGGACCGATGGCGTGTCGCCAAAGCGCACAACGCTCACGACGATCTCCACGAGGATGAGGGCGGCCAGAACTCCGAGCACCAACTCCTCCGGCAGTCTCAGCGGTGGGCCGAAAGGGCGCCGCGCCCTGCGGCGCTCCCCGCGCGGCAACAAGAGGTCCATGCTGACTGCCCAGACGACAACGAGCCAGACCATGATCATGGTGGCCGCACCCAGTCGTTGGGGCATCCAGAAGATCTTGACCTTATCGAAGAAGACCGACTCCCCCATGTACATCAGGAACGGAAGGCCGAGCAGGAAGATGCGCTGGGACAGCGATTTCCACAGGAAGAACGCGAGAAGAGCAAGGCCCAGACCAGCGCCGAGAACGCTCATTCGGCGACCGCAGCCTCGGTAGGTGACGAGGCCGTCAGATGAGCAGGGCTCACGGCTCCACTCGGACGTCCCCTGCTCATGGGAGCTCCCTCAACTGCCGCCACGATGGCCGCCTCGACCTGTGACGGAGAGAAGTAGGAGAGGAACGTGCGGATGGACGACGCGGACTCCCCGGGCAACCGCGCCCACATGTTGTCGACCCGGCGATCGAGATCCTCATCGTCGGAAGGGTCGTATACGGCCCCGAGGCGGTGATTGCAGACCCGCCTCGCCACAAGTCCGACGTCGGGCACAAGCACGGGCCGGCCCGCAGCAAGGGTCTGCAGCATCACGCCGCTCGAGCCAAGGTGATGGCGATAGGGCAGCACAATGGCGGGTGCGACGGCGAGAACGCTGCCCACGCCTTCGAAGCGGGCGACGAAGGCGTCGGTCTCGAACAAGTCGCGGCGACGCTCGAGCCCGGACCGGAGCCTCGCCACGTTCCAAGCGTACACGTCGGCGTCGTTCCTCCGCCCGCAGTGAACGAAGCACGCGCCGCGTCTCTCGGCGAGCCGCAGGAGGATGTCGTACCCGCGCCGCGCGGACGCCGTCCCGAAGTACACGAAGATCTCCCGAGCGGCGTGTGCCCCGACGAACGCGTCCAGCGAGGACAAGTCAGGTCCCCGGAGGCGAGACGACCCTGCGCCGGCGGCGCCCTGAGGTCCGCAGGCCTGCCGCGACGTCTCGTACATGTCCGGCATCCATCGATGCGAGCGCCGGTGCCCGGCCACGAAGTACTCGTCCAGGCACAAGGCGGCATCCAGGAGCGCGTACCGAGGCAGGAGATACTCATGGAAGAGACGCGGCCAAACCGACCATTCGGCGGGCAGGCGCCTCAGCCAGCCCAGGCGTCGGCGCAGCGGTTGAGGGCCCTGCGGATACTGGTAGTTCGTGGAACGGATGAAGAGACCGACGCGGCGGCCGGGCAGTCGAGTCCCGCGGTGGCCGATCTGGCCACACAGCGCCTGCAGCAGATCGTCGGCTTCGAGAAGCACCGTCACTTGGGCTCCAGTGCGAGCGACTAGTCCCGCCAGTTGCACAGCATCGATGCCGGTCCCGCGACTGGGGAAGCAGCTCACGTCCACGCGCGAGACGCAAGGCTCCTTGAGCAGGTTTGCGAAATCGTCCAGAAAAGGGCTTCCGTCGGCAGCCCGAAACGCGGCCGCGAGACACACGTGGTGCCCGCGCTCCAGGAGCACCCGCGCGACTCGCTCGCAGTAGACCTGGCGGTGTCCGTCAAGGTCCGGAGAGTAAAGCAACGTCGTTGTGCGGGGGCTCATCTGCCACTCGCAGGCCGTCCGCAGGGCCGCTGATGAGGTGAGCGGCCGCCGAGCGCAGGGGGCGGCTCTCCGGCCAGGAGGACGATCACTGCCGGAGCCGGCCGGAGCACCGCCCAAGCGGCTTCGGGGACGGCCCGCATCAGGCACGCGTGGGCGTCGCGCCACACCAAGACGGGCTGGCGTCCGACGCGCGGCTCGCCTGACCCCGTGGACATGAGGCCGAACAGCGGCTGTGGTACGCGCCACCGCGCGGCCCTGAAACCCTGACGCGCTGCCCATGATCGGATGCTCACCGTCTGAGCCTACCCGAATCAGCGGACGCAGTGCACTCCCAGGGAACGCCGAAGGCGACGCTCCGGTCGAAAGTCGTCGCACAATTCTTGTGTTCCTGCATCGACCTCGCTACGGTAGTTCTCGGGGGCAGACGAAAGGTAGGAACAGCTCGTGGACGACATCGAGTCTGCTGGCGCGGTGGCCAGCGGCTGGCGAAAAGCCGCGGTGCCCTCCGTCCTCGTGTTCATTCTCGGCTGCTTGTGGCTGTCCACGTACAACCCGATTCGCGGGCTGACGCCCGGAGTCGACTCGGGTATGTACCTGTACGCAGCTCAGCGACTTCTCCGCGGAGCCACGCTGTATCGCGATGTCTTCGACAACAAGGGGCCGCTCCTCTACGTAATCAACGCCACCGGTCTTGCGTTGGGCAGCGGTTCCGCGTGGGGCGTCGTAGCGCTGGAGTACCTTCTTCTCAGCCTCGGCCTCGTGCTCGGCTGGCTCACCGTCCGACGGCACATGGGTATCGTCGCCGCAGGGTTCGCCCTGCTCTTCTGGATCCTTCTGGTGAACCGTCTAGGATTCGACAACCGCGAGGAATTCTACTTCTTCCCGCTGTGTTTCGGCACTCTATTCCTCCTCATGAGGAAGCCGTCGGAGGCGACCGGCATCGGTGCCTGGGTGGCGGCGGGGGTGCTTCTGTCCTGTGCTCTGTTCCTGAAGCCGACGGGCATCGGGCTCTGGCTCGCCCTCGTGATCGTCGAGCTTCTCACCTCCCTGCGATCGAGGAGCTGGGCGCATTTCGGACAACGCGTTCTCGCGCTGGCCTGGGGGGCAGCCGTCGGCAGCGCGGTGTTTCTCATATGGCTGGCCGCAACCGGCGCGCTGGCGGCCTTCTGGGACGCCTACGTCACATTCAACATGGCCTACTCGAGACTGTGGGGACTCGGTGCGCGTCTCAGCAGCCCGATCTACGGGGCAGGTCAGGTCGGTATCGTGACCGCCGCCGCGATCGCCGTCGTCTGGGTGCTGGCCGTAAGGCGCCTACTCGCGGAGCGTCACAGCAGCCACCTCGACCGGCTTGCTCTGCTCGCCGTCGTGTGGCTGCCCGTCGAGGTCGTCCTCGCCAGCACGTCCGGGTGGCATCGTGTGCAGTATTACCTCACGTGGGCGATCCCGGCGGCGCTGCTTCTCGGTGGTGCCGTCTCGCGGCTCCTGACCGATGTGTCCGCGCGTCGATCCGCCGGCCGGAAGGCGACACGATCGCTTGTGCTGCTCGGCGTCGTTGTCATCGCCGCATGCGCGACCACGCTGCCCGCGACTCTGGCCGCGGCAAAGAGCTTGGGGGGCTCCTTCGTGCGCTACGAACGCTACGTGCGTCTTCGGCCGAGCGCGCAGTACGCGGGGGTGGCGCGCTACATCGACGAGACCACCAGCCCGTCAGACACGGTCCTGCTCTGGGGCGGCTACTCGGCGCAGGTCAACTTTCTGGCCGACAGAGCGTCTCCGACGCGATACGTCATGCAGTTGGCACTGTATCGCTCGCAATACGGCGCCGAACGCGTCTGGACGTTCCTCCGCGATCTCGAAGCGCACCCTCCGGCGTTGATCATCGACACCTCGCCAACGTTCGGGCCGCAATCGGGGTACTTCCCGGTGCCACCGCTAGGTGGCGGCGCGGAGTTCTGGCGAGGCCAGCCGGAAGCGTTCGTCGAGGCATGGAGCGCGGTCTTTGACTACATTCATCGGAACTACCAGGTCGACAGAACGTTGCCCTTCTTTCCCAACTGGACGACGTACGTCCGCAGCGGCCAGTCGCTTCGCTGAGCGGCCGAGAGAGCAGCCCCACCCGATCAGGAGTCCGAAGCGCCCGGGCAGTCGAAGGAGGCGAATGCCGCAGAACCCCAGCGGCTCCACGCTCATTCTCGTGCCGGTCTACCACTTGATGGGACGCTCTCAGGCAAGACCATCAAGACCAAAGAGTAGAGCTGGGGGTCAGCTTGAGACCGGGGTTGACACCCGAGCTCGCCGGCTCCCGCCTGTCCCCGACATGCCCCGCCGCGGCATTATGATGCGGGATTCGAACACCCGAGTCACGGTCGCCGGCGGTGAGATCTCGGACACTTCGTCCAAAGCGGACACGGCCCGGCGGGGCTCGCCTCAGGCGTCGCCACCGCTCCGCCAGGTCAGGATCGGCGCGATCGCACCGGGACGCTTGCTCGCCATGTAGGGCGAGGCCCCGGGATCGCGGTGCACTTCGATGGCGACGGAGGCAGTGTCGCCGTCGACGATCCAGCGGATGAAGTGCAGGCTCACCCGGGCCATGATGTAGTACATGCCCTGATTGAACAGGAAGGCGGGGACGACGCACTCCAGCCGATTTCGACCCAATCGGATCGGTGGCCAGTCATCAGGCGCGCTGTCCGTTTGATACGAGCGAAACACGACCGACCCGTCCGCTTGGACGACGTCGAAGCCGACGCACAGAGCGTCGTCGAGACGTCCCACGTCGAAGTCCATCTGGACGAGGAAGAGGCGCCCGCTCCTTACTGTTGCGCTCGGCTCGCCGTCCTCGTCGAGTATGCGGAGGGCGACCAGGCGCGCGTCAGAATCTCCGGGGCCTTCCCCGTCCACCCATTCGAGCGACGATTGGTGGGTCGCAGCGCCCTCCAGGTAGGCTCGCACTACGGTCTCGGTGTCGCCGTCTTTCACAAGACGCCCGCCTTCGATGAGGACCACTCTCGTGCACAGACTTCGGATCGCCTGCATGTTGTGGCTTACGAACAACACGGTGCGGCCGGTGTCGGCAACGCTCTCCATCTTGCCGAGGCACTTCTTCTGGAAGGCCGCGTCGCCGACGGCAAGGACCTCGTCCACCACGAGGATCTCCGGCTCCAGATGCGCCGCCACCGCGAACGCGAGGCGCACGTACATGCCGGATGAATAGCGCTTCACGGGCGTGTCGAGGAACCGCGAGATCTCGGCAAACTCAACGATGTCGTCGAAACGCCCTCTCACTTCGCCGCGGGTCATGCCGAGGATCGCCGCGTTCAACCAGATGTTCTCACGGCCGGTGAGCTCGGGGTGGAATCCTGTCCCGACCTCCAGCAGACTGCCAACCCGACCGAGGATGCCGAGGCGGCCCTCGCTCAACTCCGTGATACTCGAGAGGATCTTGAGCAGCGTGCTCTTGCCGGCTCCGTTGCGCCCGATGATGCCGACGCTTTGGCCCTGCTCGATCTCGAAGGAGACGTCGCGCAATGCCCACAACTCCTCGCTCCGATGGCCCGCTGCGCCCGGGTGCCGGATGCGCTCTATGGGGCGCTTGGCGGCCCGCACCATAGCTTCGCGCAGGGTACTGTATTGCTCCCGTCGGCTGCCGATGTGGTACTTCTTGCCGATGTTCTCAGCCCGTAGGACGACAGTGCTCATGGGGCGCCCTCGTCAGACCACATCGGCGAACACTCGCTCCATGCGTTTGAAATAGTAGAGCCCGGACACCAGCAGCACCAGCACGACGACCGCCGAAACAGCCACCAGCTTGTCTGGAGGGGTCCCGCCCAGAAGGGCCCAGCGGAAGCCCTGGATGACGCCCACCATGGGGTTGAGAGCGTACACGTAGCGCCACGGCCCGTTGATGTAGGTGACAGGGTAGACGACCGGCGACAAGTACATCCAGAACTGGACCAGGAACGGGATGATGTACTGAACGTCCCGGTAGAGAACGTTCAGCGCGGACAGCCACAGGCCGACCGCGACGGACGTTGCCAACGTGAGAAGGACGAACGCCGGGATCCACAAAGCATCCCATGTGGGCGCGGTGTGGTAGTACCCCATCAGCGCCATGAGGACGACGAACGAGATGCAGAAGTCCACCAAACCTCCCAGCACAGACGACAGCGGGATCACGAGCCTCGGGAAGTAGACCTTGGTGATGAGGCTCGCGCTGGCCACGAGACTGGTCCCGGAGCGCTGCATCGCCCCCGCGAACAGCTGCCAAGGCAGGAGTGCGGCGAAACTGAAGAGCGGGTAAGGGACGTCACCCGTCTTCACACCGATGAGTCGCCCGAAGATCACCGAGAAGACGATCATCGTGAGCACGGGCTGCAGTACGGCCCAGAGCACTCCGAGCACGGCCTGCTTGTAGCGCACGAGTATGTCGCGCCAAGTGAGGAAGTACACGAGCTCGCGATATCTCCACAGCTCGCCCAGCTTGAGGGCCGCGAGGCCGTGCGGCGGCTCGATTTGCCGCCACAACGTGGAAGCGCGTTTCTGGCTTTCTGCTGGAGTACTCCTGCTCACCGATTCAGCCTACCTGAATCGGACAACGGGTGGCACCCGCGGCGCACGGCCCGTCAGCGAGTGGCTCGGGGGCTTCAGCTTCGCAAACTCGGGAAGGGAGCCGCTGAAGCAGCTGCGCTCAACCCGACGCGCGCTCCTGAAGATGCACACCATAGCCCGCGGGGCTGAGTCCAAATGGATCTCGAGGAGCTCGTCCACGACGGCGGCAGCGTGGCTCTTCATCGCGAACATGGCGATGTGTCGCGGTTCACTGAGAAGGCCTGTGCTCAGGGTCTTCGCGGCGTCGCGAATGGCGAAGTCCTCTTGTGCCGATGAGCAGCGGCTCTGGTAGAACCCGGCACGCGCGTCCGAAGCCCTCAGAGGAATCTCACCCACGTACACGGCGCTCGCCACGCCGACGCAGTCCATGTGCCGCTGATCGATGGCGCTCACCCCTCTCTCGTCTCGTACACTCCATCGCCTCCCACGCATGGCCCGGCCGCGGGAAACCGGCACTCACCGCGAGCGCCCGGCAGCCCTGCCGCGTGCCCTGTCATTGACACGTCGGAGAGTCTCCTTGAGCGCCGCACCTGAAGGCGTCAGCGAGATGGCGCTGCGGGCTGGCCACCGTCCCACCCCATCTGCGGCCGGTGCACCCAGGCTTCCCTTTCTTCATGCCCATCGCGAAGCCTTCCCGCTCGACGAGGGCAGCTGCCTAACCTCGCCAGTCGACTCCACAAGCTTCAGACACCCGCATCGGATCATTGCGGCGAAGAGACGGAGGAGGCCTTCACGCGTCCTGCCATTGGGTGTAGACGGATGTTCCACGGTGCCCGCTCTGGCAGCCGTCGCCAAATTGGGATACGCGTTGCCAGGTCGAACTCTAATGTTCTCATCGACGCGACCGATTCCATGCAGTGAGTACCTACACCGGTACCGGATCTGCAATTGGAACCCAAGCGAGTCGCGTTGGTGCGACACACCAAGAGTTGCTGATGCTGCTCGCTCGTTCCGTGAGACATGGGAGCCAAAGTGTCCAGGAAGAGCCGCATCGTGGTCATGTTTCTCACTGCAGCCTTGGTTGCCCTGAGCCTCTGCGCAGTCCCGGCCGCTATGGCCAAGTCTCCCTCATCATCGAAGGCTCGGCTCTTCACGGTGGTCAAGCATGACTCGCAGACCCCCGCGGCGACGCCGACCATCATTTCGCCCAACAGCGGCGAGCTCGCCCTGGGCGCGTCCACAACGATCACTTGGGGGATGTCGGCCGCCGTCTCCAGAGGCGATTTCCGCGTATATCTGAAGAATTCCGCCACCGGTGTCTCGACAGGACTGACGGGAAAGATCTCAGCTCGCAAGGGTGTGACCAACTACAGCACGCCGTGGAAGGTTACGCAGGCCGTCGGCACGTACACGCTCCGGGTCGACTACTCCGAGCGTGACGGCAAGGTCAGCAGTTCGGACGCTTCGGACGGCAGCGTGAGCATCATTGGGACACCCACTCCCACGCCGACCGCGACGCCGACCCCTGCGCCGACCGCGACGCCGACCCCTGCGCCGACCGCGACGCCGACCCCTGCGCCGACCGCGACGCCGACCGCGACGCCGACCCCTGCGCCGACCGCGACGCCGACCCCTGCGCCCACGCCGACCACCATCGATGTGACGGCATTCGGCGCGCTCGGCAACGGCGTCAGTGACAACAGCAGTGCAGTCAACGCCGCACTGGCGAGCGCGAAGAGCACCGGCAAGCCCCTGGCGGTACCCGCAGGCGACTTCTTGCTACTGTCCACGATCACGGTGCCCGACGGCGTGACCATCATCGGCGGTGGAGAGACCTCCTGGCTTCATGGAACGGTCGTCTTCGGCTCCAATCAGGTCTTCCAGAATCTGATGATCGGCGCCGCTGGGGCCAAGCTCACGCACAAGAACGGCACGGCGAACACGCGCTTCGTCGCCTGCCGGATCCGCGGTGGTGGCGGGAATCAGACCAACGGCAAGGCGGTCGTCTACCTTGGGGGCACTTCTGGCGCCGTCAGCAACGTCAGTTTCGAGAACTGCGTGATCGAGTGCAATTCCGGCACGGAGAACGCGTCCCGCACCCTCGGAATGAACAATGTCGGCATCACCGAAGTCATGGACGAAGATGCACACGTCGAGAGCATATCCTTCATCGGTTGCACGATCGGCGCGTTCAACGGCGTGCGCAGCGGATCACCGAACTTCGGCCTCGAGGTGACCTCGCGCTGCTGGAGCGGTGGCGCTCCCGCTCACTACCTGCACGGCCTCTCAATCATCGGCTGCACAATCGAAGCCGCCGACGAGACCAGCCTTGACATCGAGAGCCCCGTGGAGCCGACACCGGTTGTCGGCAACTACGTCATTCAGGACTGCCTCATCAAGGGCGGTGGCATCGGCGGGAACGCCAAGTACGGCCAGAGCGTGTGCCTTGAGCTTGGTCAGGGTGCCAAGGTGATCGGCAACACGATCTACGGCGGCAAGTACGGCGCGCTCGAGATCTGGACGGGCGGTCAGCCCATGGACCCATCACTCGCCGTCATCTCTGGGAACACGTTCGACGCGACCAAGGGGGTCATCCCTTTGACCAACGCCATCTCCTTCACTGCCAGTCAGGTGACCTTCACTTCCAACTCCCTGCGCTACTCGCCGAGTGCCTGCGGCGGCGTGTCGCTGAACGGTGTCACCGCGTGCAGTGTCACGGGCAACAGCTTCACGCAGACGGCTGCCGGCAGTCAGCCTGTCAGCGAGATCAATGGAGCCACTGGGAACACCATCAGCGGCAATACGACGCTCTGACTCCCGCCCCGCGGCACCGCGATACATGACGCCGCCAGAGCACGAGAGGCAAGGAACGCCCCGCGATCCTTCGGACCGCGTGGGCGTTCCTTGCGGAGAGATGGCGGTGTACCTCTGCCTTGGCGCAGGCACCGGGCAGGGGAAGCCTCAGATGGACGCGAACAGAGTGAGAGGCTGTCCGGCAGCGTCGGTGCTCAGGGAGGCACAACTCCGCAGTGACCGAAATCATCCGTCTTGACGACCTCTCCAGCACCGTCTATGGGAGGCGAGGGCAACATCGTCTGGGTTACCCGCTACTGGCCTGGATCTTTCACGAACACCCGCGCCGCGACGCCGATTGGGCTATCAAAAATCCTCCCGAGCAGGGATAATACGGTTTGCAAGAACACGCAAACCCCGCTCAGGAGGATCACCGTGCAGGTGAAC
>Ga0247841_10001196_pt1 | contig 60790 bp, 61 predicted proteins | sample LaCruzMarch2015__2_FD_192410 | JGI IMG/M metagenome (GOLD analysis project Ga0247841, IMG submission 192410) | Freshwater microbial communities from meromictic Lake La Cruz, Castile-La Mancha, Spain - LaCruzMarch2015_18m | ecosystem: Environmental > Aquatic > Freshwater > Lake | place: Spain...
TTATTATCTTCTCGGAAACAGAAGCGTAGAACAAGACGAAGCCATAAGACAAGGTATCGCAAGGTAAGATTTCAGAATCGGAAACAAGATAAAGGTTGGTTAGCACCTAGTATAAGGCATAAGATAGCTACTCATTTGACTGTGGTTGACAAGATACATAAGATATTACCGATAACAAAGATCATAGTTGAGGTAGCGCAGTTTGATATACAGAAGATAAAGAATCCTGAAATATCAGGCGTAGAATATCAACAAGGTGCGCAACTAGATTTTTTCAATGTAAGAGAGTATGTCTTATATCGTGACGATCATAAATGTCAGTTATGCAATGGCAAAAGTAAAGACAAGATATTAAACGTTCATCATATAGAAAGCAGAAAGACAGGAGGAGACGCACCAAATAATTTGATTACTTTGTGTGAAACGTGCCATAAAAAGCATCACGAGGGTAATATAACATTAAAGGTAAAAAGAGGTCAGTTGTTCAAAGATGCTTCTTTTATGGGTGTTATGCGTTGGGCTTTTTACAATACGCTTAAAGAGAAATATCCTAATGTTCTTATGACGTATGGGTATCTAACTAAAAACACAAGGATAACTAACAAGCTACCGAAATATCATAGGACAGACGCTTTATGTATCACAGGTAATCCAACTGTTAAAGGGCTAGATACATGGTATTTCTATAAAAAGGCGCGATGCCAAAATAGACAAATACACAAGACAACTATTAATAAGGGTGGGAGTAGAAAGTTAAACCAATCGCCCTTTATCGTATTTGGGTTTAGGTTATTTGACAAAGTAAAATATAACGATCAAGAATGTTTTGTTTTTGGTAGGCGTTTAAGTGGTAGTTTTGATATACGTTTACTTGACGGAACAACGGTAAACGCAGGAGTTGGTTATAAAAAGGTAAAAGTATTAGAGCAACGTAAAACAATTCTAATCGAAAGGAGAAAGGCAATTCCTCCAACGGCTGAAGCCCGTTGGTTTCCTTGCCGAAAAGGATCATGATTAAACAAAAATGCTTCGTATTCGGATTTGTAATTTTATTGGCAATTAGCCTGTTTCTGATAGGATGTACCACTACTCCAAAATCAACCCAGACAACGACCACTTCTACAACGGTTTCATCCGCTACGGAAGGAAAAAGCCTTTTAGAAACAAGATGTACAGTATGCCATGACACTGCAAGGATTAAAGCGGTAAGAAAAACTAAGGATAACTGGGGATTAACCGTTGATACTATGATAAGACGTGGAGCCAAGCTGAATACTGAGGAACGCCAAAAAGTGATTGACTATCTGGCTGAGACCCAGAAAGGCATTTAGGCTGGTAATGTGGAGGATTTTTCATGAGCCAAGAATCTGGATCGAATTTCATTGATGACGTCTCGATTGTCCTTTGTGGCGAGGCAGGGCAGGGTATCCAGACAGTTGAGCATCTCATGACGCAAACGCTGAAACTGTCAGGATACAATGTATTTTCAACGCAGGAATATATGTCACGTATCCGTGGAGGTAATAATTCCACGTCAATACGTGTTTCATCAAAAAGAGTCTCTGCACCAGTAAATAAAATGGACATTCTGATCCCATTCGGTGAGGGTGCAGTAAGACACGTTAGCAAAAGAATATCCCCAGATACTCTGATAATAGGAGAAGAAAAGGTTTTCAAAGATGAGTACAATGGCAATAATTCCATAAACGTGCCTATCTCGCAAATAGCTTCAGAAGTCGGGGGACCCATATTTGCGAATACCATTGCATCAGCTTTAATGTTAAGGCTATTTGACGTTGATATTGAGCTATTCAGCGATTACCTGAAAAAGCGTTTCTCTGGCAAAGACGAAAGCGTTATACAGAAAAATATTAATGCAGGGGAGCGTGGTTATGAGATCAGCGATGAATTAATAAAAAATGGGAGAATTAAGGTTCAGATTCAGCGTGACCCTCTAGTGAAAAACGAAATTATAATGGATGGGGTCGAAGCACTATCTTTAGGAGCTATCGCAGGCGGATGTGATTTTATATCTTTTTATCCAATGTCGCCTGCAACCGGAGTTGCTACGTACCTCGCTCAACACGCAAAGGAATTTGGCGTCATTGTTGAACAGGCAGAGGATGAGATAAGCGCTATGAATATGGTCATTGGAGCATGGTACGGTGGGGCAAGGGCTTTGGCGTCAACATCTGGAGGCGGATTTGCCCTTATGGTTGAAGCAGTAAGCCTTGCAGGTATGCTGGAATCACCTGCGGTCATTCATATCGGTCAAAGACCTGCGCCTGCAACTGGTCTGCCAACTCGAACAGAGCAAGGCGATCTGTTCTTCGCTCTCTATTCAGGGCATGGCGAATTTCCCAGAGCTATTTTTGCACCGGGAACTATTGAAGAAGCATTTTATCTGACTCAACAGGCTTTTAACCTCGCTGATAAGTACCAGATACCTGTATTTATATTAACTGATCAATATATGCTTGAGTCGCATTATAATATAATCGGACTTGATCCATATCGCACAAAGCCTGAGAGATTTATAATAGAGACAGACGCCGATTACAAGAGATATAAACTCACAGAAAACGGTGTATCTCCAAGGGGTATCCCCGGTTATGGCAGTGGTCTGGTGATCGTTGATAGTGATGAGCATGACGAGGAAGGGCATATAACTGAAGATTCTGACGTAAGAATTAGCATGACCAACAAAAGACTTAAAAAGCTTGAGCTTGTTAGTCAGGAAGCAATTCCGCCTGAACTTATAGGAAATCAGGATTATAAAACCCTTGTCGTTGCTTGGGGATCAAATTACAGCGTGATTAAGGAGGCAATGGGTAAAATCGGCAAAGATGATGTAGCTTTTTTGCATTTCAAGCAGGTCTATCCTTTACATTATAGCACTGCGGATTATCTCAAAAAAGCAGAAAAAACAATAATTATCGAAAATAATGCTACCTCACAATTTGCAAATCTCATAAGGATGCAAACGGGCATAAGCATTGACAGGAAGATTCTAAAGTATAATGGTATGCCTTTCTTCGTCGAGGAAGTTGAACAAGGTCTTAAAGAGTATATTTAGCTTGTTTTCAACACCTGTTGAAATCCTATTAAACCGCATAAATGCTGGATTTTCGCACTTGATGAATACAGCTTTAGAGAAAAAGTAGTTGAGGAACGAAACCCAACTTTCAAGTATTAAATAAAATTATTAAATTCGCAATCCTTCGGAGCTTGTAGATTTAGTATTTATCGTATTCTATAAACATATCACTCCTAACGGAGTTTAGTAACTACTATTAGGGTTTTCATGGGTGTTGAAAACAGGTTTAGTATTTTATGATCTCTTTTGACCGAAGCATAAGCAATAACTTCAATAAAGCAATCGAAAAGGAATGGCTAGAGACTAACGGTCTTGGTGGATATGCCTCAAGCACAATAATAGGCGTCAACACACGGGGCTATCATGGGCTTTTGGTCTCTGCTGTCAAACCGCCTACATATAGGATGGTTACTCTCTCAAAGGTCGAGGAAACAGTTATTATTGATAATATCAGGCACGAAATATCCTGTAATCAATATTCCGGTTCTGTTCTTCAGTTACTCGGCGGAACGAGAGTTGTATATCCAGAGGGATATAAGTATCTTGACAGTTTCAGTCTTGATCCATTTCCCACATTTAAGTACGTAATAGGGGATGTCGTCATTGAAAAGAGCATCTTTATGCTTCATGGGAAAAATACCGTCTTTGTCGTTTATAAGCTCGTTGAGGCATCAAAGCCAATAAATATTGAACTTCGACCGCTCGTTGCATGTAGGGATTTTCACAGTCGTATGCACGAAGATTATAACCTCAAAATTGACGTTCAGCATAGCAATAACTCAATGTCAGTATATATGAACGGAGTAAAATTGTCGCTTCTGCTTGATGGAGGAAATTTCAAAGACTTACCATATTGGTACAAAAATTTTGAATATATACTTGAGGCTCAACGAGGTCAGGAAAGCCATGAGGACCTATACAGTCCGGGTTATTTCACTCGTGAATTAAAACAGGGAGAAGATATAGCTTTAATTGCATCAACAGAAATTCCTTCGGTATATGATCTGGAAAATTCCCGCTTGCATGAACTGAATCACAGGAGCATGATTACAGAGAGCAAACTACTAAGCTCAGTACCTGACAACCTTAAAAATTGCTCATCTTGTCTATTGGTATCTGCTGATCAGTTCATCGTAAAGCGTGATGATTATCCCTCAGTGATAGCTGGATACCACTGGTTTGGCGACTGGGGACGTGATGCCATGATTTCTCTGACGGGGTTGACACTTGTAACAGAAAAATATGAGATAGCTAAAGACATATTAAAGAACTTTGCAAGATACTGTGATCAAGGGATAATCCCGAACTGCTTTCCAGAATCTGGGGAGCAACCTCAGTATAATTCAGTTGACGCATCTTTGTGGTTCATTTATGCAGTAAAAAAGTATTTTGATTATACTGAAGATTTACTTTTCATCGAATCAGAGCTTTTTGATGTTCTCAAGGAGATAGTTCATAATTACAGAGAAGGAACTAGATATAACATACACGCAGATGAGGATGGGCTTATATACACAGGTGAGGAAGGAACTCAGTTGACGTGGATGGATGCAAAAATCGGCGATCTTGTTGTAACTCCAAGACAGGGCAAGGCAGTCGAGATCAATGCCCTGTGGTATAATGCACTTAAAACGATGGAAGACTTTTCTTATAGACTGGGCTATTCTGGTTCCGCTCAGAAATATACTGAACTTGCTGAAAAGACAAAAGAAAGTTTTAATGAGGTGTTTTGGTACAAGGAAGGCGGTTATCTATACGACTGTGTTGATGGAGATTATCGTGATAAATCTATACGTCCCAACCAGATTTTCGCTATAAGCCTACCTTATCAAGTTCTTATAGAGAAAAGAGCAAAATCCGTTCTGGATGTAGTTCAGAGGGAATTATTGACGCCTTATGGTCTAAGAACTCTATCTCCAAGTGACAAGATGTATAAGGGACAGTGTGTTGGGGATCAACGCTCTCGTGATATGGCATATCATCAGGGGACAGTATGGGCATGGCTTTTAGGTCATTTTATCACCGCTTACGTCAATGTTAATGGTCAAAATAAACAAACGTTAGATTTTATCAAAGATATACTAAGTGAGTTCACTCATAGACATTTAATTGACGCCGGACTCGGTACGGTCTCCGAGATATTTGATGGCGACCCTCCACATCATCCAAGAGGTTGCATAGCTCAAGCTTGGAGTGTTGCAGAGATTCTTCGGGCATTGGTAGAATGTGTGTCTTTATTCAATAAAAAATAAAAGAAAGGGAGATTAAAAAATGAGTATTGCACGAGAGGAAGCGTTGAAAGGATTTAGGAAATCAGTTAGCGAGGGCAAACCCATTATAGGTACAGGCGCAGGAACAGGATTATCTGCAAAATGCGCTGAAATGGGTGGTGCGGACATTATAATTATTTATAACTCCGGGCGTTATAGAATGGCTGGAAGAGGCTCTCTCGCTGGAATGATGCCCTACGGGGATGCCAATGCCATAGTCGTTGAAATGGCAAGCGAGGTTCTGCCCGTTGTTAAGAAAACACCCGTTTTGGCTGGCGTCTGCGGAACGGATCCTTTCAGACTTATGCCGGTGTTCATCAAACAACTCAAAGAAATAGGATTCTCAGGTGTTCAGAATTTCCCAACAGTCGGTCTTATTGATGGTGTAATGCGACAGGGGCTTGAGGAAACAGATATGGGCTACGATCTTGAGGTAGAAATGATCAGGATAGCTCATGATATGGATATGCTGACTTGTCCTTACGTCTTTAACGAAGACGAAGCAAAAAAGATGGCTAAAGCCGGCGCAGACGTATTAGTTCCACACATGGGCTTGACGACAAAAGGTTCCATAGGCGCGCATACAGCTATTACACTTGATGAAGCTGTCAAGCGTGTTCAGGCGATGCACGATTCAGCAAAATCTGTCAATCCTGATATTTTCGTATTATGTCACGGCGGACCGATTGCAGAACCAGAGGATGCCCAGTATGTTCTTGAGAATACTAAAGGCATAGTCGGTTTCTTCGGCGCATCGAGCATCGAAAGACTCCCAACTGAAAAAGCAATAACCGAACAGGTCAAGAGCTTCAAGAATATGAAGTTCTGACGTGAGTGTAGTAAATTTTACGAGTTTTTCAGTTAGCGTAGCAGAACATGCTTTAGCTTGTTAAATTATCAATTAAATTTACAAAATAGGAATAGAACGCGGATGACGCTGATTATTTAGTGGTTATTTTCTTAGATTTTTTTTCACCACGGAGAACACGGAGAGGAATTTTTTTCTTATTTTCTCTCCGTGTTCTCCGTGGTTATTTTCTTTTTGTTTCTATAAGTGAAAAACTCGTATTATTTATTTCGATCCGCGCAAATCCGCCTGATCCGCATTTATCCGCGTTCTATTTCCCAAAGTTTAAAAAGGTTTCTTAAAGTCGCTTAAAACAAGCTAAAGCATGTTCTACTTAGAAAGTGAACCATTTCAACTTTTCGGCTCACAAAGGAAGCTAAATGAAGAAAAAATCTGAGACACTTATAGGGCAATTCACTGATTTTCTCCTCGTGGAAAGGGGGTTATCGTCCAATACAATTATTGCCTATAGACGTGACTTGCAGAATTTTGCTAAGTTCTTTGAAAATAATTCAGAATTGTCTTTGCTGGAAGTAAAGCACGAGGACATAGCAAAATATCTGGGAAATCTAGGTGATCGGCAATTAGCATCCAGTACTCTTGATCGGAAGATGGACTCGATGAGAACTTTTTACAAGTTTTTAGTTGTTGAGAGATATATCAATGATAATCCCACCTTGATGATAGAGCCATTACGTTCTTGGAATAAGCTTCCAACAGTCCTGAGTATTGTAGAGATGGAATCACTTATTAACCAACCCGATATTTCCAAGCCTCTTGGGTTAAGAGACAAAGCACTACTTGAGATCATGTATGCCTGTGGTCTCAGGGTTTCAGAGTTAGTTAATCTGCGGATAACTGATCTGAATCCAGAGATAGGGTATCTGCGCTGTTTGGGAAAGGGAAATAAAGAAAGGGTCGTGCCTGTCGGCTCAATGGCACTTGAGGCTGTGAAAAACTACCTCAATTCTGGAAGACCAATTTTAAATCCAAAAGAAGATTCCATTTTCGTCAATTATAAAGGGGAGAAGTTGACCAGAGATGGCGTAAGACATATCATTCAGGATATTGCGAAATCTGTGGGCATTCAGAAGAAAATAACTCCCCACACACTTAGGCACTGTTTTGCCACGCACTTGCTTGAGCGTGGCGCTGATTTAAGATCGCTTCAGGAGATGCTTGGTCATGCCAGCATATCAACTACTCAGATATACACTCACGTAGACAGCGAAAGGTTAAGGCAGATCCACAGCAAATTTCATCCAAGAGGATAAAAAATTTATTCTTCCTTTCAAGCTGAATACCCCTAGCTTATGAAGATTAAATAATTTTATTACCCGATTAATTATTTAACCTTCATTAGGCATGGGATAATTCACATTAATTGTAATCGTTAAAAACGTTCTATTCGTTTATAACAACGAGGGGCAAATGATCGAGTTTTGAAAGTAGGCGATAAAATTATGATGAGAATTAAACATACCACAGATAAGTATGCATTTATGATGTCTATAATCATACACTCGGTGATTTTTTTGGTCATATTGAGCATACCCATTCATAATGTGGTAAAAAAGCTTGGTTCCCCAATAAATATAGAGTGGGTGCGGAACGTACCTGAACCTCAGCTTAAAACAGCTATTCCACCAAAAGAGCTAATTCAATTAAAAAAAGAATCCGAAAAGGATATGAAGGACGGTTCAAAGAAGAAGACTATACTTGCGTCAAGGAGTAAGATCGTCTGGGTTCTAAAGAAAAGTAACAGGAAAATAGAGGACAGTGTAGAACTTAACAAATTCCCAAGGCGTGAAGCAATCCCTGACATATTAACCGCCGCCCGTTTAAATCCTGAAAATTCCAATTTATCAGGTTTAGTTTCGACAAGGGTTGGTCCATTGGATGGCAATGGTGTAGTAGGAAATCAAGTGAGAGCGAAAGGCACTGGTGGTGAAGGAACAAAGAGCGGCGCTACTATATTAGGTCTTGGCGGAAAAGGTGATGGAAACTGGGGTGATGGCACAAAAGGTAGTGGAGGTGGTAGAGGTAGTGGAGATGGTGATGGCATCGGGAAAAAGCTCTTAGACCGATTAGGGATAATAGATTTTCTTAATGAACAAGGCGGAGCCCAAAAAATTATCTATTGCCTTGATGTATCTGCAAGTATGGGGATCGGCTCTAAACTTAGTCTTTCTATAAAGTCCATTAAAGAATCTTTATTACAACTTGACGATTTTGATAAATTCAATATCGTGACTTTTCATTCAAATGTACACAATTTCAAAGAGGAATCTGTACCAGCTACTGCAAGTAACATAGAGAAAGCCAAAAAATTTCTCGATTCTTTTACTTCACAAAATATAGAAGGCAATATAGGAACTGATATACTTGGAGCGCTCAAGTTCGCTTTGAGTTCAAATCCTGATATCATAGTTCTAGTTACGGATATTCAGCCAACAAAAGGTGAAATCGATCCTGATAAGTTCGTGGCAGAAATCAAGAAAATTAATAAGAACACAAAAATCTATGGTGTAGGAATCGAGGTTTGGGAGCCAGCCGCTAACGGCATACTTGCTAAACTCCTCAAAATGTTGACGGAGCAAAACAACGGCGAAATGAGACTTGCCAAGTCAGGATAATAGCTCTGATTTGGTATTTAAAGCAAAAAGGACAGATACTTAGGTCTGTCCCTACATACGTTTAGAATATGGATTGTAGGGGATAACATATAAGTTCTCCTTGTTTCATGATGCTCAAGAGATCGTCAAAGTCCTTCCATTTCACAATTAACATTTCTGTAATCTCGACATGAAAGTATCAAATCTCTTATCCTAATACATTCTCTTCGCCATCATTGTAAAAATCCAACAAACTATATTCAAGTTGAAAGAAGCAAGAAAATCTTTGATCTCTAATAACATTTAAAAATATTAATTTTTATGCTGTAATTTATGATCCTCGAATCGTAAAACCAACGAATTTATTCCCATCCCCTTTTTCAAGGGGACTCGCTTGGGACTGGATATAAGATTCATGCGATTTTCCTAATCGCTTATGTTTCCGATTGACTATAAACTATCTTCATGATACAATATTTACTGTCCACGATAACCAAGTGGACACTAGGGCTGGGATAGCCCGAAGTTACGCTCGTGGAGAGGGGAGTTCCTCAGTGTAGTTGATCAAACTTGGTTTCTTAACCAATCAAATGCTGAGTAGCCCTTCGTTGAAGCAAGAAGCCTACGAGTTTACTCGTAGGTAATTCACATGCTTTGTTATAATCTTACAGTAAATAATGTAGCACTTCAACTGGATTTGCTTGCGGTGAGAGGCTATGACAATGCATCATTATGATGTTTCAACTAATAGCAATGCAGATTTAAGATTAATGGGATAAAGAAATATTACTTTTTTATCCCAAGAATCTCTCCGCAGGAAAGGAGCTATTCGCTAATGGCGGAAATCAAACTTAATATAAACGGAAAAGATGTTGTCGGTGAGAAAGGCGATTCGGTACTCAATATTTGTGAGAAAAACGGCATCCATGTGCCAAAATTGTGTCATCAAAAACGTTTGGTAGATACAGGCGCCTGCCGAATGTGCCTTGTTGAAATCGAAGGCGCCAGAGGATATAGACCAGCATGTTGTACTGAGGCAAACGAAGGTATGGTGGTAAAGACCGATACCGACGAGATCAAAAGTCTCAGACGAACAATGCTTGAGTTTCTATTCTCGGAGCGCAACCATTTCTGTATGTTTTGCGAAACTAGCGGTGATTGCGAATTACAGAACCTTGCTTACGAACATGGTATAGAGCATGCAAAATATGATTACGCGCAACCACACGTTAGAATTGATTCTTCGAGATATTATTTTGTATTCGACGAAAATAGATGTATACTTTGTATGCGCTGTATCAGAGCATGCTCTGAAATAGCAGGACACAATGTTCTCGACCTTGGCAAACGAGGTGCAGATGCAAGGATCATCGCTGACCTTAACGTGCCTTTCGGTGAATCTACCTGTACATCTTGCGGTACGTGCTTGCAGGTATGCCCAACCGGCGCCTTGATTGACAGATCAAGCTCATATTTGGGGCGCATGGCTCAATGTGATGTTATAAAAACTACTTGTTCCGCTTGTAGTATTGGATGCGGAATAGAAGTAATCACCAGAGACAATCACATATTAAAGATCACTGGTGATTGGGATACACCTGTCAGTAAGGGCGTTCTATGCGTCGCTGGAAGATTCGAGCCACTACACACCCAAAAAGAGCGTATAACTAAGTCGATGATTAAGAGAAATGGAACATTCGAGGAAGTTGAATTAGATGAAGCTCTAAACTATGTGGCTAAGAATTTTCAAGAAGTTGGTATGGAAAACGTGGTTGGTTTTATATCACCTAAAGCTACAAATGAAGAAGCTAGTACCTTCTCGAAAATTTTAGGAACAGATAAAGTCGCCGAGTTCGGACCTCATACCGTTATGATTGAAAATAAAGATCGGATAGCGACACTAAAGGATGTGGAGTCATCAGATTGCATCCTCATGTATAAAGTTGATCTTGATAAGGAAAGCCGTGTCGTAGGTTCTTTTGTTAAATTGGCTATCTATAGGCATAATGCAAATCTAGTAGTAGTAGATGTTAAAGAAAACAACTTTGATAGACATTCAAACATGATACTGAAGCCGGGAGAACTCGGTTCTGCAAAAGACCTAATTGAAAGAGCTTCCAACCCAGTAATAATATATGGCACAAATACCAATTCTCATGAAGTCGAAAGCCTGATGGCAATCTCTGGAAAGACTAAATTTATGGGTCTTTTGGCAGGAGCAAATAGCAAAGGTTTACGCAATATGGGCATTGATGGCAAAGTTGATGCTCAGAGTGCAAAAGCTTTATACATTTTAGCGTATGATGACGAATTGAAAAAATTCGATCGCCATAATGCAAGTTTTGTTGTATTGCAGGCAAGCTACTTGTCTCCAGAAGCTGAGAAAGCTGATGTAATATTGCCTTCTGCAATATGGTCAGAGGAAGATGGTAGCATTACCAATATTGATGGTCTGGTTCAGAAAGTTGTTAAAGCAATTAACGCTCCTGAAGGTGTGCAATCCAACAAGGTAACTGTAGAATTGCTGGCAAGTAAACTTTGTTAATGAACCTGCTTAAACCTGATTTATGCCAGATAATAGTTTAGACGAGGAGGATATTATGGCAAAGGTAAAAATAGCGATGGATTGGCTGGATATATGCTCAGGATGTGAAATGTCGCTTTTAGACATAGATGAACGTATTGTGGAACTTTTAAATCATATCGAGCTTACGTCCTGCCCCTTGACTGATCTCAAGCATCCACCAAGAGACGGTGTGGATGTCGGGATACTTACTGGTTCGGTAGGGAATACCGATCAGCTTGAGGTTGTTAAAGATATGAGGGAGCATTGCAAGATTTTGGTAGCTCTTGGTGATTGTGCAACGTTCAGCCCAATACCAATAACTGCTCTGCGTAACTTTTTTGATAAAGATGAAGTGCTTAATCGTGGTTATATTGAAACAGAAAGTACAGTTGACGGTAAAATCCCAGATTCTGATATGCTCTGTAAACTTTTCACCAAGACCAGACCAATTAATGAATTCGTCAAAGTTGATGTTTACTTACCGGGTTGCCCACCCGACGCAGACGCCATTTATTACGTGCTTTCTGAATTAGTCGCTGGGCGTATGCCTGTATTGACAGGTAAAAACCTGCGTTACGACTGATAAATGATATATGGCATTTTTTGACGATTATGAGGTAAAACATATTCGTGGAGGAAATTTAAAAATGGGAGAAACAATAACCATCTCGCCGGTAACACGTATTGAAGGACATGCGAAGGTTTTTATCCAGCTTAACGGCGATGGTAAAGTCGAGAATTCATACTTTCAGGTCAATCAGTTCAGAGGATTTGAGAAATTCTGTGAGGGGCGAATGTTCTTTGAAATGCCTATAATCTCGCCTCGAATCTGCGGTATATGCCCTGTTACTCACCACTTAGCCGCCGCTAAAGCTTGTGATGAGATAATTGGGGTGAAACCACCCAGAACGGGTGCTATGTTGAGAGAACTTATGCACATGGGACAGATGGTTCAATCCCATGCGCTTCATTTCTTTCATCTCGCAAGCCCTGACCTTTTGTTTGGGTTTGATGCTGATCCTGCTATCAGAAACGTAGCTGGACTTATTGAGAAAGACCCGGCGCTTGCAGTCAAAGGCGTTAAACTTAGAAAGTTTGGTCAGCAGATAATCGAGAGATTGGGAGATAAGAGAGTTCATCCTAACTACGCCGTTTCTGGAGGAGTCAACAAAGCACTTTCAATTAAAGAACGTGATGAGATTCTCAGCCAGTACGATGAAATGATGGGCTATGCGCAGGTTGGACTTGGTATAATCAGAGATTGGACTGATCAGAACAAAGAAGTTATTGACAAAGGCGGAAAGTTCAAGTCGGGATACATGGGGCTAGTTGGTAAGTGCGATACCCTTGAGCTTTATGATGGTCTTGTCAAGCTGGACGATAAAAACGGTAATGTTCTTGAGAGATTCAACGGCAAAGATTATCTTGATTACATAGGTGAACACACATTGGACTGGTCATATCTAAAGTCAACTTTCTACAAAAAGCTTGGCTATCCAGAAGGCGTTTATCGTGTCGGACCACTTGCACGTTTGAATGTTTCAGAAACAATCTCAACGCCTCTCGCAAATGAGGAATTGAAGAAGTTCAAAGCATTGGCAAACGGTCCTGTCGAAGGCTCACTGCATTATCATTATGCCCGAATGATCGAATGTTTATATGGTATGGAAAGACTCAAGCAGTTACTTGATGATCCAGAGATCACATCAACAGATATACGTGCCGAAGCAAAAGGCATTACAGGTCATGGAGTTGGAGTAGTAGAGGCTCCTCGTGGAACAGTCTTTCACGACTACCACTGTGATGAGACTGGCAAGCTAACCAAAGTCAATTTGATTATTGCTACCGGTCACAACAACTGGGCTATGAGCAAGGCTGTTGACACTGTTGCAAAAGAATATATTGATGGTAAGAACCTTAAAGAAGGTATGCTCAACAGAGTGGAAGCGGCTATAAGATGCTACGATCCATGTCTATCTTGTTCAACTCATGCAGTTGGACAGATGCCATTGACAGTTGATATTGTTGACATCGAAGGCAATGTTGTGCATCATCTCCAACGTGACTAATTTATGATCCTCGAATCGTAAAACCAACGAATTTATTCGTTGGATATAAGATTCATGCGATTTTCCCTTGTGACCTGCCATGATTTGATGACAGCGATATAAAGCCTAATGAATAAAGCAAAATTCACACAAATACTCCATAAAAGCTTATTTGCTGTGTAGATGCCTTTTATCAAAGGCATTTAGGTCGTTTTCTTCAAATATTAGCAGGCCACGAGGCGATTTTCCCTAATCGAATATATTTCCGATTGACTATAAACTATCTTCATGATACAATACTTACTGTCCACGATAGCCAAGTGGACACTAGGGCTGGGATAGCCCGAAGTTACGCTCGTGGAGAGGGGAGTTCCTCAGTGTCGCTGAGTAGCCCTTCGTTGAAGCAAGAAGCCTACAAGTTTACTCGTAGGTAATTCACAATGGCGTTAGGTCTATGATCTGACGCCTTTTTTGTATATTTGCACTTATGATTCTTTCGGATTCAAAACCGAAATCCGTTGACAACCTACAAGTAATAATTGTATAATTCTTACGATAGACAATACAATTTTTTCAGTTATTTGAGCAATAGTCATAATTCATGAAAAAACGCGGAGACACAGAGGCACGGAGAAAAAAGGATGAAGGCGGAAGGATGATGGATGAAAAAGAAGAAACGAGTATTACTGTTTCATCTTTCATCACTCATCCTTCATACTTTCCAGTTCTCTCCGTGCCTCTGTGTCTCCGTGTTTAATTTCTTTTTTATTTCTATAAGTGAAAAACTCGTATGGATAAAGTATTTTTTTTGCTTTAATTTTCATTTTTGAGTGTTGTTATGAATAAAATAATCCGTATATTTGATGCTAATCTTAATCGAGGTCGAGAGGGATTACGAGTCGTAGAAGACCTTGCTCGATTTATACTTGACGACGCAGAACTGTCTTCAAAGATAAAATCTGCAAGACATGAAATAACAAATTTTGCCAGACAGTTACCAATAGATGAAATTGATTTTCTTAATGCCCGTGATAGTAAAGGTGACGTAGGTATTGAGCTTAACTCTTTATCAGAGGATTCTCGTTCGGGTCTCGCACAAATAGCGATGGCAAATATACGGCGTTCTCAAGAATCTATGAGAGTACTTGAGGAATTATCGAAATTATATGACGCTGATGTAGCAATAAAATTCAAGAGATTACGATTTCAGCTTTACGAACTCGAAAAGCAGGTTTTGATAAAATTGCAGAACAATAGTAACAATATAGAGGTGAAGGCTAGTGACACAGTTAGAATCCGCCCGATTGGGGAAAATAACTTATGAAATGGAATCGGTGGCTGATCAGGAAGGATTACCACCGGAATATATAAGATCGGGTATCGCAGGTGGAACGATAGTAATAACACATAATATAAAGCGTAGCGGGGTCAAACCGTGCGGAATTGGTACAGGTCTCAAGACAAAAATCAATGCTAATCTTGGGACGTCTTCTGATCAACTCGATCTTTTAAATGAGATGAAAAAGCTTGAGATCGCAGTGAAATATGGTGCTGATGCAGTTATGGACCTCAGTACAGGCGGTGATCTCGACGAAATAAGACGAAGATTTCTGGATGAATCTCCCATAACGGTTGGCAGTGTACCTATATATAACGCCGCAGTTGAAGCCGTGAGAGATGAAAAGCCTATTGTAGAAATGACTGCCGACGATATGTTCCGTGCAATAGAGCGTCACGTATCTGATGGGATTGATTTCATCACTGTTCACTGTGGAACAACGCTTGAAGTTTTAAAAAGACTCCGAAATCAGGGCAGAGTCGCTGACGTAGTAAGCAGAGGTGGAGCGTTCCTGATCGAGTGGATGATATATAATGAACAGGAAAATCCTTTATATGCACAGTTTGACCGCTTGCTTGAAATAGCTAAAGAATATGATGCTACGTTAAGTCTTGGTGATGGTCTGCGTCCAGGATGTCTAGCGGATGCCACAGACAGACCACAAATACAGGAATTGATTATACTTGGCGAATTAGCATCACGAGCTAAAGAATTTGGTGTTCAAGCTATGATTGAAGGACCGGGGCATGTGCCACTTAATGAGATTGAAGCTAATATCCTTCTGGAAAAGAAGCTTTGCAATGGTGCGCCGTTTTACGTTCTGGGGCCACTTGTAACTGACATTGCTCCCGGTTATGATCACATAACTGCCGCAATCGGCGCAGCAGTCGCTGGCAAAGCTGGCGCTGATTTTCTGTGCTACGTTACACCTGCTGAACATTTATGTTTACCTACTTTAGAAGATGTTAAACAGGGAGTTATCGCATCAAAGATCGCCGCTCACGTAGCTGATCTGGCAAAAGGCATAAAATCTGCTCATGAATGGGATGCAAAAATGGGTAAAGCAAGAAAAAATCTCGATTGGGAGGCTCAAGCTGAATTGGCGATTGATCCTGAATTGGTCATTGAAACCAGAGCAAAGAATCCTTCTTCTGAGAAAGAAGCGTGTACCATGTGCGGTAAATTCTGCGCCATGAAGGGCGTTAGAGAATACTTATCCAATTCTCATAAATAACAAAGAATTTTATATGAAGTATGATATAGCAGCAAAAGCCATTGTGAGTATGGCAAAAGAGGCAATCCTTAAAAGGTTTCTCGGAATTGACTTCAAAGATATAAAGTTGATAGAAGAAATTGCAGAGGAAACTGTCAGCCTTAAAAGAAGTGATTTTCCAATTAAAATTGTGCGTAATAACGGAGAAGAACAGATAATATTAATTGAAATACAAACCGTCTTCAGTAAAGAATTTGTATTACGCTTGCTTGATTATAATCTGAAATTTATACCTTTAGCATTGATTCTTACTCCGTCAAACGAGGCAACGGGAATTTATGAAGATGAGATAATATCATTCAAATATAACGTTGTAAGATTTTGGGAACAAGACCCAGAAAAGTATCTTGATGAAATATGGCTTTATCCATTTTTTCCACTTATGAAAAATGGAGAAAATATAATTGATAAGATTGAAAGGTCAATATATCATAACTCTGAAATAGACAGGGAAACAAAAGCTGATCTACTTACTGCAATGGCAATATTTGCAGGACTGAAAAATAACAATCTGGCAATTGAGCTTTTTAAAAGGAGACGTGATATTATGATAGAATCACCATTTTACGATTTTATTAGAGAAGAAGTTATAAAGGAAGGGCGAGATGAATGGATAAAAGAGGGGATAAAAGAGGGAAAAAAGGAAGGAATAAAAGAAGGGCGGAAAGCTGGTATTCAAGAAGCAATATCACTTGGATTGGAACTTAAATTCGGGATCGAAAGTCTTACATTAATGGATGAAGTTTATAAAATTGAGTCTATTAGAAAACTGGAAATGCTAAAAGAAGCCATAAAAAAAGTAAATAATGTTGATGAAATTAGTAAATTACTCAGTAAATAATGACGTTTCTTTCAAAAAATGAAAACGTGTATTCTCATACCGGGATATAACGAATCAAGAATGATAGGTCAGGTAGTGACTGAAGCATGCAAGATCATTGATGACGTAATCGTTGTTGATGATGGCTCAAAGGACAATACTGCGCAGATTGCTCAAAAAGCAGGTGCAATTGTCTTAATACATGAGATCAATAAAGGCAAAGGCGCCGCACTCCGTACAGGTTTTCAATATGCTCTTGATCATGGTTATGATGCTGTGATTACTATGGACAGCGACGGACAGCACGATCCGAAGGATATTCCCGGTTTTTTGAGTACCATTGAAAAGATCGGTTCAGGCATAATCATTGGGACAAGAATGAATGACATCTCAACTATGCCTATGATCAGGAAGTGTTCGAATAAACTCACATCCTTCGTTAGTTCACTTCTGGCACATCAGAAGATTGAGGACAGTCAATCAGGTTTTCGCTTGATCACCAGTGACGTTCTCCGTGCCGTTAAACTTGAGACTGACGGGTTTGAAGCGGAATCAGAGATATTGATAAAAGCTTCTAAGGCAGGATTTCGCATTACTTCTGTTCCTATTAAAACCATTTATGGTGAAGAAAAAAGTAAGATTAGACCAATGCGTGATACTTATCGGTTCTTAAAATTATTATTTAGGAGTTTGCGCTGGTGATTATATTGGTGACTAATGATGATGGAATCAATTCAGAAGGTATAAGGGTTCTGGCAGATGCAATGAGTGAGATTGGAGAAGTCTTTGTTGTTGCACCAGACAGACAACGCAGTGCTGTTGGATTGTCTATAACCCTTGAGCAACCTTTGAGAGTTGAACGTTTGAATGACAGAAAATTCTCGGTCAATGGTATGCCGACCGATTGTGTTGAACTTGCGATTCATAAGCTGATGGAAACTCCGCCAGATCTTGTTGTATCGGGTATTAATGACGGACAAAATATTGGATATGACATATATCATTCTGGCACTGTTGGGGCGGCTATAACGGGAACTATGTTTGGCATACCATCCATAGCTATATCTATAGCCCTAAGTAATGAATATCAAAATAACATAAGGTACGATACAGCCGCTAATATGGCAGTAAAAGTTTCAAAAGCTGTGATTGAAAATACAATGCCTCTTGGTAAGCTTTTGAACGTAAACGTCCCTAACCTTCCTATTTCAGAGATAGAAGGCATTGAGATTACAAGACACTGCAACGCCACTTATGATATTGAAATACACCATCGCAAAGACCCTAGAGGAAAAGAATATTTCTGGGTCGGCGGAGTTTTTCAATCATGCGGAGACAATTCAAAAACTGATCTGGAAGCACTCAAAAACAACAAGGTCTCAATAACTCCTCTACAACTTGATCTTACTGATTACGAAATGATGAAAAAAATGTCTAATTGGTTTTAAACTTGGAGTTAAATATGATTACAAAACTTTTAGAATTCTTAGCAAGTATTGTCATCTATGTTATTGGATTTATAGGTTATCCGGGAGTATTCTTACTTATGGCAGTTGAAAGTTGTGGTATATTAATGCCATCAGAAGTCATAATGCCATTTTCTGGATTTCAGGTGGCATTGGGCAAGATGAATTTCTGGATAATCGTACTCATGGGAGGATTTGGAAATCTGGCGGGTTCTATACTTGCTTATTGGATAGGCATGAAGGGTGGTCGTCCATTAGCCGAGAAATACGGAAGATATATGCTGATTACAAAACACGATTTAGACATTGCTGACAGATGGTTTACTAAATATGGTGAGTTGACCGCATTTTTTGGACGAGTTCTGCCGGTCATTCGTACTTTCATATCTTTCCCTGCGGGCATAGCAAAAATGAATTTTCCGAAATTTTGCATTTATTCACTTATAGGGTCATTGATCTGGTCTGCGTTATTGGGTGGGCTTGGTGTAAAGCTTGGTGAAAACTGGACTCTGATCCGTACGAAACTCCATAATTTTGACATGGCGATAGTTGTTATCATCGTTCTTGGCGTAGCATGGTATATATACCGACACGTTAAGATTCTCCGTGCTGAGAGAAAGAATTCTTAGTGAGGTTGAGATATGGATATAGAATATTTGAAAAGAATAGAGATAAACCCAAAGGTTCTATGTGGAAAACCAGTCATCAAGGGAACTCGAATATCTGTTGAATTAATAATTGAAAAGATCGCTTCTGGATATAGCTTTGATGAGATTATATATGATTATGATATTATGGAAGATGATATTAAAGCCGCTTTGATTTATTCCTATTAACTCGTAGCAAATGATGAAACCATCATAACAATTGGTAATATAATATAGGAGATTAAAGAATGGGGTCATTATATTTGAATAGATTGAATTATGAGGAACGTAAAGAACTCAAAAAGAAGCTATTGGAGATTCAGAAAGATAAATGCTTTATCTGCGAGGAGGCAATTGATTTAGACCTTCATCCTGTGGAAATTGATCACATTCATCCAATTAGTGTAGAAGGCAAAGATGACCCAACTAATTTTGCTTTAGTACATTCAAATTGTAATGAATCAAAACAAGATTCTAATTTAAGAGTAGCTAGGATACTTGCTAGATTTAAAAAGATTCAGAATGAATGTTTAAAAGAAAATAGAAGTGCGAATCTTGCTGATATACTTAACCAATATAATGGTTCAAAGTTTGATCTGCATTTTATATATGAAGAAAAAGAAAGAGTCGTTAAGTATTCTTTTTCAGAGATAGGTGATAATAAAATATATACCGAGCGAGTTTATATAGACAAATTAAGTGGATTTATGTATTTCTTCGCAGAATTACCTATAGAATACCTTTTTCATGATGATAAAATAAATCCAAGACCCATTGGAATGAACGTATCAAAGCTGGTAAAAGAATTTTCCATAAAAAGACCTCAATTACATATTTCACTAGGATGGATTAATACTAATAGCTCTGATCTTAAGATTAAAATATTTGATGGGCAACATAAAGCTGTAGCACAAATTCTTCTTGGAGTAAAAAATTTACCAGTGAGGGTTTTTCTGAATCCAGATTTAGAAATTTTACTTGCTACTAACACTAATGCTGGTACTACCTTAAGACAAGTGGCTTTCGATAAATCAGTACAAAGGCATTTAGGAAATGCGATTTATATTGATAAAGTTAAAAAATATCAACAAGAACGTAATCTTTCTTCTGATGATTACAATTTTTCAGAACGAGACCTTGTAAATTATTTTAAAGGTGAATCCAGAGAAATGAAAAGATATATATTGGATTCTGTTAGAGATGGAATTACATACCATCAGGATAACAAATTGAAAGATTTTATAGATTTTGGGGGGCGTGGTAGAGATAAACCACTATCTTATAGTACTATGGAGAAAACTTTCTATTCATTCTTTATTTATCAAGATACCTTGAATACACCAATTAACCTTAAATTAGAAGAGGGTGAAAATCCAAGACAAATCGAAAGAGAGCAAATAGTCAATCTAATGAATATTATAACCGAAGAATTATTTATTAGTAAATTCAATCCAGATATCGCATCTAATATGATTGAAAGCAAAATAAGAAAAGGAGAATTGATACCAGAAGATCATTTAATCGCTTGTCGAATAAGCAAAGAAGAGATAATTTATAATTGGTTAAAATATATAGAACAAATAATCATACTCCATTTTGGAGGGAAAACTATCCAAAATAATAAACTTTTTCATAAAAGATTTCCAGAACCTTTATGGGATAAAATAAAAACTTTTATAAAGAATCTAAGAGAATTACCATTATGGATAAATAAGGAATTATCATCAACAGTATTTGGGGGTAAACAGAACAATGAATATTGGCAAATCATATTTGAAACAGGTAAAACACCTCAGGGATTTCAGGTGTTGGCAAAACCAATTGATTTGATAGAAATGTTTTAATTCTGTTATCAAAAGGCAGTGAATGATATGAGATTAGAAGAAGCAAAGAAATTGTATCCAGATGAATGGATCGCTTTTCGATCAAATGAAGATGGTGAAAATCCCGACGGGGATGTGCTTTTACATAATAAAAATCGGAAAGCATTTGATAAGGAACTTCTGGAATTAAAACTTATTAATGTTTACATCACCTTTGCAGGTCCCGTCGTTCCTGAAGGTTATGTTCTTATTACTAGACTGTTATATAATATCATTTAAGAATTATGAAAACTATCGGAATAATTGCTAATTTAACGAAGGACGGCGCCGCAAAAGTCGTGGCTGACGTATCTGTTTGGCTGAAAGAAAGAGGGATAATTCCGCTTATTACGGAAGATTGCGCATCTGTTATTGATTCAGACTCCTGTGTAGCCTTAGATAATGATGAACTCGTTAAGCAGGCTGACGCCCTCGTTGTGTTCGGCGGAGATGGCTCTGTGCTTCGTGCATCACACATTCCGGGAATTACAAAACTACCAATTTTAGCAGTGAATATGGGTGGTCTGGGATTTCTTACTGAAGTGTCAATAGATGAGCTTTACATAGCTCTTACAAAGGTTCTTGATGGCGACTATCAGTTAGATGAGCGTATGATGCTCAGGGCAAGGCTTTATCATGAAGGGTCAACAGAAGTGGAAGCCGAAAGGATCGCCCTGAATGATGCGGTAATCAATAAAGGTGCATTTTCAAGGGTTATATGGCTGGAATCTTACATTGATGGTGAATACATGGCTACTGTCAACGGTGATGGGCTAATAATCTCCACGCCCAGCGGCTGCACAGCTTATTCATTATCTGCTGGCGGACCGATAGTATGCCCAAATCTGAACGTCTTTATCCTTACGTATATTTGTCCTCATACACTTACATTCAGACCGCAGATCGTCCCTGCTGAATCGAAAATATCCATAGTCATAAAATCTATGCACTCTAATATCCTTCTGGCGATAGATGGTCAGGAAGGATTTAACCTAACGCCGAACTCTATCGTTGAGATAGATAAGGCTCCCGAAACCATAAAACTTATCAGGTCACTAAAGAGAAGCTATTACGAAGTTCTCAGAACAAAACTCAAATGGGGCGAAACAGTGAAAAGTTTTTAGTTCACAGATTGAATATTTAATCATGGATTTTCATGGATGTTTTTTTATTTGTGGATTTTTTGCTAGATTTACTATGTCATTCCAGTGAAGGCTGGAATCCAGAGAAATACTAAAACAAAAATATGCTTCAAGAATTAGACATACGCAATTATGCTCTGATTGACAGGGTAAAGATTGACTTCTCTGAAGGGTTAAATATCCTGACAGGTGAAACCGGCGCAGGAAAGTCAATCATTATCGGCGCCTTAGGTCTGATTTTGGGTGAGCGATCAGCCTCTGATGTGATCCGTACAGGTGCTAATAACGCTTTGGTACGGGCAACGATTGACGTTTCAAACAGCCAGCGTGTTAGTGAACTACTGGCTGAAACTGATCTGAAAGACGAAGAAGATAGTGGTATGTTGCTTTTATCCCGTGAGATTTCTAAAAACGGAAGAAGCAAGTGTTGGGTAAACGAACAAACTACTACAATCTCAACTATTCGTGAGATAGGGGATTACCTCGTAGACATACACGGACAGCACGAACACCAGACACTATTTCAATCAGAGAAACATCTTGATATACTAGATGACTTTGGTGGATTAAAGAACCACGTCCATAAGGTTGCTGACGTATATGATCGACTTAGGGATTTAATGGCAGAATGTGATCGCCTAGCGCAGGATAGAGATGAGAAATTACGACAGAAAGAGTTGTTTGAATTCCAGTTGAAGGAGCTTGAAAACGCCAAGCTTGAAGAAGGTGAAGAAGAGAAACTTGTTCGGGAAAGACAAATCCTGAATAACGCTGAATTGATCTTTGAGCTTGCCAACCGTATATACGAGCGTCTTTACAACAGCGATGAACCCAGCGTCCCATCTATTATTGATATGCTAAAGTCAATGAGAGCAGACCTTTCAAAGCTTCGTCAGATTGATGCTCAACTCGATGAAATAGAGTCCAGATATGAAAATACCATATACGAGCTTGAGGACATAGCTGGTCAGGTACTTGATTATCGTGACAGCGCAGAATTCGACCCAAGAAAGATCACAGAGGTAGAATCACGGCTTGATCTGATCTTTAAGCTCAAACGAAAATATTTGACTGAATCCGTGGCAGGACTGATCGCTTTCAAAAATGAGGTAGCGGAGAAATTAGAGGATATATCTTTAAGTTCTTCTAAAATTGATGATATTCAAATAGAGATACAAAAAACTACTGATGAAGCCTGTGATATTGCGCTGGAACTCTCACAACAACGTCAGAATTATGCTAAAGATTTGAAAAAACTCGTTGAAAACGAACTCAAAACTCTGGGTATGGAAAGAACCGTTTTTGAAGTCCTGGTGACTCAAAACGAGGTACAGGCAGAACAAAATAAAGATGAGACTTTGAGCATTGAAAACAAAGGTAGGAAAATCAGATTTAGTCCAAATGGTTTTGATTCCGTTGAATTTCTCCTATCACCCAATCCGGGCGAGGAGTTGAGACCTCTAACAAAGATCGCATCTGGTGGAGAAATCTCAAGGATCATGTTAGCAATAAAGACCGTCCTTGCTACTGGAACAGCACATTCATCACCAGTTACATTGATATTTGACGAAATAGATACCGGCATCGGTGGCAGGATCGCTGAGGTAATTGGTCGGAAGCTAAAAGAGCTTTCAAAATCTCGTCAGGTGATATGTATAACACATCTGCCTCAGATAGCCAGTTTGGCTGATTCTCATTGTCGTGTGCAGAAAAAGGTCATTGAAGATCGGACTGTGGTTGAAGTTCAAAAGCTTGATCAGGATGAAAGAGTTGAAGAGATTGCCAGAATGTTAGCAGGAGAGAAGATAACTGAAGTCACTTTAGCTCATGCCCGTGAGATGATACAACAAGCAAAGGAGGGATAGATTAGAAGATTTAAAGATTAGAAGATTTAGAGATTGATTAATAATCTTAGAATCTTGAAATCTTAGAATTTTCTAATTTTTGATCAATTTATGAAGGAGATAAGATTTCATGGCAGAGGCGGACAAGGCGCCGTTTCTGCATCAAACATATTAGCTAATTCCGCCTTTATCGAAGGAAAATACGTCCAGTCGTTTTTGCTTATCGGCGCCGAACGCAGAGGCGCTCCGATAATGGCTTACACCAGAATAGATGACAAACCTATAAGGAATCGGTCACAGATATATTTTCCGGATTATGTGATCGTACTTGATTCAGACCTTGTTGGACTTGTAGATGTGGCAAATGGAATAAAATCATCAGGAATTATATTAATAAATAGTGATAAGAAAAGTAGTGATTTTCAGTGTAGGTCTGACGTTAAAGTCGTGTCTATTGACGTGACGTCAATAGCATTAAAATATAAACTCGGAAACCCAACAGCCCCAATAGTTAATACCTCGATACTGGGAGCCTTTGCCCGAGTTTCTGGCATCGTTGGGCTTGATTCCCTTCTGGCAACGATAAGGGAATATGCTCCTGCGAAACCCGCTGAAAACGCATTGGCGGCTGAAGAAGCATATAAGAAAGCAGGTGAATTAAATCTTTAGGGATGAAGCATTATTTGCTTCGCCCTTATTCATATTATGACAAAAACTAAACCCCAAAAAGAGATTAAATACGATACGTTCAATGATTTACCTACGATGGTCGTATCTTCAGGATCATTATTAATAAACAAAACGGGTGGATGGAGATCAGTACGTCCAGTTATAGACTACAAAAAATGCACTTCATGTATGGTATGTTGGAAATTCTGCCCGGACATCTGCATTACCTCAAAAGAAAAGCCTGAAATTGACCTTGACTACTGCAAAGGTTGTGGTATTTGTGCCGAAGAATGTCCAAAGGGCGCAATAACTCTCGTTCCAGAAGGTAAATAATTTACTATGTTTGTAGAATCTGCAAATTTATGAAATACGATCCAAATATACATCACAGAAGATCAATTAGACTTAAGGAATATGATTATTCACAAAATGGTGCTTACTTTGTGACAATTTGTACTCATGGTAGGTTATTATACTTTGAGGAATATCTAGAGTTAAAACAAATAGTAAATAAACAATGGCAAGAGATACCAAATAGGTTTAACAACGTGGAGTTAGATGAATTTGTGATCATGCCAAATCATATACATGGGATATTGTTTATCGTAGGGGCAACCCTTGCGGTTGCCCCTGCTCCAGATAAAGAGAAAAGGGCAGGTGCAAGACCTGCCCCTACGATTGGTGACATCATTGGAGCATTTAAGTCACTATGTATACATGATTGGTTAAAGCATATAAAAGAACACAATATCAACGCTATAGGTAAATTTTGGCAGAGAAATTATCATGAACATATAATTCGTAATGAAGCTGAAATGAATAAAATCAGAGAATATATATGCAACAACCCGTTAATATGGGATTTAGATCAAGAAAACCAAAAAATTAAGAATAACACATCCGAAAATGTGGATATAATTTTGTAGGGGTGACCCTTGCGGTCACCCAATTATAGCTAAAAAGGGAAAGATCATGAAGAAATTAATAATGGGAAATCATGCGGTGGCTTATGGCACAAAATTGGCAAAAGCCGAAGTCATCGCCGCTTATCCTATAACTCCACAGACTCAAACAGTCGAGAAAATAGCAGAAATGGTCGCCAGTGGCGAGATGAAAGCTGAGTATATCAAAGTTGAATCCGAACATTCAGCAATGGCGGCGTGTATCGGTGCGTCTGCAACAGGCGCAAGGGCTTTTACTGCCACATCATCACAAGGATTGGCGCTTATGCACGAATTACTCCATTGGGCGTCAGGTGCGAGATTGCCTATTGTCATGACAAACGTAAATCGTGCAATGGCGCCGGGGTGGAACATCTGGAGCGAACAGAACGACAGCCTTTCGCAACGTGACACGGGTTGGCTTCAGTTCTACTGCGAGAGCAATCAGGAGGTACTTGATACCGTTATTCAAGCTTACAAGGTAGCAGAGAGAATTTCATTGCCTGTGATGATCTGCCTTGATGGTTTTTCTCTATCACATACTTACGAAGGCGTTGACATACCTGATCAAGATGAAATTGATGCTTTCCTGCCGCCTTATGATCCAGAATACAAGCTAGACGTAGATGATCCTAAGACTTTCGGCGCATTGATCTTCCCTGATTGGTATTATGAGATGAGATACAAAATGCAATCCGCAATGGAAGAAGCCAAGTCAGTCATTATGGAAGTTGACGAGGAGTTCGGCGAGAAATTTGGCAGAAGATACGGTATGGTAGAGCAATACAAATGTGACGGCGCAAAGACGATAATGATTACATCTGGCACAATAGCCAGCACAGCGAAAGACACAATTGACAAACTGCAAGAAGAAGGCGAAAATATCGGGCTTTTGCGTGTCAGAGTATTCAGACCGTTCCCAAAAGAGGAGATCAGGAAGCTACTCGAAGGCGTAGAGCGCATCGGAGTCATAGATCGTAATATTTCATTCGGACACGAAGGCATATTCTTCTCAGAGATAAAAGCATCACTTTACGATACACCCAATCCACCGAAGGCTTACGACTTCATCGCAGGACTTGGAGGACGTGACGTCACGCCGGCGGACATTGAGAATATGATCCATCTGACAAAAAGCGGAGACATTGACGAGGTTACGTGGTACAGCTTGAAGAAGGACCCTTCGGAAGAAGGAAATCTCGTTTGCTCAAGAGGTGATTCAAATGAAAGCTAGAGATTTGGATACTGCATATATTAATTTTGATCCTGCTCAACCACTTCCAAGCTATTCAGAATTCGGTAGTGCTATACATGTAGTGCTGTGAGAGAAAAGTTTGCAAGCTATATTGTTGCTATCATAAGTTTTATCTGTTATTATAAATTCCATAAAGCATTAAATGTATAGCACTACCAAGAATAAAATGGATAAAGATATAGAAAACAGAATAATCGAAGGAATAAAGAAGCATTTTGGCGATAAACTTGTGTCTATCGTACTTTTTGGTTCACAGGCACGAGGAACAGCAACAGAACACTCGGATATCGATTTGGTTGTCATTGCTAAAGGTGTGCCTTCTAATTGGCGCAAACAGAAAGAAATAATACTTGTGGTTAGATGGTCTGAGGAATTATCTAGTCTTCCTGTTTCAATAATATTAAAAAATCCAACAACCGTCAAATCATCGTTGAGTGTCATTCAGCCACTTTTATTTGGTATTCTTAAAAGCTATAAGGTTTTATATGATTCAACTAACTTTTTTGAAACACAGGCAGAAATTTATCGCAAAAATATGAAAAAGTGGAGAGTTGAGGAAATTGGCGAAGATGCTTGGCGAGTAGGTGTAATAGCAGATGAGGCAAGAAAAAAAGCAAATAGCGGAAGCATTTTACATTGAAGCTAAAAGCGATCTAAAAATGGCAGAACTAGCCTATGAAAATGATATATACAGCCGATGCGTATCTATGAGTCAGCAAGTAGTGGAAAAAATCGCTAAAAACCGCATTGGCAATGGTGGGCGCTTATGTAAGACAACATGAAGTATCATCTTATTTTTTAAAAGAATTCAAGAATTCAAAGAAATTATTGATGCGGATTTAATTCATGAGATCATAAGCCTTTCTAATATAGTTAAAGATGAATGGATTAGATCACGTTATCCAAATTGGGATAATCGAGAAAAACCCATCTGGATCCCATCTAAACAATATAGTAAAGATGATGCAGAGAAAGCATTATCTGTTGCCAAAAGAATTCATGAAATAATAAAAGATATTCTGGAATCAAAGTTCCAACTTGAGTTATAAATACAGGAGTTATAAGTAAATATGAGATTAACTATACCAGAAGAAGAATTAATGACAGCAGGTCACAAAGCATGTCAGGGATGCTCTGCAACGTTGGCGATGAGATATGCACTGAAAGCGCTTGGTGATAAAACTATTGTAGTTATTCCTGCATGCTGTTGGACGGTATTAGAGGGTGAGTTTCCATATACGTGCATGAAAATACCGTTGCTTCATACTGCATTCGAGACTGCCGCATCCGCAAGCGCAGGCGTACGTGCGGCGCTTAAAGTCAAAGGTAAGAATGACGTAAACGTGATGGCATGGGCTGGCGATGGAGGTACGTTTGACATAGGCTTACAGGCGTTATCAGGCGCAGTTGAGCGTAATGATGACTTTTTCTACATCTGCTATGACAATGAAGGATATATGAACTGCCTTAGCACATCATCCTTAATACTAACAAAATATGGATTAAAAAAGATAACTGATGTTATAGTTGGTGAGGATGTATACGCCTTCGATCTGAATACACATCAACTGGTTTTGAAAGAATGTACTGGTGTATTTGATAATGGAGTCAAAGACGTTTATGAGATACAGACTTTACATCATTCAATAAAGGCTACAGGAAATCATCCTTTTTTAATACTACAAAGAAATGGCAGAGGTAAAAAAAATAGCTTTGTCTGGAAAACTCTTGAAGAATTAAAAGCAGGAGATGAGATTGTTGTTTTAAAAAACATAGATGAAGTGAATATCAATGAAAATAAGCTTATGGAGAATTCTGACGATATTGATAATTCCTTAGCAAACAATAAATATTTTGAGACAGAGAAGATTAAGGGCATAACTTACATTGGTAAAGAACAAACTCTTGATCTAAGGGTTGAAGGGGAACATAATTTTATCGCTGATGGGATCGTTGTTCATAATACAGGTATCCAGCGCAGTTCGTCAACTCCTTTTGGCGCATGGACTACGACAACACCCATAGAATCTTATGAAAGCGGTCATAAAAAAAATATCATGGATATTATAGTTGCACACGATATACCCTACGCAGCAACTGCTTGTGTTGCCTATCCCGAAGACCTTGTTAAAAAGATGCTAAAGGCGAAGGATATTCGTGGCTCAAAGTTTATTCACGTTCTTGCCCCATGTTCACCAGGGTGGCGTTTCCCGGCAAGTCAGACCATCAATATATCTCGTTTGGCTGTAGAAACTTGCGTATTCCCATTATATGAGGTGGAAAATGGAAAGTATACAATAAGCCGAAAACCAAAAAAGAAACTTCTCAAGGAATACCTCGAAATTCAGGGACGTTTTAAGCATCTGACAGATGAGATAATTGAACTGTTACAATCCAAGGTTGACGAAGCCTGGGAAAAGCTACTTAAGAAAGAGGAGGACACCAAAGGTTGATTAGAAAAGCTACTCTGAATGACATCAGTTCCATCCAAAAACTTGTAAACGGACATGCACAAAAGGGCGAAATGCTCCCAAGGTCAATCGGAGATATATGCGATAATATTCGTGACTTTTTCATATACGAAGAAAACAACGAGGTTATCGGATGTTGCGCATTGCACGTAACGTGGATAGATTTGGCTGAGGTTAGATCATTAGCCGTCACAGATAACGCTCAGAGAAAAGGGATTGGAACTGCTCTCCTTGACGCCTGCATGGAAGATGCTCTACTGCTTTCTATTAATAGAGTTTTTGCTCTTACGTACAAACCTGAATTCTTTGAAAAACATAATTTTCACCGTGCAGATAAATCAGAACTGCCTCATAAAGTATGGGTTGTTTGCGTTAATTGTATTAAGTTTCCTGATTGTGACGAAGTTGCTGTCATACGTGAATTAGCTGAATCGGACAGTAAGTCTTACCATCCTGTTGAAAATGGCGCATTTAGCAATGGCTTTTTCAATATTGGAATAAAAAATTAAGATGATAAGCGGACGTACCAAGATCGTTGGAGTAATAGGAGACCCGGTGGAACATTCACGTTCACCGCAGATGCACAACTCTGCATTTCAGGAGATGGGCTTGGACTACGTTTACATTCCATTTCGAGTCAAAGCAGAAAATCTAAAGTCCGCAATTGACGGGTTTAAGGCTTTGAATGTTGTCGGAATAAATGTAACCCTTCCACACAAGAAAGCTGTCCTGCCATTGATGGATCGTGTATCTGAGGAAGCTCAACTCATAGGTGCGGTAAACACGATGGTATTTAAAGATGGCGTGGTAAAAGGACACAATACCGATGCTCGTGGGTTCTTGGCATCTTTATACGAGAAAGGGATAGACAGTGTAAGAGGAATGAAGGTCGTCGTTTTAGGTGCAGGTGGTGGGGCAAGGGCTATTGTTACAGGTTTAGCACTTGAGAGTGTCTCTAGCATAACGATTGCCAATAGAACTGTTGAGAATGCGGTCAAACTTGCGGATGACTTATCCAAAAAGACAGATGTTCAAATGAAAGGTATACCTCTGGATGAAAGCGAACTTTCAGACCATGTTTCTAAATGCGATCTGCTTGTTAGCACCATCACCGCAGGCATGGACCCGAACATTAAGTTAAGTATAGACCCTGATTGGCTACAAAAAGATTGTATTGTATGCGATATAGTTTACACTCCACCAGAGACTAACTTACTTAAATCGGCTATGGATAAAGGCTTGAAAACTGTTGGTGGAATGGGAATGTTGGTGCATCAAGGGGCAATATCATTCCAATTATGGACAGGTTTACAACCGCCTTTGGAAACTATGCGACAGGCACTTATCCAAGCACTTGGGTATTAGGAGTAATAAATATGAAAGAAATCTCAGAACCTATAAAAGTTTCAATCTATGGAAAAGAGTATGATGTTAGAGGAAATCAAGACGAAGAATATATTAGAATGCTTGCTGAATACGTTGATTCGATTATGAACAAAATAGCCATCAAGACCGGTTCAATATCTCAAGAACGAGTAGCGATCCTTACTGCGTTAAACATCGCTGACGAAATGCACAAAGAGCGACGTCTATTTGAAGAAAATATTATGAAACTCGAAAAAGAATTACAGGAAGTTTTAAGTACCGCCACCGAGAAAAAATAAGTTTTTTGAAAGGTTAAAGGATATGGAAACATACGCACTAACTAAGGACGAAAAAAAACGAGAGAAACGGAATCAAAACGTTCAATATTCACATTTAACAAATTTACAATTGCTGAATATGCTTGAAGATTTAATCGAGAAAGCAAGCACAACCGAAGGTATGAATAACAAATCTGCAACAGAGATACTTTTGGAGGATCGAAGATAGTGTATTGCATTGATGATAATCAACAGTATGAACGTGGAAAGATCATGATTGAGACTATTAAACCCGACAAAGACTTATGAAAAAGGTAATTACTGATACAGAAATGTTAGAAGAATATGATTTTAGTAAAGGCGTAAGAGGTAAATATTCTCAACGTTATGCTACGGGAAGCAATGTGGTTGTGATCTCTCCAGATGTTGCAGAAGCTTTTCCAGATTCTGAATCAGTCAATGAAGCTTTACGTATGCTTATCAAGATAGCACAACAGACAAAGAAATCTTCCATACCTTAAACATTATATGCATTTTTGATAGCAATAATATCATGGAACTTTTTGAGGATGCTAACCAAGAGAGAACATTTGCGGAATCACCACTAGCTTATCGGATGCGACCACGAACTCTTGACGAGTTTATCGGTCAGCAGCACATCATCGGCGCTGGAAAACTTCTGCGCAGAGCTATCGAGGCTGATAGACTCACTTCTGTTGTATTTTATGGTCCTCCCGGTACTGGCAAGACTTCACTTGCTCAAGTTATCGCTAAACGTACTCAAACGTCATTTCAGCAATGCAACGCCATCAACAGCAGTGTCGCTGAACTCAGGCAGATAATCAAGGAAGCCAAAGATAGGCGTTCACTCCACTCAAAAAGAACCATACTCTTTATAGATGAGATACATCACTTCAACAAATCCCAGCAGGATTCTCTCCTACCAGACATTGAATCCGGTAACGTAATATTCATCGGCGCAACTACACAGAATCCATACTTTTACATCATCCCGACAATACTCTCAAGATCACAGATATTTCAATTCTTTCCTTTGCGTGAAAACGACCTTAAAGAGATAGCCATAAAAGCCTTGAAAGATTCTGAACGTGGCTTCGGAAAAATGAATGTGAATATAACAGACGAAGCACTCAAGCACCTGATTGAATCATCCAGCGGAGATTCCAGACGTGTATTGAATGGTCTTGAACTTGCGGTACTTACTACGCAACCAGATGCTGAAGGCATCATAAACGTTGACCTTTCAGTAGCAGAGGAATCCATCCAGAAACGTGCAGTTGTTTATGACGCATCAGATGATTCGCATTATGACACCATCTCAGCTTTCATCAAAAGCATGAGAGGTTCTGATCCTGATGCGGCGCTATTCTGGCTTGCAAAGATGATCTACGCCGGTGAAGACCCTCGTTTCATTGCACGCAGGATACTAATATGTGCATCTGAAGACGTTGGCAATGCTGATCCTCATGCCTTGCTAATAGCAAATGCCGCACTCAATGCTGTGGAGTTCGTAGGTATGCCCGAAGCAAAGATACCACTTGCTCAAGCTGTAACATATATCGCCTGTGCGCCCAAAAGTAATTCTGCCGTTGCGAGTATAGGCAAGGCTATTGCTGATATTGAAAAAGGCGTTTCAACAGTAGTTCCTCGTCATATCAGAGATGCAAGTTACTCAAGCGCAAAAAAACTCGGTAATCAGGTAGATTATAAATATCCTCACGACTACGAGGGTCATTACGTCAAACAGAGATACATGCTCCACGATGCCCGATACTATGATCCTAGCGACGAGGGATATGAAAAGAAGATCAAAGAACGATTGGAGTTTTTGAAAGGTAAGAAATAATTGTCATTGGTCAGTATATCACCAATTTGATTGCTGTATTGACCAATAAGGATAATTCTGATAAAATCCATGATTAGTGGAGAAAATTTTGATCGTTATATTTATTTGTAAAGTATTTTATCCTGTAAATATCAGGTTTTGAAGGGAGTAATGATTATGAGAGTGTTAGTAACTGGTGCTACGGGTCAGGTTGGATGCAGACTTGTCCGACAGTTGCTGGACAGCAATTATGAAGTAAGAGCATTAATTCTGACGGATGATCCCAATAAAGTACGTCTCGATGGTTTAGATATTGAAATCATAGAAGGCAATTTGCTTGACGTTTCTTTATGCGAAAAAGCAATGGACAAAGTACCTTACGTTATACATACGGCAAACCTTGTTGGACCTTTACCGGGTATGTCAGAGACGGAATTTTTCAATAATAACGTCATAAGCACTTTCAATCTTGCAAGTGTTGCCGCAAATCTGACTGACAAAATACAAAAATTTGTTTACATAAGCTCTTCGGCAGTATATCCAAATGATTCACACGAAATCGCCACAGTCTACAACCCTGTTGATGAGATGCACCCATTACGTCCAGAAGGCGCTTATGCGCTCAGTAAACTCATTGGTGAGGAGATCGTCAAAGGATATACACGACAAAAGGGTCTGCGTTCAATTATGCTCCGTCCATCAGGTATCATATCTGGAACTGCCATACTTGATAGATGGTCTGTAAGTTTCGTAGGCGCAATATTGAGAGCAGGACAAAATAGTCCACGAAGCAGTATTTATATGCGTGACGGACAAGAGCTATGGCACGATCTTGAGATGAAAGCTTTAGCCAAAGAACAGCCATGCGCTGTTGTTGACAAATACAAAGCCCCATGGCTTTATCAGCCAGTGGATGCCCGTGACGTTGCTCATGCCTGTGTTTGTGCGATAGAAAGCAAATCCGCACCGGGTGAAGCCTTCAACGTCAGCGCACCTGAAGCGATACCATTTACACAGGCGGCGCAGATAATGTCTGAAGTTACAGGTATCCCTGTTTTGAATTATGAAGTACCTGTCCGATGGATATACGATCTAAACAATACAAAAGCAAAATATGGTATTAACTACAAGCCCAAGTGGGGTATCAGAGAGATGATTGATTCTGCGCTGGCAGTTCAGCGCGGTGAATCTGATGGTTTGACTTAATGGTTATAACAGGGCGAACACGCAGGTTCGCCCCTATAATTTTTGAGATACTATAGAACAGGAGGTGCTTTATGAAGACGTTTATCAGATTTTATTTCATTTTAGTATTTACTTGCCTATTTCTTATTGTTCAGGTTTGTATGGCAGTAGATGATTCGTTAGTGCTTCATTTTACCTTTGACGAAGGTGCTGGAAATGTAGTAACAGATGATTCTATATATCTTAACAATGGAAAGTTTAAGGCAAATCCTAAATGGGTGGATGGAAAATCTGGGAAAGCCCTTTCATTTAATGCCGGAGATTCTGTTGTGATACCGAGTTCCGACAGCTTAGACATAACTAAGGCTATCACTATGGAAATGTGGGTAAAAGTTACCAGTAGTGCGGAAATTAAACAGGCAGGCATAGAAAGAGGCGGATGGGAAGTAGGAGAATACAGCATTTATCCATTCTATGAGGGTGGAACAGTTATACAGTTCTTTGATCTACCTCCAGCTTGCGGTGATGCAGGTATAAAGGGAAAAAGTATTCAGGATGGCGAATGGCATTATTTCACTGGGACATGGGATGGCAAAAATATCTCGCTATACATAGATGGAGAATTGGACAGATCAGGAGGGTGCGATGGTCAATTAAAGTCGAGTAATACTTCAGTGTATATAGGTTCAAGAAATGGCGGTGAGCGTTTCCTGACTGGAGTAGTAGATGAAGTCAGGATTTATAATAGGGGTTTGACACAAGCAGAAGTCAAAAAAGATATGAATACATTTGGTCCGCTTGCTGTAAATCATACGAAAAAGTTAGCGATCTGTTGGGGAGAAGTAAAGCATTAGTAGTAAAAAAGGAGGTGTGTCTGTAAAACAGATAAAAGTCTTTTCCATGTAGTGTTTGAATTATCAACCTAAAACTATTGATGGAGGATGAAAAAATGTTATCAAAGTGCATGGTTTTTATTGGGGTTTTTGCATTAATAATTTCAAGTTTAACTTTGGCTGATGATCCGCCATATAAACATCCAAAAACGGGAGAACCTCTTGTAATACAGGGACTTAGAGGTACTCCCAGAGCAATTGATGGTAGTCTGAATGACTGGCAAATAAACTACTTAAAACCAGCGGTACTTGATGTAAAAGAGCAGTTATTTCTTGGTGCACCAAGTTGGGATGGAGTGAAAGACCTTAGTGGCAATTTTTACGTAATATGGGATGACAAAAATATCTACATAGCGGCTGTTGTGAAAGATGATAAAATATCAATGAATAAAGCTGGCGATACCATCTGGAATGCAGATGCTATAGAAGTATTATTCTCCAGACCTGAAAAGGCGGCGACTAATGGCACCGAACATTACCAGTATGGTTTCAATGCCGATAATAAGAAATGGCACTGGTGTAACATGGATGGGGCAGGAAATAAAGAGCCTGATTATTTGAAAATAGCATCTTCTAAAACTGCTGATGGATATATTTGTGAAGCTTCTATTGATTACAAGCAGATGAAATCCATAGAATTCAAAACTGGCAACGCCGTTGCATTCCATCCCGTTCTTGACGACACTGACGCCGCTGATAGAGAAATACAGATGACATGGACAGGTGTTGAAGCTCATAATCAGACTATGGGATTTGGACAAATTATTCTCTCATCACAAGAAATGTCTGTAAGCTCTGAAGCGAAGACTGTTTTAACGTGGGGAGCTATCAAGAATCAATGAGGCAATAATAGCACTTGCGAAATTTGCTGAAAAGGAGAAGAGGATGAATTCAGGAAAAAATTTTAAAATGTGTTTTATCTTGTCACTTTTCATATCTGTTGCTGTAATGCTATTAAGTTCACCCGATCAGGCTAACGCCACGAACAAGAAATATAATCGTGTTGCCCGAATTGGAACACCACAAATTGACGGAGATCTCAACGATCCAGTCTGGCAAAAAGCCGACTGGCAGGAAATGGACGTTTACGCTGGTGGAACGCAACCCAAGAATTTCAAGGCAAAATCTGCTCTCCTTTGGGATGACAATTTCCTTTATGCCGCTATTGACGTAAATGATGATACACATGCATCTCCCAAGGCAATCGTATTGGGGGCAGATAGCATCTGGCAAGGCGATTCGATACAGCATCGTGTTGATCTTGAATATGACAGCATATCAGCTTCAGGGGATGATATCGAATGGGGTTATGCTCTACAGGACGGAAAAGTTCTGACTTGTGCATGGTCAGGGGCTGGCAATATTGACTTTGATACAGTAAAGATCATCCGTGACGATAAGAATAAGAAAACTTACTACGAAGCGGCATTGGTACTGCGCCTTATCAAACCTAAACAGACGTTGTCTAAATATATAAAAGAGAACAAAGATGCAAAGATCGGTTATTCCGATATGGTGAATGCTAACGATGGCGGTGCTCGTCTTGGATGGCTTGAGTGGTCTTCTGGTATCGGAGGAGCAAAAGATGCTAACCAGTTCGGGACTCTAACCTTTGACAGTAAGCCTATGGCTGTAAATGTTGCAGGAAAACTTGTTTCGACATGGGGAATAATTAAAAATCAATGAAAGAATTAGCAATAGCATTGGTCAGCGGAGGCATGGATAGCTGTGTCTCCACTGCCATAGCAATACAAAATTACGATCTGGCACTATTGCACGTCAACTACGGTCAGAGGACAGAGGAACGTGAATTACAGGCTTTTCATGCCATAGCTGACTACTATCAGGTCAAAAGAAGGCTTGTTGCCAGCATAGAATACTTAAAACAGATAGGCGGATCAAGCCTTACAGACGAAAATATATCCATCAGCATGGCTGATCTGAATAATAAAAATATACCAACCTCTTATGTTCCTTTTAGGAATACTCATCTATTGGCAATAGCAGTATCGTGGGCAGAAGTTATAGGTGCAAATAAAATCTTCATCGGTGCTGTAGAAGAGGATAGTTCAGGCTATCCTGATTGCAGAAAAGAGTATTATCAGGCACTTACTAAGCTGATTGAGGTTGGCACAAAGCCTGAGACTCGCATTGAAGTTGTTACTCCCCTTATAGACATGAAAAAAGACGAGATCGTTTTGAAGGGCATAGAGCTTTCAGCGCCCTTACATCTAACATGGTCGTGCTACAAGAATAATGATAAAGCATGTGGTATATGTGATAGTTGTGCATTGAGGATCAAAGGTTTCAAGAAAGCAGGCGTAAAAGACCTAATTGCGTATTGCGTTACTATTGAATGGTGAAACGTCAATAACCCCACGCATAATGAAGGTTAAATAATTAATCGGGTAATAAATAAATCGCATCAAATCCTCCTAAACCCAATGTCACTGACATAAGAGAAGAAAGCTTTTGCTTGAAGAAAAAAATACCTTCAACTGACACGGGTGCTTATTGTAAAGCTCGAAAACGTATCAAAGAAGAATTCATCATGCGTTTACTGAACTACACCGGGAAATATCTACGAACACAGAATACTCAATTGTGTTGTGGTCGTAGTGTAAAGTTAAGCAACAGAATATCTATAATACGCTTTAAGAAGCAACTCGTTGCTTAGGAGAAATTGCTTATATCAGTGACATTGGGGTTAGGGGGTTGTGAAAAATGTTGAAATGCTATGTCAAAATGGCATTTTTTTAACGATTATTATAAAAAGAGGTGTTATTGAATATGACGGTAAAATGGGGTGTGATAGGCGCAAGCGGAGTCGCTCACAGGCGTGGTATGCCTGCTATAAATATGGCTGAAGGTAACAAATTACATGCACTCATGGTTCGTGATCTGGAAAGGGCAAGAAAACTAGCTCAGAAGCATGGTGCGCCTTGTTACTACGATTCTGTTGAGGGCATACTATCCGATCCACAGATAGACGCTGTCCACATAGCAACTCCAGTCTATTTGCATTGTGAACACGTTATACAATCCGCTGAACATGGAAAGCACATTCTCTGCGAAAAACCGATGGCGCTAAATGTAAATGAGTGCAATCGCATGATTGATGCCTGCGAAATTAACGGAGTCCAGCTTCAAATATGCTTTTTGCTTCGTTTCCATAGCTGTTTTCAGGAGATCAAACATCTGGTATCAAGTGGAATATTGGGTGAGATAATCGAGGCTAGAGTCGCTTTGTTGAAATCCTACAACATGGATGATGGCGCGTGGCGCAGAGACCCGATCAAATCAGGCGGAGGCGTGCTTATGGATATGGGCGCACATGCCATTGATTTAGTAAGTTTTATGCTTGGAGACGTCTCAGAAGTGGCAATGTTATCAAGCTCAAAGGTCAAAAAATGGGAGATCGAAGAAACGGCAACTGTCCTGATGAAGATGAAAAATGAAGCAAATGCAATAGCTGATGCCAGCTTTGTCGTTCCATATAGCGAAAGCACCCTTGAGATATATGGTTCAGCAGGAACAATCATTGCTTACTCTGGTCAGGGTTATCAAGAATATAACGTGAAAATTAACGTTAATAACGCTACACGTGAAGAACACAAACCCTCTGAGAACCTATATAAAAATCTTTTCGAGCATTACAGCAGGTTTCTGGAAGGACAAGAAAAACCAATCGCCCCCGGAATAGCAGGTCTAAAAAACATCGAGATTATCTCCTCCGCCTACGAATCATCTTTGTCTGGAAAAATTATACCGATCTGAAAAACTACTACTAAATGCTTCGATAGTGTTATATTTCGTGATAGACCCATGTTCCTGTTCGGTTAAACAAGCTTCTTTGAGTTTCAGTATAGCTGATCTGATTACAAAAAATGGTGCGTGTGTTCCGAAAAGTATCTGCCTTGTACCGTAAAGATTTATAAGCCTTCTTAATACGTCCATATACTCAACGTTTGATATGTCTATCCATACGTTGTCTAATTCTGTTATCTGTTTAGCCATGCTCTGTGCTTCATTATATTTGATTCCGCCAATCACGAATCGAGTTCCTTTTATTTTACCTGCGACTTTGATCACGCTGGCAATATCCACATCAGGAACGAGACACAAAGGGTTCTGCGCCCTCGTATCCTGAACACGCAACTGCACTATGACGGTTAAATCTCTTTCCCCTGCTAACGCAATCAGTCTTTGGGCATGATCATCATCTAAATTGTAAAGATGATAGTTAGGATAGAGTTTTATAGCCTGAATGTTGTAATTTTCACAACAGACTTTAAGGCTTTTTTCCCAGTTGGCAAGCTTTGGATTAATAACAGCGACGAGGAGAAAAAATGGAATGTCTTTTATTTCGCTGAAAAGCTTTTCGTTCGCCAACTGCGGTTCATCAAAAAAGATGCCCTCAATTGACGAAACGAAAGCATTATCTATACCTTCAGCCTTTAACTTTTGATAAAGGCTTTCTGGTGATGATTCTGGTAATGTACGGAAGATCCAATTTCCTGAGCAAGCATTTACATCAATCATTTTTATAATACATGAACGATTAATATTGCTATTCCAATATTTACCGCAACCGACAAAGCGGAGGCGGCAATATTCCCTTGTTTGCCAACTTCATCACTCATTGTTGCTTTGGGAAGGAATAACACATCTGTAATCCAATATCCGATGCTCAAGAATATCAAAGCTACTATAACGTAGAGAACAAAAGAAACAATGTCAGCCATCCATGACACTGATTCACCTGACATGGCTGAACTTGCTATGTAACCAACAGCAAACATAAACCCACCGAAACTCATTCCAGCGGCGGCGTTATTGCTCTCTTCAATGACTTTGTGGACGTCATATCTCACAAGTAAACGATACCATAATCCAGCAAGTATAAGCACAATCTGACCAATCACAAAAAAGATTATGCAGGAAAGTAAGCCTTTCCACCATTCACCAGAGACTTCACCACTTACGGATGCGCTGATGATGAACCCGGTCGCAAGATACGTTCCAGCCATTACTGAGCCTGTTCCAACATTCTGATCTTCTACTAACTCCTTCTGCTCGTCAAACTTATAGAGGATCAGCTTATCGCAGATGACTCTGGATATGTTCATCAAAATTATAGCTACGATGCTATATATGCCAGTGTTTAAAAGGTCTTTCCAGAAATCATGGCTTTCAGGACCCAGCACAACACCCGCAATAGCAATCATTAAGCCAAGATAATAGCCCGCCATTGCAACACCAACAGCAGTGTTATTTTTACCTACTATTTCCTCGTCAGTTTTGTATCGGCGATTTAGAAGATCGTTTATCAGCTTTCCGATCCACGTCGCTATTACCAAAACAATGAGGAGTGCCAGATCATAAGAAAACAAAGATTTGATAGTGCTAAGTAATGTATCCACAATCATAGATATTACCTCCATGAAGATAAAATTGACTTATAATCCTGTGCTTTTATAGGATTTTTGAAACTCGCAGCAAAAACCTAAATTGTTGAGAATAACCTAATCCGATATTACCATAATTCAATTATATTGTCAACAATCTTTTTTGATTTTACTACTCCGAAATCAAAGCTTGAATACTATCGTTAATACTTGTATAATATTGAGTAATAAGTTATTGGTAAAATATCTAATCATTGATCACTCATTATGATAGGAGTAGATTCATGAGTAAACCTTTTGTTATACGTTACCGAGAAGGTGAAGAGAGATTTAGTCTAAAAGATATAAAAGATCATGGGTTTGAAGTAAAATTCCGTGATTTAGCCGAAAATATATTGTCTCTTTCGGTTCCCGGAGGAAAGCTTAACCTTAACACACATGACGATAAACTGGAAGCTGTAACGGTTGAATGTTATCCACCGACAGATATTGATATAGTCGTATATAAAGGTAGTTGGGGTCAGGCGAAACTCAGAAATCACGATACAATGGTTATTCCTCCCGGTTTTGATCACGAAGCAGAAAACATATCTGATTTACCTGTCTGGCTTATTATAACGAACTTTGTAGTAGAATAACACTAAACAGGACATAAAAGCAATGACACCAAAAATGGCAAGTATAGTTGTAGATGTATGTAATGAGATTCCATTCATCAACTGGGATCGTTTCATTGATTGTGGTAGCACTGTTGTAGTATTTGGATGGATAGATAGAAATCAGGACAGCTATAAAGATTTTGTGACTATTGAAGTAAATTCTAAAGGACAGGTTGAGTTTACAACATCCTCAGCAGAACACAGTGAGACTATATCAGAAATATATTCCGCTTATGGAAGATTACCAGTAGGAGTGCATTTACCATGTCAGCGAGTTGAGGATCAGGAGCTTTTGAATGGTATAAAACATGCTATAAAAATTCGCAATAGATAGTGTGATTAGTTTTCAGTTTTACATTGGAATTATGATCCCTCATTAATTGAAATGGTCATTAATATTAAAAATAAACATGGAGACACTGAGAAGAATTACTGTTTACTGTTTACTTTCCTCTCCGTGACTCCGTGTTTTGATTTATGGTCAATCCCTAATTAATTACAAATGCTTCCAAATTAAAGGAGGTCAGCATGGCAGTAGCAAACAAGATATACTTTCCCCAGATAGCCGCAGGAGGCTGGGCAGATTGGGTTCAGGTAGTTAATATCAACGATCAACCTGCAAGTGTGCAGGCTATCGCAAGGACTACGCTTGGACAGATGGTGTGGAGTGCGAATGCAACACTTCAACCTTTTCAGGCATGGGCTGTTCCTGTGGACCCAGCTTATCCACTGGCGGATGTATCTTTAACCGTTATATCAACCAGACCCATTGTAGGCGAAAGGCATTGTCACGCCGGTACTGAAGTATTAGCGTTTCCCGGCGCAGCCCCGGAGATGAAAACAGCCGGTACAAGGCTTTTCTTCCCCGAAACAGTGTATGGGTGTAGTGATAACTTTAGATTCCTTAATATCACGGAATATTATGCTTTTGTTACTGTAATTTCAAGAGATACAAACGGATTTACAGTAACTAGATTTACTAATCAAATATCACCTTTGGGATTTTGGATTTTCACTGATGTTGAGATTGGTAACGTTCAAGGTACGCTTGAGATTTTTTCAACACAACCGGTTGTTGGCGAAAGACATCTTCACTATGGTAATGGCGTAGCTGTTGGGCAACTTGGTCAGATACTGAGTTAGAAAATATGGAGGTATAAAAATGCCAATTACAAATAGATTATATTTTGCCCAAGTTGCTGCGGGTATCTGGGCAGACTGGGTTCAGGTTATTAATGTAAGTGGAGAAAATTCAAAGGTAACTGCTATTGCACGTAATGTAAATGGTGTTCCAGTATGGTCTGCTGAAAGAGCATTAAGCCCTTATCAAGGATGGGTCATACCTGTGGAGTCTGCTTCTTTATATCAGGAATTAAATCTTGAAGTAAGGTCTGATAAAGCCATCGTAGGTGAAAGACACTGCCACAATGGCACTGAAGTTTTGGCATTTCCCGGCGCTTCTCCTGAGATGGGAACAGCAGGATATAGGCTTTTCTTCCCTGAACTCGTATCGGAGTGCTTGGATTGGTTTGTCGTTTTCAATATTAGTGAGGCAGAGGCAAATGTTAATGTAATTGTGCGCGATGTAAATGGTACAGTTGTAACCACCTTTAGCAACAAGATGAGACCTATGGGTTATTGGGCTTTCTCTGATCAGCAAACAGGTCGTGTTCAGGGAACTCTTGAGATTTCATCTGATCAGATGACAGTTGCAGAAAGACACTTACATTATCAGGGAACGTATCATCCTAATGGCGTTGCTATCGGGCAATTAGGTCAAGTGATTGATCAACCTTTAATATGAAATAATAACATTCTGGAGGAATTTTAATGCCGGCTCCGACTAAAATATACTTTTCTCAAGTAGCATCAAGCGTATGGAAAGACTGGGTTCAGGTAGTAAACGTAGATTTTGAAGAATCATCGGTATTAGCTGTTGCCCGTAACGAAAAAGGCGAAACCGTCTGGTCAGGTGAAAAGATGTTAGCACCGTTTCAAGCATGGTCAATACCTGTTGAACCAGCCTCCGAGAAACAAGAACTTGCTTTGACTGTATCATCAAATAAAGGTATCGTTGGTGAAAGGCACTGTCATTTTGAAAAGCAAGTATTGGCTTTTCCCGGCGCCTCTCCAGTGCTAAAAAACGTCGGTAGAAGGCTTTTCTTTCCTGAGATACGCCCCAAAACTGCGGAATGGTTCAGAATTCTAAACATAGATATTAATCCTGCTCTGGTCAACATTATTATACGTGATACAAACGGAGTTCCTGTAAAGCAATTCAGTAGTAGTCAGATTAACCCACTGTGCTTTGTGAGTTTCACTGATGAAACAGCGGTTGACGTTTATGGCACTATGGAGATGATCTCCACGCAGACTATATTATCTGAAAGACATTTGCATTATGGCGAGGACATAAAAGGCGTAGCTGTCGGAATGCTCGGACAACCGCTTGATGTTAGTCCTATACCAAATAAGATACATTTTGCACAGATAGCTGCAGGTGCATGGGGTGACTGGGTAAAAGTCATTAACGTCAGTAACGAAGAGGCAAAAATGCTTGCAATAGCCAGAGACCCGAACGGACAGTCTGTCTGGACAATGGAGAAATCAGTACGTCCCTTTTCTGATTGGGTTGTGCCGGTAGACCCAGTAGCATCAAAACAGGATTTATCTTTGACAGTCATGTCGGACAAGCATGTCGTTGGTGAACGGCACTGCCATTTACAAACTGAGGTGCTTCCATTTCCTGGTGCAGCGCCAGAGATGGGTACTGCGGGTAGAAGATTGTTTTTCCCTGAATTGATAGCAGGCTCTTATGACTTCTTTAGATTTTTGAATATAACTGATCAGACCGCTCTTGTAAATGCAATTTTACGAGATGCAAATGGAATTATTATAAAGCAGGTTTCCGCACAGATTCCGCCTTTTGGATATTGGACTTTGAGAGACGAAGATACTGCGAATACAGCGGGAACTCTGGAAATTATGTCTACACAAATAGTTGTAGGTGAACGACATTTACATTATGGTCAACAATTCCATCCGGGAGTTGCAATAGGTCAACTTGGACAGGTTCTTGATTTATAAAGATAAACTGTTAAGGAAGTGAAACCAATTGGAAGCAGTAAGACGGATAGTGAGAATACCGGAAGATCACGAAGTGAATTACCCCATGCCTAAATGCAGGGGCTTCTTGCTTCAACGAAGGGCTGATTGGCGAAACCAATGAACTCCCCTCTCCACAAGCGTCAATTCGGGCTATCCCAGCCCTACTACGCAACGTTTTAGTTTCTTTAGGTCAATGTCGAAACGTTAGCTAAATACATTGACTATTTTAGGAACTGGTTTTTCATGACAGCCTTTGACCTGTCAAAACCGTCAACCAATTGTCAAAGAACATAGGTAAACTTGGTTATCGTCTACAGCAAGTATTGTATCATAAAGATAGTTTATAGTCAATAGGAATATCTGTGTTTAGAACAACACAGCAATCTTTCATCCCCATAGCTAATAGACATTATTGGAAATAAGAACAAAATGTAACCAAAAGCTAGAATTAGCAAGGAGTTACAGCATTTCACTAGGAAAAGCTACTAAACCCGCTTGCTATCTAGGTTTAGACCAAATTAACGAGTTATTTCCAATAATGTCTAATGAAGATTAAATAATTAACTTGACAATGTTAAATTAGGATCCGCATGAAATCTAGGCTTGAGCCGATTTTATGTATTTATTGGATAACAGACCAATTAGCAATCGCCATTTGACAATTCACTGTTTACAATTGATCAAAGTCAATGTAGCACCCTTTAATAAATATCTGAATAAATACATAAGTCGAATTGGTGAAAGTAGCTCAAAACCACATTATTATTACATCTACGTTCAATCGGTAATTTAACATTGTCAAGTTAATCGGGTAATAAAATTATCGGGGTTTTCTGGATTCCTAAGCAAGTTTAAGAAATGATGTTAAATTTTTAGGAATAGAACGCTGATGATGCGGATTAAACGGATTTTATTCACTGATCACTGATCAGTGATCAGTAGTCAGTAAAGATTTAGTCTTATGAAAATTGATCACTGCTTACTGATCACTATTTTAATCCGCCTGATCCGCGTTTATCCGCGTTCTATTTCCTAAAGTTTAAAAAGGTTTCTTAAAAAAGATAAAAGTTCCTCAATATTTACTCAAAAATGAGATTGTGGAGGTAATTTTGATTATAAAAAAAAGATCAGATAATTTTGATCAGAAAATTGATGAGTTGAGAGATGCCATGAAAGATGAGTTATTTCTTAGTGATCTTAAAGAAGTTTCAGAAGACTTTGATACAATTGATTTAGTGGAATGAGATAATGGATTATAGATGGCATATATTTTTAGCAAGTCTTGACCCAATTATAGGTTCTGAACAAGGAAAAACTCGTCCTGTTCTCGTTATAAGCGAGGAAGAAATAAACCAGATACTACCAGTTGTGAATGTTTTACCTGTTACTTCTCGGAAACCTAGTGAATTACCCCCGCATAAATGCGGAGGCTTCTTGCTTCAACGAAGGGCTACTCAGCATTTGATTGGTTAAGAAACCAAGTTTGATCAACTACACTGAGGAACTCCCCTCTCCACGAGCGTCAATTCGGGCTATCCCAGCCTACTACGTTACGTTTTAGTTTCTTTAGGTCAGGTTTCCAACAATGAAAGGACATGTCCTTTCATTCAGTAACGAATTTGTATATCGTTACAAAACGTCTACCAAAATACATCCTGACTATTTTTGGAATTGATTTTGCACAGCACTCAATGACGTGCTGAAACCCTATACCAATTGTCAAAGAGCAAAATGCAGCTTGGTTGGTTATCACTGCATAGGAAATTATATCATAAAGATAGTTTATAGTCAATCGGAGACATGAGCGATGTAATTCGGAAAGGTATTCTACACCAAACACTATGTTTTCTATCATATTTTCAAAAAAGTCAAAATATAACCAAAATATTACAATAAAAACGAAACTATTGAACCTTATGTGAAACAAAAACCATGAATAAAGACAGACTATACCTGATTTTGCGTATCACATCACCGCTGAATGGCGTGGCGTCCTTTGTTCCTTTTCTTGATATTCCCTCTCCTTCTAACAATACCTTTACATTCAGACCCAACTCAGCCAAAAGAGTTGGTGAGTGGAGGGCATAAGGTGATTGACTTATAACATACATATCCTGAAAATGACCTGCAATACTAGCAGATATTATCTGCTTTGTAGTTATTTCACACTCCTTTCTTGGATCAGGAAAGCTATTTGATAATTCATCTATCAAACAGCCACGTAAGCCATAAATCATGAACTCATCAGTTATTTGTTCTACTGCAAACTCTATTCTCTCTATTTCTCCGATTTTGAGAGCATCAAGCACTTTTTTAGGATTTTGTTTTATTATTTGTATATCGTTCATATTCTTATAGACGATATGTCAAATAATTCGGTTTAGTACCTTTCCGAATTACAGTCAGTAAAACACTTTATTGCATCCGTGACCACAAACTGATATAATTCTATTAGAGATTAGATACAAGATACAGATTACTCATTACTCATTATGTCAGCAATAATTGAAGCTAAAGGAATAAAATATCGCTATGATCGGAAAAGCCCCTGGGTGCTGGATGATTTTGCTCTTAGCGTAGAACAGGGTGAGGTAGTTGGGATCATCGGTCCAAATGGTTCCGGTAAGACCACTACGCTTAAACTTCTCAGCAAAGTACTTAAGCCAGAACGAGGAACGGTAAGAATTATGGGGCATAACATTGCATTCATGAGGCAGAAAGAAATTGCGAAGATAGTTGCGGTAGTTCCTCAAGGAACGTCTATCGCATTTCCTTTTACTGCACGGGAGATAGTGCTTATGGGGCGCTCACCGCATCTCGGATTCTGGCAGATGGAACAAGAACATGACATGAAAATAACGGATAACGCAATGGCATTAACCGATTCGCTTGAGATCGCTGATCGAAATATTGATGAGTTAAGCGGGGGCGAACGTCAAAGGGTCATAATTGCAAGAGCTTTATCTCAGGAACCTAAGATTATGCTTATGGATGAACCTACGTCTTATCTCGATATTAATCATCAAGTTGAGATATTCGATTTAATAAAGCGTCTTAACAGCGAACGTGATCTAACCGTTGTACTCGTATCCCACGACCTTAACATGGCTTCTGAATATTGCGATAGGCTTATCTTGATGAGAGATGGTCACGTATATAAAAATGGAAGCCCAAAAGAAGTCATAACAGAAGCAAATATAAGAGAAGTCTATGAAGTTAATGCTGTTGTATCAGATAATATGATAACCGGCGCCCCACATATTATCCCAATAAGTAAACTTATGTATCAAAAGTATCGGAAACATGGAGTAAAGGTGCATCTAGTGTGTGGTGGCGGATCAGGGGCAAGAATGATGCGATGGCTTGCTATTGAAGGATTCCGAGTCAGTGTTGGTGTGCTAAATATAAGCGACAGCGACTACAAAATCGCAAGGTCTCTTGAAATGGAGACGGTATCGGAAACGCCATTTTCACACATCAGCGATGAAGCTCACTTCATGAATTTGGAACTATCGCAAAATGCCGACTTAGTTATACTTGGAAGAGTACCGATCGGCATTGGAAACTTGAAAAATATGATCGCTGTTCTATCAGCACAATCAGCAGGTGCAACAATTATAGTTTTTGACGAATTTGAGGGCATGGATTATACCGATGGTAAAGCCACTGAGATATTCAATGAATTGGTAGATGATGGAGCTATCGTTGTAAAAGACGAATCTGATTTATTCAATATTCTCATGACTATGGATAATTGAGCAACAACGTGAATATTATCAAAGAAAAAACACTAAGACACTAAGAAATCAAGTGTTGAAAGATGAGAGTTGAGAGTTCAACTTTCTACTCTCATCTCTATTTTGACGTCTTTGTGGTTATTTTCTTTGATAATATTCACGTCATAGCTAAAACCATTTAGAAAGTGAACCATTTCCAGTTTTTCACTATAAAAGTACGGGATACATATTTTCGTCAAAACTGATGTATCGGTTATCGTTAGCGATGCTCAATCTGACCGCCTCATTTATTGCAGTGCCTATCAATGCCTGATTCGGCAATGCACGGGTCTTTTCAAGTCGCTCAAGTATCTTGCGTTTTTCTGGTACTACCTGATCCGCAGGTAATGACATGACTTCCATCTCAATGTTACATGCATCATCAAGCCCTTGTTTGATGCTGTCGTAGCCATATCCTACCCATTCTATCACGCTTGGATCGTCCCAATCGTTATAGCCTTTGAAGAAGTTTGGATTAAAGTCTTCGTAGCCCTTCTTTTGTGTGACAAAGTGCGAGTTTCTGTCTTTATGATCTGCCCAGTATTCGCCTTCTGTTCCGCTTAGTTGAAGTCCTTGATTAGTCAATGCGCTGTTGTATTCAGAGCAAACCCATGAAGTCTGTATAAACAGGACAGAATCATCTTCCCATACTATTGTGGCTTGAATAGCATCAAAGGCGTCCTTGCCATGCTTCGGGAGGAATTTCTTTTGACCGAAAGCTGTAAGTTTTTTGGGTTTCAGACCTGTTATATAATAATAAGCATCAGCGTAATGAATACCGATATACTCAAATGGTGAGCTTTTCTCGCACCATCTGGCAAAGACTTCCAGAGCCATTTCTCGCTTTTCTTCGATCCAAGCGTGTCCATGTAGCATCTCGCCTAGATCACCCTGAGTATACTTGAATTTTACTGCTCTTATGGCTCTATCGTGACGTTTGTGATAATCTGTGAGAACGTAGACGCCTTTTTCTTTAGATGCGTTCATGATCTGATGAGCGTCTGCAACCTTCAGGCACAAAGGTTTTTCTACTACAACGTGATGTCCTGCCTTTATAGCTTCCAATATAACAGGCGTATGCAGATGATCGGGAGTAGCGACTATTACGACCCCATGATCCTCAAGATCAGAAATAGCCTGCTTATAGATTTCTGAATTATCTCGATCAAGGTCAGTGTCCTTTTGTGGGTCGGGATAACCTCTAAATTCACAACCCTTGAAAAACTCCTTTAAATGCTTTATTGTTGATGCCCTTCTGCTTGCTATACTGACATTTCCAATTCTTCCTCTTTTCTGCTCCTGAAAAACTGTAGGAAGCACGACTTCCTCACTTATCATTCCCCCGCCTACGACTAAAACAGGAATCCTTCCATCCCATGTCATATTGAAACCTCCTGACTGTTCATCATATCAGACTATAAGTTAAAATGAGAAAAATATGCCTTATACGAATCGAGAACATTATATCACATAATTTCTAAAATTTCTATGAATTGAAAAGTTTTCATGAGTATGATATAATCAATCGAAAATTGATATTAAGCGGAAGCATTGTAAGTTAAATAATCTGGAGGGACTTAAATGAAATCGTTTTCTATCGCTCAATTTTTGGGAATTCCAAAAAGGGTGATAATAAATCAGTTAAAAAACAAACCTATGGTAGTATCCTTTGAAGTTACACTTTCGTGTGTAGCACGATGCTGTCATTGTGATACTGGCGGTCTAAAAGATAATGAGGAGAAAATTCCCCCAGAAGCTTATCGTAAATACATTCAGGATCTTCAGCCTGCTTTTGTACAGTTATCAGGCGGGGAACCATTGCTGAGAGACGATCTGCCAGAAATTGTGAAATCAATAAAGAATGGTAATTCCATGCCTTACATCATAGTAGTCACTAATGGGCATTTGCTTAATGAGCAGAAATATAGAGAGTTAAAAAAAGCGGGCGTTGACAGATTTTCCTTATCGCTGGATTTTCCAGACGAAAGACATGATGACTTTCGCAGGCTTCCGGGACTTTACTCTCATCTTAACGTTTTGATGCCGAAACTAGCTTCGCTTGGTTATGGTGATATTGCAATGAATTGCTGTATTACCAGAGTTAATTTCCCATATCTCAAGGAAATAGCTTATAAGTGTGAAGAATGGGGAATCAACGTATCTTACAGCGCATACTCTACTAAGCGAATAAACGATCCGCAGTATTTTATATCTGACGAGAAGGATTTAGAAACTCTCCGAAATATTATTAACGATCTCATAACAATAAAACAGAAGAAAGGGATAATTTTAAATCCTGCACCTACTTTGCGGAATATTCACAGATTTTTCAAAGAGGGTGGTATGCCCGGTTGTAGTGCTGGAAAAAAGTTCCTTGTGGTACGTCCGGAAGGTGCGTTAAATCCTTGTTCTATGTATCGTGAAAAAAGATATAAAACACAAAAGGAAATGATAAAAGATTTCTCGGATAAAAATGACTGTCAGGATTGCTATGTAGCTATCCGTTCTTACAGTGATAAATCATTATGGTCTTTGATTAAAGAAGTTGGAGAGATTATAAAGACGATATGAGTAAAGTGACGGGTATTTATAAAGATTATTGTATCTGAGAACTAGCCCTTCTGTCCTTTCTGCTGAATTTTTAGAGTGGTTTGACCACCTGTACCTGTCAAAACGACTTGAGTTTCTGTGATCTCCGTAACCTTTAAACTGCCAATAGACTCTCCTTTGGAGACGTAATAGCTTCTACGTGTTATTGTGTCTTCAATAATGGCTCTAGTATTATCGCCAATACCGAATATACCGGTAAGAACAAGGTTTGTTTTTGCTTCTTCCGGTTTGAGACCTAAAGGACGGAAGAGATTATTTCTCGCAATAACTTCTAAATAATAAGAAAGCGGTAACTGTCGTCCAAATAGAGTTCGTGGTCCTCGACCATTCTTTGTTATATATACTATTCCGCCCTCTGAAACCCAATAGAAACCAGCTTCATTTAGAGATTTTTCCAGTCTCTCTTTTATTTCTCTGGGCGACAGATTATCCAACTCTAATGGAATTTGACCTTTTAAGTCACCTTCAACTATGATCTTTATACCCATAGCGGTGCTTACAATCGCAATAGCGTCATTAATATCAACTATGGTACTATCAGCTTTTACTTTTACAAAGCCGATCATTGCAATAAAGGAAATTACACATACAAAAATCAATAAAGTTCTTAAAATGCTCATCAAAATTTAACTCCTCGAACCATATATAAAAATTATTCATGAAAAGAAACTCACAAATTAATATAGCACTAAGATGTTTTATTGTCAACCCTAACAATATCATAAATCATAAGAAAACTACGTGAAAATAGAGATGATGAGGGAGCTTATGCTCTCTGCAATCAGATTCTTTGGTAATGTCTTATACCTATTTTAGTTAGAAATGAGACTCATTCTTTTTGCCATTCTGAACGGAGTGAAGAATCTTCTTGAGGATTATTTTACCACAGAGTTCACGGAGATCACAGAGAGAAAATAAGGAAAAAATTCTTCTCCGTGTTCTCCGTGTCCTCTGTGGTGAAATAATCCAATCTTCAATTTCGTTTCCTTTGGTCACTCAGAATGATATTTTAAGTCTCATTTCTATATCAAATAGGTATTACTTTTTTTAGTACGTCAATAAAAAACGTTAAAACTTATTGACTATTAAAAGGATTATGTTAAAATATATGGAAGGCATTATGATAAGATAATATAAATCATCTTATAGAATTGTTATCTTATTTTTTTAATCTGTCAAGTAATACCCAAATAACAGAAAGGAAATATCAATAATGAAGGAACTGCTAAAAAAGCTAACAGAGGCATACGGACCTTCTGGTAATGAAAGTAAAGTCGCTGAATTGATTAAAAAGGAGATCGAGCCTTTTGTAGATGAAGTTAAACTCGATAAAATGGGGTCACTGGTAGCTGTTAAGAAAGGTACTGGCGCAAAAGTGATGCTTGCGGCACACGCAGACGAGATCGGGTTGATAGTGACTCATATAGACAAGGAAGGATTCCTTAGGTTCGATACAGTCGGTGGGGTTGCGGCGTTCAGGCTTACAGGATTAAGAGTCGTATTTGCAAGTGGTTTAATTGGCGTTATAGGCGCCGAAAAAGGCGACCCAGCAACCGCAGGTATAGATAAGCTTTTTATTGATATTGGCGCCGTATCTAAAGAAGATGCAACATCAAAAATATCAATAGGTGATTTTGCCGCTTTCAGGCAGGATTTTATAGACCTTGGCTCCAGAGTAGTTGCAAAAGCTTTTGACGACAGAGTTGGATGCGCTGTTCTTATCGAATCCGCTAAACGTCTGAAGAACTCACCCAATGAAGTTTATTACGTTTTCACTGTGCAGGAAGAGGTTGGGCTGAGAGGCGCAGTAGCATCGGCTTATTCCGTTGATCCTGACATTGGTATCGCAGTAGACGTCACACGTACAGGAGATACACCAGAAGCCACAATAATGGAAGTATCTCTGGGAAAGGGACCTGCCATAAAAGTCAAAGACAGCGGGATTATCTCCCACCCGAAAGTGAAAGATTTACTCATACAAACAGCTAAGGATTCTGGCATATCTTATCAGTTAGAAATATTGTTAGGCGGAGCCACTGACGCCAGCGCAATCGAAAAAGCTCGCAGCGGAGTTCCATCAGGGGTCATATCCATACCTTCCAGATATGTACACACGCCTTCTGAAATGGTTGACGTGAATGATGTAGAGGATTCTATAAAGCTATTAGTCGCTGTATTGGAAAAGGACCTGCGCTCATTAGGATTTTAATGTGGGTTTATGCTTGGATTCAATAGAATACCCTTGAAAAAGTAAACTTTGCGTAGTAAAATACAATCATAAGCAACTTTAAGAAACCTTTTTAAACTTTAGGAAATAGAACGCGGATAAACGCGGATCAGGCGGATTTGCGCGGATTGAAATAAATAAAGAAAAATCCGCGAAAATCCGTTTAATCCGCGTCATCCGCGTTCTATTCTTAAAAATTTAACATCATTTTTTAAACTTGCTTATAGAAGATTTATGTGAAATTTAGTTGTTGTGTTACGATATTCTTCTACCATTTTAACGTATACTTAAATTAAGGAGCATAACAATGGGGCGCCGTATTATTATCAATAGTTATTTTCCGCCAGATATTAGTAAGATCATCTGTTTTACCTTGCTAATGCTTGTGATTACTTCAGTAAGCAGTGTCTATGCAGAAAACATTCAGATCGAAAACGTCATACCTGCTTATAGCGCATCCTGTATTGTAATTAGGGATATTCCCAAGATTACAGAAGCAATAAAAGCCTCGCAAACATGGCAGAAACTTATTGAAGATGCGAAACAGCAGTTACAAAACAACAGCGATATACCAAAACCATTGCGATTCATGGCAGTAGATATGTGGAACGTATTTGCTCTTGCTACTGACCGTGTGGCAATTGCACATTTAGACCCAACAAAACTCGATTCTCCAACTGTAATAGTTGATCTTGGTGATTCTAAGGGCGTGTTTGAAGGCGCCCAGAAAATTTTGCAATTGTTACGGGTTGGCGATAAATTTGATATTGTGCCAAATGCAGGTACTTATCTGGACGTCCCGTATGGTATCGCAAAACCAGATGCAAGGTTTGCTTTCATAGATAATCTGTTTGTCTTTACTCCAAACGAAGAAATGTTTAAAGCAGTTGTGGATGTATATAGAGACAAGGCGCCATCAATATCGCTAGACCCTAAGTTTATGACAGCATCTAACAGGATATTTTCTGATGGCGAGGCTTTTGTATACATAAATTCAGAGGTTTTACCATCTCTGACACAAGCTTTAGGCAGTCGGAATGAACTCAAAGCTTTGGGTACTAGTGCGGTTAAGGCAATCTCATGGAGGATCAACCTTCTTTCGCACACAAAAGATCAAGAGTTGTATTTCTATTCAGGATATAGCAATAAACTTATGGCACAGTTAATGTCCACTACAGGAACTTTGATTTCTCCAAAAATCGTGCCTGCTTCTTCCGCAGATGTATTTTTTGCTGTAAACGCTGGCGATCTTGCATCTAGTATGGATACGTACTTTGAGCAGATAAGAAGCACAATGAGCGAAGAAGAATATACTAAAATACAAGGCACTATCTCCGGGTTTGAGGCACAAACAGGATTGAACTTGAGAAACGACGTCCTTACGTCTCTAACAGGAGAATTCGGTTTGGCTATGTCTTTTGGACCCGAAAATGCCGGGATGTCACTACAAAATGGTATCATGGTATTTGTTGGCGTTAAAGACCGTGATAAATGCAAAATGTTGATTGAAAGGCTTCTGGCAAGCCAGGAGGTCGAAAGAACAAATTATAAAGACGTTGAGATCACTTCTATGACCTCAACTACTGGACCCGAAGGACCTATGGGTTATGCTTTTACTGGAGACCTGCTTGTGTTTAGTAGCGTTAAAAAAATTACATCTATCATTGATGGTGAAGTTCCTTTGATCACATCAGAGCGATTTGCCAAAATAAGCAAGCGATTGCCTGAATCTTATAGTGCATTGCTCTATTTTGATCCTAGTAAAACACTGACAAAGTTATCAGCCCCTCTAAGCCAAAACGAGAATACTATGTCCGAGATACAAGCTTTCGGCTCGATAGGTGGAGCAATAACTTTTGACGGGCAGGGATATAAAATGAAACTTACCGGCGATGAAGGAAAAAGCTGGCTTGATACAATAGGCGATCTTTTGAGTAAATCACAACAGAACTCAAAAGAAAAACAAGAAAATCCTGATGGAAAAATGGATGAGTGATAGCTGTGAATAATTTTAATAGACCCTCACGTAACGTTGTTGATATAATTGATATTAAGAGAGATATAACAAAGACCCACAAGAATATCAAAGCAGTCAAAAATAGCAGGATCATAGGATTGATAATTGCCCTTGCATGTATTGTGATCTTTTTCCTGTCGGGTTATGCAATAGCGGCACTATCTATTCCGATGTTTGCAAAAGTGCTGATCTTTGCCTTGATTGCTCTTGTGGGACTTGTGCCGGGCTATATAGTAGCTGTTATGTTTCATTGAGTTAATACTTTTTTAGGAGGAATTGATATGTCGAAATTTCGCGCAATTCATACAGTTGATCTGAAACCAGACGCCAATAAAGAAGAATTCGAAAAGTTTATGCTTGAGGAGTTTATACCTGAGACATTGAAGCTTGTTGGATGTCTCGAAGTGCAACTGCTCAAAGGTTATAAAGGTGATCTGTCGGGTGTAGCAACCGCAAAATCTGATTATGCGTGGTTAAGCCTCTGGGAAAGCGTTGAAGCTAATAATAAAGCATGGACGAAAAGAGGAAAGCACCATACTCCAGACGGCATTGAAAAAGTCATGGCAAAGCTTTATAGTTACGTTGCCGCATATTGGCTGGTTGGTGGTTATACTCTCATTGAATAATTTTTCGTCAATAGCAAAAGGAGTCTATCATGAATAACTCGCTTTCTCCAGATGTACAAATGCAATTAATGCGACCAGCACAACTTGAGTCTGCAATCAAAAATTTTCCTGTTGCCTATGTGCCTTTTGGTCTGATCGAATGGCATGGTCGTCATCTTCCTTTGGGTAACGATGCACTTAAAGCCCATGCTATTCTAGTAAAGTGTGCCGAAGAATTTGGCGGAGTCGTATATCCACCGCAATGGCTTCATGACGGTTTTAATCAAGAACATCTTGTTCCCGTTTACACAGAGCTATTCCAACGCCTTAAAGCAACAGGTTTTCGTGTTATAATAGGCGTATCGGGTCACAACGTAGATGGGCAGATAGATATGATCAACAATGCACTTGAACCTGTTATTGCCGATGGAACAACAACAGGAATCGGCGTTTGGGAGGTTACTCTAAGCCAATGTGAGAAGTCCAACACAGATCATGCCGCAAAGTGGGAAACATCAAACATGCTGTTCTTCTATCCCGACAGGGTTAATATAGCGGAATTGGGAAATAACAAGATCACATTCGATATGCGCGCGCCATGGGGTATTGGCGGAATTGATCCAAGGCTACATGCTTCTGCTGAGGTAGGTAAAAAGAACGTTGAACTCGCTGTGCAAGCGATTGGCAAAAAGGCGAATGAATTGCTAAATTCCCTGTCACCAGAGAATAGAGTAACCAGTATCAAAGCAATATCTCCAGAATACTGGTGGATGATATGAAAAAAGATGAGGGATGAAGGATGATGGAAACATGCGATTTTAGCCGATCATTTGTAACTTTTGTGACTAAGAATCGAACTAATAATGCACGAATTCAGGTCGAAGCACGCTGTGAGATGATTGATCAGGAAAATGGGACAAAAGAAAATTACTATCTTGTCGCTTCGTGCAAGGGTGAAGATACTTATGGCAAGGGATGCCTTTTTCTTGTGCCGAATTATGACTTTTGCATGATCTACTCCTCAAAGGACTTTATGATCATCCGCACTCACGGAAACGCAGAATTGAATAACACGACAGTTGGAGATAATCAAGGGCATTTTCTGGACGTGAATTTTCACATAAATATGGTTAATGCTGTGGTTCTTGAAGAAAATGAGAAGATCGTGCAGGCTACGCTCTCAAATCGCTTGCTCAATGGCTACACCGAGATTATAGATAAGACAGGCAGATTCCGAGCAGTGATCGAGTTTCCGATCAAGACGATGAATGTCAACGATATAAGCATGATGTATCAGGTAGATACAGGTCCAATTCTATTGCCAGACTTTGCATCAACAAAAGAGCGTATGGTTGAGAGTTTCAATCTTGCTTACGTGGCATATAACCGACTTGATGAGGCATATTTTGTCATTCTGGAACCGACACTGATAAAAGAGGGAAGCGAAGATAACGTCAGCCATTACTCCAGAGTCACGAGATTCGACGTAAAGAACTTAGTCGTAGCATTATATCGCACAGGGGAGGCATTTAATATCTGATAGAGTTATTTCCAATAATGTCTATTAAAGAAATAGCTGGAAAAGATTGAATTACTTCACTTCGAATCGAAAGTATATTTGTTTGCAACAATTCAGTTTTGCCCAAATAAGATATTATCTTGTAAAATAAAAATTCATTGAAATTCAATTCTATGAGAAAGCGTTTTTTTGTTGACTCGACAGAGGAAATTTTGCAAAATGTCCGTGTTTTGATTTCATAGAGTAAGCAGCGAAAGTTGCCGATTTAAATCCGCAAGTGATTCTATCGTTAGGCGATAAAAGGAACTACAATAAATGAGACTATGGTCTTCCCGCTCGCAATGGAAATCATGGAGCCTTCCGAGCAAATTGACATCGATCGGTACATTGGTAGGCATAATCTCACTGGTGGTAGGCATAATCTCACTGGGACTTTACATAGTTGATAAATCACTTAAAAAACCAGACCACGTGACCATAAATGGTAATGTTTATGATGCAGAAAGTTATGTTCCACTGTCTGATGTTGAGGTTTCAGTTACTGGGACAACTTTAAAAAATAATACCGATCGAAAAGGCTTGTTTATTTTGGATATTAGCGTCAATAAAAGTATCCAAAACATTGTTACGTTGGAATTCCAAAAAGATGGCTATAAAACAACTACAGAAAAAGTCTCTTTACCTCATCAATCGAGTATTCGCATACATTTACCGTCTATTGTTGCACCAACACCATCTAAGTCAGGAATCAAAGAACCAAAACCTTATAAAGTTATAGTTCGTCCTAAGGAGGTTATCGTTCCTCCTAAGACTGAAACAACTTATGATGTAACTTTATATTTATGGTCGGAGATGGCTGGAGCCGATATCCTTGTTGATGGAGTTGCCGCAGAAATTATTGACGGAAACGAGACGATGAAACCCACTATACGTGTGAAAAAGAAAGAAACATCACATACAATTAGTATAAAAAAAGATAATCTCAATTCATACACTAAAGACATTTTAATTAGGGAAAATACTAAAGAATTATTTCCAAGATATTGGGAGGTAAAGAGAAGATGATAAAAAGATTGATTTGTGTAAGGATTTTATCGCATATTGTATTGCTAATTCTTCTTTTGGTTGGAATTACTGAATTGCAAGCCCAATATCTAAACAGCTTAAAAGTTTACGTGTGGGATTTTGCGGTACGCAATAATCGGAAAAGCCCATTAACAACAGATGAAAACGAGAAACTAGCAACCGATCTAACCAATGAGTTTGAAGAAGCGATTAGTAAATCAGGAAGTTGCGAAGTGTTAGAACGAAGGAATTTCGATAAAGTTGTATGGCATTGGAAAAATGAAATGACCGTTGCAGATATCCCGGAATCAGTTCGACAAACCTTATTAATCAACCATGTAAATGTTTTTATTACTGGAGAAGTATATGACGACGTTGATGATGGTAAAATTAAAGTCACCGTCACGTTTACAGACTTCAATAGTCAAATACTCAGAGAAAGTATTGATTTCACACGTGGAAAACGATTAGATTCTGATGAACGGAAAAAGGCTATGCAAATTTTGATGAATACAAGTATAAAGTTATTTGACCAAAAATATATCATCGTTAGACCTGACGATTTGGGATCCGGTGTTTCTCCTGATAGTTCTGTGGTGCGGTTGCGATCATCCCAAGATAAGCTGATAGAAATGAACAATGAAAAACATTTTCCTGATAATACAGAGCGTGAAATAAATGCTATTTTTGTGCGGTTTTGTATCAAGTTAAATAATTTTAAATCTGAAGATCCTAAAGATTTAGCTTTTAAGAATAAGGTACAAGAAGCTCTAAATGCTGTAGATTTAGAAACATTAGAATCACTTCTAAATGAAGCAATTCAAGAATATAAAAATAAAATTAAAGAGCAAGAAAAAAACTTAGATAAAAGTCGTTTGTCATTGGCAAATATTTATTCATTTAGTGGTCAAAATGAAGCAATTCAAGAATACAAAAATAAAATCAAAGAGCAAGAAAAAAACTTAGATAAAAGTCGTTTGTCATTGGCAAATATTTGTTCATTTAGTGGTCAAAATAAAAAGATTCGATTACGTTATAAAGATGCAGCAGACAATTTTGATGAAGCCATTAAGTATTTTAAAACCATCGAGTCTTTTTCTGGAGAGAAAGATTTAATACTCGCTGATTATGAGAATGAAATGGGTTGGTGCCTTTATAAAGCAGGCTTATATGATCAAGCCGAACCTCAATTAAAAGATTCGGTGAAAATCCGTGAGTTGTTCTACGAAAAGGAGCCTATCAGAGAACATGAAAGCTTATTAGCCGATAGTATTTACAACATTGCTATGGTTTATTGTAGACAAGGTCAGTTATCTAAGTCAGAGAATTCTGATAAATACAAATATGATGAATCAAAGAAACTTTACAAACGCGCATTGAAAATGCGTGAAAATGTTTTCGGTAAAGATCACTGGTCCGTAGCCGAAACTCTTAACGGTTTAGGTGCATTATATTATATACAAAGAAGTTATGTTTTTGCAGCAGAAAGCTTTTCACAATCATTACAAATATTGAGATTGGGTTCGACTGAAGAAGAAAATCTCAAATTGGCAGACTGTCTTAATAACATAGGTGTATTTTATTTTGTTCAAAGTAAGTATGATAAAGCTGAAACCTTTTTTTTAGAAGCGTTTAATATTAGGAATAATAACTTGCCTGAAAATCACCCAGCAATGGCTGAAATCTATAGCAACTTAGGCTCGCTTTATTCTAAGAGAGAGAATTATACAGAAGCTGAAATTTATTACAAAAAAGCACTGGATATATGGAAAAATATTCTTGGTGAGAGGCATCCGACCGTAGCTGAAACTCTTCACAATCTGGAAGTTATCAACGCTCAACAAAACAACTATACAAAATCACCTTTCGAATTATATATGCATGTCAATCCAAGTTTCGGAGGATATACAAGCAAAGTTAATGCCAATCCGACTCTTCGACCAGGAAAACCAGGACAACCTATACATGTTGAATTAAATGTTGAATGATTGTTCAGGTACTTTATACATGACCTACTATAACTCTAAATATGTCATTCCAGTATAAGACTGGAATTCAGAAATGTAAAAAAATCAAGACATAAAGCATGAAGTCTAAAATTTGGTTTTTCCGATTTGAGTTTAGAAAAGAAAAAAATGAATCACGAATTATGTAAAAACAAATTACACGAACTAAAATAAAAAAAGTATCAAAAAGGAGGAAAATATGTTTGAAGCAGGGGCTTTTTTAATTGCGTCTCTTTTGACTATTCCGAATGGTTTTGGTATCAATATCCACTTCACCGGCGAACCACGAGACCTTGACATGATCGCTGAAGCTGGATTCAAGTTCATCAGGATGGACTTTGCATGGGGAGGTATTGAAAGGGAAAAGGGTGTTTATAATTTCGAAAGCTATGATACACTGACAGATGGCTGTCTCAAGCGGGGTATTCATCCACTGTATATACTGGATTACAGCAATAAGCTATACGAGGAAAGTTACTCTATACGCACTGCCGAAGGGCGTGAAGCTTTTGCTAAATTCGCTGAAACAGCAGTCAAGAGGTACGAAGGGAAAGAGATTCTCTGGGAGATATGGAACGAACCGAATCTGAACCAATTCTGGAATCCACAACCAAGTGTTGACGCCTATACTGAATTGGTCGAAACTACAATACCTCGTATCAAGAAAGCCGTTCCATCTGCCATAGTTATTGCACCAGCAACTTCTGGAATTCCTATGGATTGGCTGGAAGCATGCTTTAAGAAAGGTATGCTTGATAATATTGACGCCCTCTCTGTGCATCCATATCGTACGCCAATGCCAGAGACTGTTATCAAAGACTATGAGAACTTGAGAAAACTCATTAAAAATTACTCAAAAGGCAAGGATATTCCCATAATATCAGGCGAATGGGGTTACTCGATCATAAACTGGGATAAAAATCGTCGCTCAATTTATCATAGTGTGTAGTAACTTAAAGTGGTCAAATAACTTGACAAATTCACCTCTTTTTGCCTTGCTGGCAATATTAGGATCCAATGCTGCATGTAAGATAACCTCTGCTTGTTGGCA
>Ga0247841_10001198_pt1 | contig 60698 bp, 71 predicted proteins | sample LaCruzMarch2015__2_FD_192410 | JGI IMG/M metagenome (GOLD analysis project Ga0247841, IMG submission 192410) | Freshwater microbial communities from meromictic Lake La Cruz, Castile-La Mancha, Spain - LaCruzMarch2015_18m | ecosystem: Environmental > Aquatic > Freshwater > Lake | place: Spain...
TCTTTTTCCGACGGTTTCCCGTTTGTTTTTAGTTTTTCTTCCACAGAAGATCCGATCTGCACCATACAATATATATTTTTCGGAAAACTCAGAACTTTTCAGAAAACTCTGAAGACTCAGAGTATCGGAGAATCGGACTTTCAGAATGTCAGACATTCAGATTTCTGGTTTTCTGGTTTTCTGATGTTTCTGACTCTCTGGTTTTCCAAGTATTCAGAGTATTCCGAACATATTCGTTATTCGTTGATGTTACACATGGTCTGTCTCATCCGCCATCGCTTCTGCTTTCGTCTTATGAATCTTCCCATCCGGGTGATTCGGCGGAGAATACAGCGTATAAAGCTTCAACGGCTTTTCTGCATTGGTGTTGATAATATTATGTGCCGTTCCTGCCGGTACAATAATTGCGTCCCCTGCTTTAAATACAGCTTCCTCTCCATTCATCACAACTTTTCCCTCTCCGCTTTCTATCCGAAAAAATTGATCAACTGTGGCGTGTGTTTCCAGTCCGATTTCTTCTGCCGGAAGAAGTGACATCACGACCAATTGACAATACGTCCCGGTAAAAAGAACCTGCCGAAAATTTGTATTCCCTTCGGTCAACTGTTCAATGGGTCCAACATATCCGATCATATATTCCTCTCTTAGAAACACTTTCCTGCGAAGCAGGATTAGTGTTTCTTAGACCCTCCAGCAGACGCTCTTTGCGCCGTCTACGAATAGTAGGGAACAGGCGCAAAGGAAGTTGCGGAGGGCACTTATCTTAATACTTTATTTATCATAGCACATACCATAAGCATCTTGCGTAAATATAAAAAATACTTCACAATAAATGTAGTATGAAAAAAATAAATTACATCACGCTTCTGGTATTTATTCTCCTCAGTGAAATCATAGGCTCACTTGGTTCTCTTGCTACCATCCCAAATATTCCCACATGGTATGCCGGTCTCGTAAAACCACCGCTGACTCCTCCCAACTGGCTCTTTGGTCCGGTGTGGACAACGCTGTTTGCACTCATGGGTATCGCTGCATATCTGGTATGGCACAAGGGATTTACCAAAAAACCTGTCAAACATGCGCTCCTGTGGTTTGGCATCCAGTTTAGTTTGAATGTCCTCTGGTCATTTCTGTTTTTTGGGATGCGCTCCCCTGTTGCCGGATTTGTATGTATAGGGTTTCTCTGGGGTGCCATTGCCCTCACCATCCAGTATTTCTGGAAAATCAATAAAACTGCAGGAATACTCCTTATTCCATATCTTTTGTGGGTCACGATTGCCACCTATCTCAACGGAGGAATCATGATCCTCAACTAATATCCTCTCCTAAGATTTCCCTCTTGTCATAAAACCGAGAAATATGTTTTACTAACAGGGCATGAAAACAAAAAAACGTAGAAGCAATAATCCCTTAGTATCTATAGCCGTTGGAATCCTCGTTGTTGTAGTGATCGTGTTTAGTGCATTTCTATATGGTCGGTCAACAAATTCTCTTTCAGTAACTACACAAAAAGAAAAACAGGATTTGGTCATCAAAACACAAACTGAAACTGCTATATCTCTCTTAGATGCCATCTATCAAAAGCAATTGAAAGGTGAGTTGTCGATCGATGATGCAAAAACCATGGGAGCAGAACTTCTCCGTGCACTCCGGTACAGACCAAATCAAGATGGATATTTTTGGGCCGACACGACGGACGGGACGAACGTCGTTCTCTATGAAAAAGTAGATGTGGAAGGTACAAATCGCATAAATTCATTCATAGGTGGGGTATATCATGTACGGGAAACTATCAAAAACGGCATGAAAGAAGGAGGCGGGTACACCGATTATTATTTTCCAAGAAAAGACACTTCCATTCCTCTTCCAAAACGGGGATACAGCCTTCTTTTTGCACCATTTGATTGGGTCATCGGTACTGGATACTATCTCGAGGACATCTCTCAATAAGTCCATGGTATAATCATACCCCCATGGGTGAATTCGTACGACAACTTTTGTTTCATATCGGTTGGACTGTATTTCCGGCAACAATGTTTGTTCCTTTTCTTCAACACCCACCACCATCAACACTCACGCCGACTCCGACAATACTCTCAACCCCCACTCCAACGGTAACCGCAACCCCAACGCCCATAGATACTCCGACACCAACTCCCAAACTCACAAACACCCCGACGCCGACTGTTTCCCCAACGCCAATCCTCACTCCAACTCCCACTTTTCCGCCCGCCTCATCGGAACAGCTTGACGAATGGTTTACCAAATACAGCAGTCAGTACAGTATTGACCGGCAAAAATTTTGGAGAGTTGCCGTCTGCGAATCAAACCTGAGACCAGGTGCCAAAAACGGTGACTACGGAGGGCTGTATCAATTTTCCACAAACACATGGAAATCAACGAGAAACACGATGAATCTGGATCCGAATCCTGAATTACGCTTCAATCCCGAAGAGGCGATAAAAACAGCGGCGTTTAAAATATCAACTGCCGGCTTCTCTCCCTGGCCCAACTGCGGAAAGTAATGGCTTTTTTCCTAAATCCTCATTAAACATCAAAAGATATCCGTCAGGATCCATCACTAATACTCCACGCATGCCTATCAGCATATCATTTTCCCGAAACCAATAATCGGAAGGTGGATTTTTTATAGGATAGTGATATTTTTCAAGCGACGCAAGCATGGGGACAAGCGAATCAATATCCAATTGAAAATGTATTCCCCTTCCTCTGGGATATTCCAATGGTCCGGTATACCACGAACTTGTTGGGTCACTATTACCTTCATCTAGCATAAGTTGACTGCCCTGAAAAGACAGGTATACAAATCTTTTTTCCGGACGCTCATATTCCACAGTAAACCCAAGAATATCTACATAGAAATGAATACTTTTTTCCAGATTAGAAACACTTAATTCCGGTATCAAATGATTAAAATTCATAATAAATCACTTATCAAAAAAATGAAAAGGTAAAAAACCTGTGGATTATATCTATCTTAGACTACACCCAAATTATTGACAAGCTTTTTAAAATTGCTCGTTTCCCTCTTTTAAATATTCAGGGAAAGATGATATAGTATTTGGTATATGAATACACAACCAGCGGGCGATCAACCAACCAGTACTGACGTGTGTCCAAAATGCGGAAAGGCATTGGCAGAAATTACTACAACTGCTTCAGGCAGAAAATTACAGAAATGCAGTGGTGGATCGTGGAATCCTGATACAAAAAAAACCGATGGGTGTGACTATGTTTTATGGCTCCCATTTGAACCACAAACATTGGATGAAAAATGCCCGAAATGCGGATCTCCGCTTCTGCTTTCCATGACCAGATTTGGTAAAAAAATGAAAAAATGCTCCAAAGGAGGATGGGACAAAGAGGCAAAAAAAGCCACAGGTTGTGAATATATCGAATGGATCAACGGCACAACAGAGCCTCTTGATGAAGAATGTCCTGAGTGCGGAGCCAATCTTGTTCTCTATACGACTGCAAACGGAAAGAAAATGAAAAAATGCTCTACATCAGGCTGGGACCGTGAGAAAAAAATGCCTACTGGCTGCACCCACGTCCAATGGCTCAAAGCCGGAGAATAAAATTTTTTCGGTATAAAAACTACTTTCTCTTTTTGCTAAAAAAGAAATATTCTCCCACATATCCCAATATCAGGATAAGTGTTGCTGTGAGAAAAAACCTTGTTGCCGTAAAGACAATTCCCATAAAATGAAGCTCCACAATCTCTGCAATAATGCCCACACCATTCCATGCAGACACAAAAATCATGACAGCTGATATCCGCGCGCCTTTTGCCAGTAAATTTTTGGCCATTGGGAATGACAAATAAAACGGACCGGTGGACATGAGCGAGCCGAGAGCAAGTGCTTTTAAAGCTCCATAAAATCCGGTATTTTTTCCGAAGTTTTTTTCGATCACCCGCGGAGTCACCGTCACCGTAAATATTCCCATGAGAAGGATAATTGCCGGAAAAATTAGGGTAAACTGAGACAGTGACTCCCATGAAGAAATAATAGATGGCGTGAACTTATCCGGAAAAAAGAAAAACAGAACAGCGGCAAACAAACAAAAAATAATGAGAGGGAAAAACGTATGAGATGATTTTTTCTTTGTTGTGTATTTCATATTACTTCAATAGATGAACAATCACTCCAGTTCCAATCCCCACGACGACACAGAGAATATATGTCAGTCCTATGCGGATAATCGGAAATTTCCTGCCCAGATATTTCATCTCCAGGGGAAAGGTAAAAATCGAGGCCATAGTGGAGGCACAGGCAAACACAGCGACGGTCGAGACGGCAGCGCCGCTTTCGTAAAGTTTAGCAGCAATAGGAAATGCGATGATGCCGGGAATCTGGAGAAGTGAACTGAAAATGGAAACAAAAAGAAATCCTTTGATCCCCGCCTGATCTCCTAAATATTTGGTAATACTGTCTGGATTGACGAAACTTGACCCGATACCGATAAGTCCGATGATAATGAGGATAAACGGGACCATGGACCAGACGGTTTCCCATCCTGTCCGTATTGCCAACACACCTTTTTTCTTGTCTTTAGCAAGGAGCAAGAGCCAGAGAACAAACACAACGCCGTTGACTCCAATGGGAAATAAGAGATTTTTCATACGCTATTTACCTACCAGTGCCACGCCCACGATAGTAATCAATATTCCTGCAAGCTGAACGGAAGTGAGTTTTTCGTGGAAAAAAAATATTGCAATCCCAGCCAGGAGCACGGTGGACAATGAATTCCAAAGGACATTAGAGACCGCCAAACCGAAATATTTCATGGAAAATGCAAAGGAGACCCCGGATACGGCAAGCATGCACACGCCGATAACGAGATCAATAAGGGTTCTGTGGATCGTCCACTCTTTGATAAATACGGAGGAGATAACGTCAGCTCCAGCGGTAGCAATGATAAATAACCATGCCATATTTTTATTTTACCATACTAGTCTAGCTAACCTTCTTTGGATACATTGCGCCTTTTGGCTTTTCCACCATATCCCCGACACTGCATGAGCGATAAAAATCACTATTGACGGCAATATTTCGTTCCTTCCCGTCCGTCATCCGCACACGTAGACTATAAAAATGATCTATTTTATTTTTATACTCATCATCACGCTTTGTGTTATGCGCTTTATCAATAACCTTGCCTTTCCAACCCTCAGCTTTACCTTTGAGAAATAACCGCAGAATAAAAAAAACTGCAGCGGCGATGGGTAGAAGAAACGGCAACATGATAAGAAAAACAACCAGTTTCATATAATTAGTTCCTTTCTTTTATTAGTATATATCACACCATTCGTTTTTTCCTTTGCTTTCTTTTGTTCTTCCAGTTGAGGAAAAAAAGGAAACTGATAAGAAGTGCCGGACCGGCAATGATGATGCTCCATGACAGCGCCATAAATATATTAGGAGCATTGCGCAATGCCATGCCAATATAGAATAATGCCGCCAATAGAAAAACTACTGCTCCGAAGAACTCAAACTTCCAGGCAACAATAAGGACTCCAAGAAGGATAAAAGTTGGGATGTTGTGTATGAACAACCCTCCGATTTTTTCCAAAAGTGTCCCCTCCATCCCAAACACATCTAAAGAAAAAAGCGCGAGGAAACAAAGAAAAAGAATTGTGAGGATTCTTGGGAGAAGAAATAGTAGCTTGTGATTTTTCATATCGTTATATTGTAATATCTAATTATATTAATCATAATTCCCTATAAAATATTTCGCAGTCACCTTCTTTATTTCTTCCCACCCGTGTTTAATTTTTTTACGACGATATCAAAATCTGATTCCAGTACCCTATCCTGCATCACACTATATTTTTTAAATTCCTTTTCAGCTAAAGCCATCGCAACTTCGTGAGATACTTTTCCAATATCATGGAGTATTTCCTCCTCTTGAAACTGCAAAAAAGCATCGAGTTTTTTGACCCAATCTTTCATGTGCATAATTTTTCCGCGTGTTGCCTGTGACTCGGCGTAATCCAGGTACATAGCGACTATCCGATTCAGGAGATCCAGCTCTTTTTCATTCAAATAATTTTTCGCGATACTGATGTCAGCTTTTCTGATTTTGCCTTTCGGAGCATTCTTCCAGTTGGTAAGCCCCAAGTTTTTCTTTCCGCTGTCTACTCTGAAGTGAATAATTTCTGCCGCAGTTTGTCCGGCTATGGCCCAATGCAATTTATTTTGAACCGTCGCAAAAAATTGTTTGGTAATCGTCTCATTTTGGTTGTAATCCGCACTGCACTGGGCATAAATATCGGTAATCTTTTGGTAAAATCGGCGTTCACTGGAACGGATGTCCCGGATTCTGGCCAGCTGTTCTTCAAAATAATCTTTGCCAAAAATATGGCGCGGATCTTTGAGCCGCTCATCATCCATAGCAAAACCTTTGATGATATATTCTTTGAGAACTTGTGTCGCCCAAATACGAAAATGAGTTGCCTGCGCCGAGTTGACCCGATACCCAACGGAAATAATGGCATCGAGATTATAGAATTTTGTTTTATATGTTTTACCGTCACCGGCAGTATGTGCAAAATTTGCACATACTGAATTCTCCTGGAGCTCGTCGCTCTCAAAAACATTCCTAATGTGCTTAGTAACAACACTTCTCTCCACTCCAAAAAGCTCAGCGATTTTCTCTTGAGTCAACCAAATATTTTCATCCTTCAAAAATGTCTCTACCTTCACTTTTCCATTAGGGGTGGAGTACAGAAGAAAATTCGGTTCACTTCTAAAAACATCAAGTTGCACTCCTTCATGAGAAAATTTCTGCATATTTTTGTTGGTCATAGTATTTCTACATGATTATCGTCAATGGTACAAATACAATCAGCTTCTGATTGGTGATGCCGGAGGAGGTGAGAAACAGCTTCATGGACACTAGTATACCAACAATAGAATATGGAAACAAAATTGATTCTGCTCAATGATTTTAATACAATAGTACGTGATGGGAAAAAAATTATTTCCAGCATCGTTTCTTCTTCTCCTTTCTCTCTTTTTCCATCCGGTCCCCGTGTCTGCTCACCAGCCAAATTATACGGGGAACAAAACAGAGGTGACCATCACGGAACCGGAGATATCCAGAGCGTTTTATGGAACGCTTCATGGTACACCCATCACATTTACCGTCACATCCTCAAAACCTTTTCAATTCTATGGAGGACTCCTCGTACCGGATACACTAAATGCACGAACTGATTTTACGTTAGACATTTTCGACAAAGAAAATTCTCTTCTTTCTACCCTCACGGGATCCCAGTGGCCACGATATTATGAAGAGTTTGCCCGTGACTGGTATCTCAAAGGACCGGAATACAAAACCACACTTTCCGCAGGGACTTATACCCTCATTCTTTCCAATCCTGAAAATAAAGGAGTTTATGTCCTTGCTGTAGGAGAAACAGAAAGTTTTCCGATAAATACCCTTCTATCACTTTTTCCTGAACTTATTCAAATCAAAACGAATATTTTTGGTAAACCATGGTATGACGCATTTATTAATATTTTTGGATTTGCTCTTGGAGGAATTGTCGTATTTATAGTCCTTTTCATTCTCGGCGTTTCTCTATTAATCCAAAAAAAGAAAAAAAATAAAAAACGTATGCCATCAGAATTAAAACGTACCAAATAAGAATTATTTATATAAGAGGAATGATAGCATCTTGTTTTTTGGTATAAAAAATCGATTGAAATGACGATAAGGCACATGGGTCTTGTGTGTCAATCGTCATTACACCATCTTCTGCTAATAGCGCACCTGCTTGCTCCAAAAAATTATCTTCAAATCGCTTCATCGTTACCCCTCTTTCATTTAATTGGAATAACAATTCAGGGTAATAATTCCTACCAACAAAATTTGCTGAATGGATAAGATCAAATTTTCTTTCTTTGAGAATTTGAAGGTTTTGCAATCCTTGATTCAACACCACGTCAACCAAATCTGCTTGCGCCCACGTAAACATTGTTTTGTCATCCCCTTTTTGAGGGTTAATGTCAATTGCCACTACATCAGCACCATGTGTAGCGCAGAGTCGAGAAAAATGGGGATACCATGTAGTAAATATAGTGTGACTATCGCCTGATCCTGAAGCCAAATCCAACACTCTCATAGTTCGTAGCATCTCACGGGAGGCGTCACTACCTTTCCATTTTCTTAGAATAGTGTCCAAAATTAACACAGCTCCATCAGCCTCACAATCGATCTCTGTAACTGTTTTTCTTTCGCTAAACATAGTGAAATTATACCGTATTGACAGGCTAAAATCAACTTACCGACTGCCATCAGAGGATTTCCTACTCCTCTTTCATAGATACAATAATTTGATATAATTTTCTCTATGGAACAAACAATTGCTGTCAAATCAACAAACAAAAAAGGTCGTGGTGTTTTCGCCTTAAAAAATTTCAAAAAAGGCGATATTGTTGAACGATGCCCAATCATATATCTCTCCCTGAAAGAACGGCAACATTGTGAAAAAACTATTCTTGCAAATTACATGTATCCATGGAGAAGTACAAAAAGCGGATCAGTCGTACTAGGATATGGCTCTATATACAATCATTCGTTTGATTCTAACGCGACGTGGCAACAGGATTTCAAAACAGAAGAAATGGTATATCGTGCAGTCAAACCCATAAAAAGCGGTGAAGAAATTACGGTAAACTATAATGGTGCGTCAGATGACACGGATCCGATCGATTGGTTCACTGTAAAGTAAAATTTCTACACACAAAATATTTTATATCGACAACTCTCTCATTCCAAAAAAATATTCGGGTAGGCATCCATAAATTTTGGCAAACTTTCCTCATCTGTCAACCGGATTACTTCTGCCATAAGCTGTTGATCTGTTAATGTCCACACCGACACCCCTGGAGTTTTTAATGACAAATCAGATTTTCCTTCAACCCACCCACTCATTTCTCTTAAAATCTTATATAAATATTGTTGCTTCAGTGTAATTACTATTTCACTGAATTCCGCCATGTGTCGTATCTGTGCCAAAGAACTATCATTCACCGCAAATCTTTCTCCATCGACATATTCTGACAATATACATTTTGTTTTTTCAAAACCACATTTATTTAACATGCCACCTAATCTCCAGTATTCTTCAATATCGCTTTTCTCTATCAATTTCTCCACCATATTTTTGATCATACCACAAATATTTTATACAAAAATAATACTCTCTCATGAAATCTGTCGTCAAAACATAGGGTCAAAATATCCGTTGACGAAAGTATATTCAAACATATATAGTGTGAATTATTCGTTAAAAGATGTGTAACTAACCCTATGAATAAAGAAAATCGCGTTGCAGTCGTCGTAGACTCCGGTTGCTCGATGAGAGACAATTTTCCGGAAGTCAAAGAAAGAAACGTGTCTGTAATTCCCCTGGAAGTAAAATTCTATGAACAAAATAATTGGATTCCATACTTGGACTCCGATCTGTCTCCGCAGGAGTTTTACCAAAAAATGGCTCAATCCAAAATACTTCCTCAGACATCAGGAGCCATCACCGGGAGAGCTACCGAACTGTATACATCCCTTGATAAAAATACCGACTCAATACTTTCCATCCATATCACCTCCCGCCACTCAGTTGCCTACGAATCAGCACTTCTTGCTACTAATCTCATGAAAGAAACGAATCCTGAACTTTATATCGAAGTCATTGACTCAAAAGTGCTTTCTATCGGGACATGGTTTTTAGCTGAAAAAGCAGCTCAATTATCGGCTGAAGGATATCCTCTGGAAGACATCAAACAATTAATCCTTGAAACCGTTCCCAACATTGAGGTCCTTGCTACACTTTCCTCACTGGATAATCTCATAAAAGGCGGGCGTGTCCCGGCACTTACAGGAATGGTTGGAAATTTTCTGCACATAAAGCCATTGATAGGTTTTGTAGATGGGAAAATCGTTCAACTCTCCAAAGAAAGGACAGCGGGCAAAGCCAAACAGGGATTGATCAGTCGCGTCACCGGTGTCAAAAAAGAAATTGTCAGACTTGGTATCTTACACACCAATAACGAACAAGGCGCTCTGGAATTACAGGAAGATCTTGCCGGCTTTTACCCACACGACATACCTATCTATGAAGCAGGACCTGTTCTCGGTGTTCACGCCGGTCCCGGAGCGGTCGGTGTCGCTCTGGTAAAAAAATAGATTTATCGGTAAAAAATTTCAGTATATGGAGAAAACAAACCACGTAGAGTGGGTTGATGCTGTGCGTGGAGCAGGAATTCTCAGCGTTATCGTTTTCCATACCGGTTTTTTACCATATATCCAGATTTTGAATCCACTTCTCGCAAGCTGGATGCTTCCGATGTTCATGTTTACAGGCGGGTGGCTTTTAAAAAATGAGACCTTCACACGACAGCGATTGTTTTCAACAATGCAGCGATTACTCATACCATTTTTAATCTCCGGGATTATTAGTTTTGTCGGATGGATCATATTACGAAACATTTATCCGCAACACGTATTGGAGCAACCAATCGGCCGTGAAATCAACAAATGGCTAACGGGACGAAACGCCTATTTCAATAGTCCTCTTTGGTTTATCCCGACATATTTATTTGCATCTGTCTTCATGCAGACGATAGCAGTGTGGTGGTTTCGTAGAAAGGTATTGATAAAAATTTTCATTTCAATAGCGATTATCATCGCCGGTTTCCTGCTCTCATATCCGTATCGCTATCCTATTTTTTCTTATGATCTGGTCGTGTTATTCATTGGTATGATAATGATGGGGTCAATAGCATCAACGCTTCATATTCCAAAATTTATTCTACGGACACCATTTGACTTATGTATACTAATTCTTTTTATCATTTTTTCTTTATCAAACGGATATATCGATATGTTCCAACGTCAATTCAATAATGAATATATATATATTATAAGTGCAATTCTGGGAACATATAGCGCTGCACGATTGTTGCTGTATGGGATACACAATAAAAATAAAATTGTGCATTTTGCATCATATCTAGGCAAATTTTCAATGTCTTTCATGATCTGGCACTGGCCAATTTTTCAATGGCTGACATATGGCCTTTTTACCACAGGGGTGCTGCAACAAATAACAACGACGTATACAAAAACATCATTTCTGATCAAAATAGAAGGATATCAACTCGTCATACTACAAAGTATTTTTTGCTGCATCTATACCGTTATTTCCATTTTCTGTATTGTTATGATAAAAAAAGTATTGAAAAATATAATAAAAACCAACAAATGATATCTGTCCGTGAGCAAAAAAAGGGCATCTCAACAATGACAAAAACTGTTATGATACCAAAAAGCCTAAAATCCGTGAAGAGAGCCTGCATCTCAATCACTTTCAGCACTTTCAGATAAGCCACTTCATCGCCGGCTTTATTTTTCACCGAGTACTTTATTCACAAATTTTTCTCATCCTCATACGAGGGGTACCGCTAAACGGGGTATCATGTACCCATAGAGATGGCATATCAAGTATACTAAAGATATGAATACCATAGAATTTCTCAGGCAATTTCGTGTTGCCGGATACGCGATATTTGATCTTAGCGCATCCTTTCTTGGAATATATCTCCTTGCCCCATGGTTGTCACGCGTATTTCTCAAATTCCGGATACAGATATCTCGAAAAAGCTGGCTCTTACTCACGCTTCCACTGAGCATCGTGGCACACCTGCTTGTCGGAACCATGACTCTCATGACCAGAGACTTTCTGGATCCCCAAGGGCATTATGTGTTGAAAGGAATACTACTTGCCTTATTCATTTTGGGAATTAAGGATATAAAAATTCTCAAAAAAAGTAAAAAGAAGAAAAAATGACTTTCCCCGAGAAACTCAAAAAAACTAATACCCTAATTTTTGAAGAACCAGAGAGGTGATCTCATCCATTGTTTTCAGTTCCCCTTTGATGGATTCTAGGTCTGTGGCGCAGGTCTGGCAATTCCAGATATTCGTAAATATCACATATGAAACACCGGTCTTCGGGTTATAGACCATGTTGGAAAGATATCCTTCGTGTGCGCCGTTGTGCCCGTACCCGTTTTTACTGCACAACAGTCCAAGTCCGTACTCTCCGGCAGTCGTTGATACTCCGCCCGTGCTGGTACATGCATCCATCATCTTCGCAACAGTATCTTTGGTAAGACCTGCTTTTCCTGTAAATAATTTTTTGGCCCAAAGCGCCAGATCTCGCGGGGTTGTCATGACGCTTCCCTCAGCCACATGCGGGGACATATTGGATCGGGTCACCTCAACTATCTCTCCATCTGCCCAGTCATATCCTTTGGCAAACGGGCCGGGGAGATCCTGATCTGATCCGTCCACCACAACCATGGTGCTCGTCAGCCCGTTGGGCACCAACAATGCTTCTTTAATATACTGGGCGTATGATTTTTGGGAAACCCGCTCAATGATCTTGCCAAGCATGGAATAGCCGGTATCAGAATAGTGATACGCGGATCCTGGTCTGAAAAAGGATAATTGATTGCGGGCAACAACCCCGGTCAGCTCATCAAAAGTAAACGTATGGTTAGGATCATATTGTTCCATATACCGGAGATAACTCTGTCCTACATAGGGCTTATCAGAAGAGAATGTGTTCATAGGAACATTATTGTTTGATACATCCCATATGCCGGCCCTATGCATCAAAAGCATTTTTATCGTAATCTCATTTTTATACGGCACATTATAATCTTCAGTTTCCGGAAGATACGGATTAGTGGTATTGGGGATATCGTCCGTAATTTTGTCGTCAATATTGAGAAGTCCTTTTTGCTGAAGGAGCATAATCGCTGCGGCGGTAAATGTTTTGGAGACGCTTGCTGTTCGGAAACGATACGAATTATTCATCCCCTTCTCCATGCCTGTTGACATGAAATAGTCACCTTTCGGAGTGAGGACCTGCATGGCCAACCCGCCGTTAAAATTGGGCTTGTCCGCTTTATATGCATTCCATCCCTGTTCCAGAATTTTAGAAAGATCTTCTGTCACCAGTTGATTTTTTATGAAAGAAAAACTAAAGAAAACGATAGCTAGGACTATAAAAAGACCGACGATGGTTGTAAACCAGAAAGATTTTTTCCTTTTATTACTTGATGAAGATTTCCTTTTAGGCATTCATTCTATTAAAAATGATTTATTTTATTTTATCAATGAGGAAAAACTCTCACAAACCTATCGGAAGCTCATCCAAAAAAAACCACGCGCCTCAAAAATCTTTCTACTGCTTAAAAAAATGTGCGCCTTTCAATTTTGGTCGTTGACAAAAAAACTCCTGACTCAAATAATAAGAGTATATGAAAAATACCCTGCTCAAGACTTCGTATTGGTGGATCTTTTTGATAGAGGGGCTTACACAGCTCACTATAGGACTTCTTCTTCTCGTTTCGACCGACATAACAACATTTCTTTTGGTTCAGATCATGGGATTGTACTGGCTGATCAGGGGAATTATTATGATCATCCAGATATTCCTCAGAAAAGAAAGAGATTGGGGCCTTCTCTTATTCGGAGGATTGCTTGGTATCCTTTCCGGCATTCTCGTACTCCGGTACCCGATCTTTTCAACATTTATACTCCTGGAGTTCTTGGTCGTATTTATCGCAATTACCGGAATCATTCAGGGGACCATTTCAATAGTTCGGGGCTCAATAAGTAAAAGTTTTGGGGAAGTACTTTTGGGAATCGCGCTTTGTGTTGTATGTATATTCCTGTTTATCAATCCACTCAGCTCAGTCATGACACTGCCAGTCATTATAGGCATCTTCTGGGTGTTCACAGGAATGGGTTTAACCGCAATGTCTTTCTATATGCGCAAGTAAGAATGTGCATATAACTTGAAAGGAACTCTTCATCTGTTACGGGAAATCCACGCTGAATATATTCGCTCCATTCTTTACACAGCATGTGCTTTTTCCCTGAAGTATATGAGGATTATTTTCTCCGAATATATGCCAGTATAAAAAGAAGCGCTGAAGAGACCAGAGCTACTCCCGCATAAAGTTCTAACCGTGAGAATATTCCGGAGATACTTACGTTCAAAAAGTCGTTGATGATTGTCCGGATACTGGGCGATAGGATAATTTCCCTGCTTTGGCTCATAGTTTTCGGCGTTATCTGATTGCCCAAAAACCCGAGGAAAAGCGCTATACCGGATCCGATACCGGTAAAAAGTGATAGTGAAAAAATAATAGTATTGATTCTCCGTCTGTGAAGGAAAACAATTGCTAACACAAGGATTGCCAAAACGATGATGGAATCCACCAGGTAGACGCGGATATCTTTGGCAAACGTACGCACTGCCATCAGATCCGTATTGATAAGGGAGACCACTTCGTCAAACTGAACCGCTTCCAAATTGACCGCGTTGAGATCCCGGCGTATGGTTTCGAGATTTTTCTTGATCCTATCAAGATTAATTTCCTTATTTGCACAAAGGAACGAAAGGTCCACAGGAGCGGCAGTCCGGCCAATATTTACCTTCGCGGGTATTTGGTCGCACGTTGGGATAAGCCCGGTGATGACCAACAGCGAATTGGAGGCACTCGTCAAATATCCCCTCGCTTCACTGAAATTGACAGTAATTTCCTGATTTTTCTTTGTGAGAAATCCAATGGTTGAATCAATAAAGGTATCGGTAGCTCCTTCAACCCATGAAGGGTCAATGACCTTCTGGAGAACCAGCGTACTGATATCCTTGGCAACCGTATCGGTAATGGCGTCATCGGAGAGTTTGGTTTTCAAAATAAGCGATGGAATACCCTGATTGACCATCCTGTTATACGCGTCAATACGCTTGAAGCTGTCTTTATAATACGAAGGACTTAACACAGTTTGGTGCAACGTCAAACTTACGAAAAAAACGACAAGTGTTGGGATAAAAAAGATACCGGCAATAAGGGTTATTGTCTTTTTGAGGCTCCAACGGATAACAATATTTTCTTCCTGATCTTTTTTGGCAGTCATTTTTCTCTCCTATTTTTAGTATAAAGGCTTCAAGTGAGATCCGTCAATGCGAAGTTTTGTTTCAACAATGTTTACCCTGAGCCTGTCGAGGGAATGTTCAGACTTATTATCTCTCCCAATAGTTGATGTTTTCGCTTAAACAAAAAAATTAAACACCCATCCCATTATCATTATCCCCACCATTGTTATTCCAAAAAAAATCAACAGCAATGGAACGTTCATAACCTTCTTCAATATCAACGCTTCAGGAATGGAAACAGTGACAATGGCGGTCATAAACGCCAAAGCTGTTCCGAGGGGTACGCCTTTCCCGACTAATGCCTCCATGACTGGTATAACGCTGACGGAATTCGCATAAAGCGGTGCCCCTAACAAAGTAGCCAATGGCACTGCCCACCACGACCTACTAGAAAGATATGTTTCTATCAACGAAGCCGGAACGAATCCATGAATGAGTGCACCGATACTGACTCCTAATACGATATAAGGGAAAACATTTCTTGTGATAACCATCCCGTCTTTCCAAAAATAGGTAGTGAGTTTTTTCCAGCTCAAGGAAATTCCGCCATTTTCCTCTTCTACTTGTTTTCTGGATTTAAATTTCAATAATTCTGGTTTGATATAGTTCTCTACACCCAATCGTTGAATGAGAGCACCACCTAAAATCGCAACAGCTATACCGATAAGATTATATATAATGGTCACCCGCATCCCAAACATAGCGGGAAACAAATAGAGTGATGACTCATTCACCAGTGGTGAACTGATAAGAAAAGCAAATGTAACACCAAGAGGAATTCCTGCTCCCAAAAAACCAATAAATAATGGAATTGATGAACAGGAACAAAACGGTGTTACTACTCCTAACAGTGCTGCCATCAGATAATCCAACCCAAACCACCGACGCTTGGTAAGAATATCCCGTACTTTTTCCATGGGAAAATAATACCGAATGACTGCCATCAGATAATTTATGATAAGTAATAATAAACCTATCTTCATCATGTCATAGATAAAAAAATGAATAGTATCTCCCCAGTAAGAATGAGGAGTTATACGAAACCATTGATAGGTCGCAATGTCAGCAAACAATTGAATAGGTTTGAAAATATCCATAGATTAACAATTGCCTCCACAGCTACATGTACCAATCGTGTCTTTTGGCACAGTTCCGGACATGATAGCTTTCTTTATTTTTTCCATATCAGGAAGAAATCCCACCATGACCGGTTTATCATTGACAGCCAATACAGGACTGGACATGACGCCCATTTCAATAATTTTTGAGACATCAGTACTGTATTCTACGTTCTCATCAAGGTTCAATTGTTTGACTGCCTCTTTGGTTAGCTCATAAAGCTTTTTACAGGTTGGGCAACCGGAACCAAGTACTTGAATTTTCATACGCCTTCCTCCTTTTATAAAGCAAACAATATATTTGTAATATGTTTTCCTTGTTTTGTTAACGAATAATAGACGTACAATCCTCTTTTTTCATCAGCAACAATACCGGATTTTTTCAAATCTTTCAGATGATGAGAAATGAGACTTTGGGACAGTTTCACATGTTCCATGATCTGACAAACGCAATGTTCACCCTGTCTTAAAATACACAGCATTTTCAATCTGCTTTCTTCGGAAACGAGCTGTAACAACGAAGACAATATAGCAATCCGTTTTAATTCTTCTGAGGAAGCGGAGCAACATCTATATGAACTCATATTCATATATCATATAGGGAAATACCAATTTTTGCAACAAAAATTTTAGTCGCAGATTCGAACATCCTTTAGGAATATGCAGAAACTGAAGCTAAAAAAGCACGTATTTATCCTGAGCCTGTCAAAGGGATGCTCGAACCTACTTTACACTGCGAATTCCTGCCAATTATTTTGATTCACTAATGTTGCAGTTGCCTTCGGATAGCCGGTCTTCCACGAATACGGGGCCTTGACGACTTTTTTTCCGTATTTAAATTCAAAACCATGAAGCTCACCATTTTCCTCTTCTATCAAATCCATTTCCGCTCCGCTTGATAAACGCCAAAAATAAAGAGAGGAGATGCTTTGCTTATAGCTCAGTTTTTTCATCCGCTCAGCTATCAAGAAATTCTCCCATAATTTCCCTGCATCATCACGACTATTGAGCGTATTCAGGTTTCCTATAATTGCGTTTCTCACACCGGTATCATAAAAATAAATTTTGTCCATCTTCGTTACTTCTTTGCGTAAGTTTCTGCTAAATCCCGGCAATCGAAAAATAATAAACGATTTTTCCAACAAATCGATATATCTATCTACTGTGGTCCTGCTCAATTCCAAAGATCTTCCTAATTCACTTAACGACACTTGATTTCCTATCTGAAAAGCCAACAATTTCAATAGATCGCGTATTTTCGATGAATTTCTGATATCGCCAAATTCCAATAAATCCCGATAAAGGTATGTGTCAACTAAATTTTGTAAATATTTTGATTTTGCTCCTGACCCCTCTTTTGAAAAAATTTCAGGATATGATCCATATATAAGTCTCTCTTCTATGTACGTTTCCATCTCATGCGGTGTATGTGTAGATCGAAGTTCCCCTTGAGAGATAGGAAATAATTTATAGCTATAAATTCTCCCTGTGAGGGGTTCACTAATTTTACTTGCCAAATCAAGTGATGATGATCCGGTAACGATAATTTTTAACGTTGGAAAATTATCCAAAAGAATTTTCAAACTTAATCCGATTTCCGGTATACGTTGTGCCTCATCAATAAATACAGCATCGTAACCGGAAATCAATAATGTTAGTTTAGATAATTCCCTACTCGTCAATAATTCCCACCACGACCCTCTTTGGTCTCCGTTTAAAATCAGCGTATTCAGCTTAAATTCGCTCAGCAAGTCGTTAATAAGCGTTGTTTTTCCAACCTGTCTCGGACCGTAAATTACGAGTCCTTTACTTGTTTCTTTCAGTTCATTTTTTAAAATCTTCAGAAGGGTTCGTTGTATTTTCATACCAATAGTATAACAACTAGTCTTCCTATTGTCAACCGAAGAAGAGCTATTACCATCAATATAGTGGCGGAAATAAAGCTAATTTCAAAATATTTGAGGCTAAACTTGGAATGATCCTACACATACCCGGTGTGTGGGGATTGATTATTTATATAACACGTAATTTTGAATGCGGGTGCTGTACATGAGTGCGTTTTCTGCTGTCTGTTCAGTATCTTTTTCTGTTCGTAATACACTTACTTGATCAAGGATTGTACACATATATGGTGCCAATAAGGTAGTATCCACCTCTTCTTTTCGCTTCATCGCTTCTGACAAAAATTTATCTGCCATACCAAATGACTTTCTATGAAGCCCAAGGGCCACACGTTTCAAATCCAATGCAAGTGCCCCCAAGATTTGTTTATTGTCCATATATCGTAGTAAAAAAATAACGCATGTGTTTTTCAAATATAGCATGAATTTGATTGTTTTGTATTTCATTACTGTTATTTCCTTGTGTCGGACGAATGTTGTTGCATTTCTTCAGAAGTAAATGGTTCTGTTTTGGTGAGGGTCATTCGTTTATTATACCAAAAAGTTCGAACTACCTGTCCAATAGAGCAGGATTCTTTGAGAGGTACAAATATTTGGGGCTATTTTTATCTGGCTCTACTTGATGGATAACATAAGATCCTATTTTAACTAAACCGATTATTTACCCACGGGTGTGCCGTAGCTCTGTATTTTGGCCTGCATTTCAGGAGTCAATTGCTTGACCAGCTCTGCGTTGTATGAACCGGACGGCATAAGAGTTTTCGTATCATTGAATATCTGATGCGCCGCAATGGCATAAGAACGCGATAGCGCTGCTAGCGATCCGTCTTTGACTGCCGGATCAGCATCAGCAGTAAAGATTGAGATGGTGTTGTCGTTGTTGCGGATAATCTCGAACGTGCGGAATTGCTGAGGAAACTCCCGTAATGACGCTGTTTCAACCTCCCAGAAGCCAAATTCTGGATGAGCGGGATCAGGCGATTTTAGCGCAGTAACGGTATTTAGATGACGATGACCCGATACCCAGAGGATAAGATTTGGATATTCATGAAGTTTTGTAATCAGATTTTCATCGGATATGAAAGAGATAGAGGTCCAGCCAAGAAAATCATCCAATTTTGCAACGCCTATGGGTATGTGTGCAGCGATGATCATGAGCTTGCCTTCTGCCTGACCCTTGTCAAGTTCTTTTACTAACCAGTCATAGCGTTCTTGATCTAGGGCGCCACGCCCATACGCATACCCATTGGGATCGTCGTCTCTCTGGGTATCGTCAAGCACTATGACCTTGATTGGTACATTTGACGCAGGTTCAAAAGTATAGTTGGCAAATCCGGTTGATATGTTGGATTGACTGAATCCATGTCCTACAGGACTTGAAGATGTATTAAAAAATTCGCTGATCCAATCTTTTCTAGAAAGAAAACGGCGGTTAGAATCGGCTGGTACCGTTGGAGGGGTTTTAAAGTCTGCGACAGGTCCGGCACCGACAATGTCACCGTTAGGGGTTGAACCGTCGATTGCGCCTATATAGAAACCACGGGCTTTTACACCGAGGTGGTTGGCGTCCAGCACATTACCCATATTGAGCAGTTCATTGCCGGTAATGGTATTTTTAATGTAAGCGTCCGGAGGGAACATTCCCGCCCAGAAATGATCATGATTGCCAAGGGTCTGATACCACGGAATTGTTTTATCCAGCCCGGCTGCTTTGTATTCGTCCTGATAATCATTATTCGGTCCGGGGACAGGATCATCCTTGATACCAGAATCGGGGTTTATCTTCTTACCGTCAAAGACATCGATAAACCATCTTAGCTCGTTGTACTGGCCGCTGTTAATATCATCACCCAAAGAGATGCCGAAATGAAACGGATTTTGTTTGTGCAGGGCGTTAACCGTCTGGACGGTTGCGTCCAGAAGTTGTGTTGTGTACAACATCGCAGGAGAGTATCCGGAAATTACACCCCATTTGTAACCAAAATAGACCATCTCTGCGGGGGATTCCTTGTCGGTGAGATGGATGTCTGCCATAGTGAAGAAATTCAATAGTTTTGCACTGTTTGTAGCGGATGTATTGTGGTACGTGGAGGGCATGATGTCCAGCCTTTTTTCAAATCCAAGCCCATTGCCAAACTGCCAAACACCATACCCATACTGTGAAAATTTAGGAATGTCATAAGGATGAAGCTTAGGTGAATTTGAAGGCACGGGAACAGGAATAACTGTTCTATCAAGTGTAGTAAAAACATCGGAAGCAATCGGATATCCCTTGAGCTGATTGTTTTTATAAAAAAACCCAGTGACAGCGAAAACAAAAACAGCAATCCCTATAATTGAAATTATCGGTTGCTTTTTATAATACTTCATCCCTTTCATTATGCTACTTTGAAAGACACGGTGTAAACAAACAATTCACTGTTCATAGAGTACTTGCACTGAGCAGTTCAGTCCTGAGCTTACTGCCGAAGGGCTTACCAAAGGGCTCCGCGCAATGGACAGCTTGCCCTGAGCCTGTCGAGGGGATGTTCAGATTTATTATTCCCTATCTTGTATTCTCACGTATCATTATGATACGCTAGAATCATATGAATGATACGCAACTGAATACACGCCAACTCTCAATAGTACAGTTTTTTTCCACCAAAACATCTGCAACACGCAAAGATTTAGAAACTATATTTCCGTCTAAGTCTGTTTCCCGAATTACTTTTATCCGCGACATTAATTTTCTTATTACTAACGGATGGCTAAAACAAACTGGTGGAGGTAAATATATCACGTATTCGCTCGTTCCTCACAAAGAACTCTTTATCCCTGTCGATATCAATGTGTATTTCCAAACAACGACAGATTCCCGATTTGTACGATATCCTACATTCCATCTCTCCGTTATTGATTATCTTCACGATGTATTTACTCCTGATGAATTACAAATTTTTGAACAAGGAAAACAAAAATTAACCCGTACGTTTCGTGATGTAGATCGAACGATTATTAAAAGGGAATTGGAACGATTCATCATTGAATTTTCCTGGAAATCTTCACAAATTGAAGGAAATACCTATTCATTACTGGAGACAGAGGAGTTGATAAAGAACAGAAAAGAAGCAAAAGGTCATGATAGACATGAGGCAATCATGATTCTGAATCATAAGTCTACATTTGATACGATACTGGCTCACAAAGATACATTTCAAGATATGAGCGGTACGGATGTCAGAACCATTCATTCTGAATTAACGAAGAATTTGGACATTAAACCAAACGTCCGTGAACACGGCGTAGGTATCACTGGAACGAAATATGTTCCGCTTGATAATAAATGGCACATTGAAGAAGCGCTCGATAAAGTAATCACTCATGTACAGAAATTGCCACATATAGCGGAAAAAGCTCTCGTATTTCTCACAATGATTTCATACCTTCAACCTTTTGCTGATGGAAACAAACGTACTGCAAGAATGGTGACGAACGCTATCCTCCTGGCTAATGGATATTATCCATTATCATATAGAAATGTAGACGAGGTGGAATTTAAAAAAGCCCTGATTCTCTTTTATGAACAAAACAATCTTTACCACTTGAAGCGAATATTTTTGGAACAACAGCAATTTGCTATCCAACAGTATTTTATCTAAATCCTATTTACACCGAGCTTCGCTTCGGCTGAGCTCGGCTGAAACCTGAAGTGCTCCGCGCAATGGACAGCTTGCCCTGAGCCTGTCGAAGGGATGTTCGGACTTATTTTTCAAAAACCTTCTTTAATATTTCTTGAATCATGGAAGACTTAGCCGCCAAGTATGAAAGTGTTTCTTGTTTACCTTCCTTAATCGCTCTTTTCTTAACTTCGGTGTACTCTTTAGCCTCTCTAGAATGTTCTCTTAAATAATCCCTGAAAGCAATTACTTTTTTAAAATCTTCTGCATCTAAATAATTTAAGTGCATATGATATCTTCTAATTCCTTCTATTGAATCAGGTAAATCTATTCTGAAACATAAATGCTTAACCAGCTTGATTCCTTTCGGTCGATATTCATATCCTGCACTGATAAGTTCTTTAGATATCTTTTCTAAGTCTTTTTTTAATGCGGTAATAAAAATATCAATTATTCCTTTTCCTCCAAGACCTGGAACAGCGGTGCTTCCTGTATGCTCTATTTTATAATTACCCGTTAAATATTTAGATAATCTTTGTTTCTCTTTTTCAAAAAGTTCCGGAAAGATAGGATTATATGGTTTAAAAACATATTTTTACATAAAGATAATTATATCAGAGCTCTTTTACACTAATATATGAGGGCTTAAATGCTGGTGCTTTAATTATTGGTTTATATTGTCCATACGGTCTAAACTATTATTTGCTCAGCGGGATGTACGACGTAAGATCCTATTGTATTTGTTATTTATTAATTTTACGGGATATTTAGTTCTCTACTGAACAGTGATATATTATAAGATATCTCATTCATTAATACTTCTGTTATTCTTTAATTTTAGCATTAATTTCGGCATAACCGGATAGATTGACCATATTTGCCGTCCATGGTTCTGTTATCAGATAATTTTCATCAAATACTTCCTTACCGTGACAACTATACGGATGGGCATCGCGATATTCTCTGGTTATAATAAATTCTTCCCGGGTTTTAATACCTCTCGCTTGGTATTTCGCAAATATTCTATCCGGCATGGCTGCAAAATAGGAAACGTGCCCAATTTTCGGTCCGCCTGCTTTTTCCCTGTTCATCAACAATGCCTCAATTGCCAGATCGAATGATTGATTTGCCAATACCAATCCGATTAACTGTCCGGCTTTTACCTTACCATCCTTGACTCCCAGGGCGGTTTGAACATGCATTAACCGGATTCGAATATTTGGATAAGCATCAAGTGTTATGGAAAGCTCATGATTGTATGCTTTCTGATCAGAATCTATAGACTCTAATGTTCCGTCAACCGGTGAAAATATTTTCACATCATTATCCAAAGTCGGTGATGGAAAAACAGAAACATTGTTCGGATCATTTTTTAACTTGTAACTTGGCTGACTTGGATCTATTGAACTGAAATAGTGTTTCATACTGCGACAAGTCTCGGGGCTATTGGCAGAAAAATCATGTCCCACACCAGAACGGAATTTGGAGACTAAATAAACCTTGTCCAGTTCAACAAAATCCGCTTGGATAAATTGCGGTGGATTATCAGGATCAATATCTTCAATTTCTTCTGTTTGTACATCCTGTTCTAAAGTTGTGTTTTCTGTCTTTTCTTTGCTATCAGAATTTATTGTTTGAAAATTCTTAAGCGGTGCCAACACAATAAATATAAATAATACGGCTAATATAATACCGCCAAACCACCAATGCCATTTTGTCTTTCCCGGCTTAAGTTGAGTTTGTGACGATGAATTATTCATTATTTCTATTTCAGCATCAATATCCTCTTCGATGACTAATGCCGGTTCAATTTTTTCATCCATATAAATAATAGCAACTAAATCCAGTATAACAGCATTTCGTATTACTGTATTTTAAATCCTACCAATAAATTCATTTGAAGTTATTATTTAATAGAGGCTTAAATGCTGATGTTGTTATTGTTAATATAGATCGTAATAAGGCTCTAAATTATCATTTGCTCCCCCGGCAGGATTCGAACCTGCAACCTTCTTCTTACAGCATCCCTCTTGTTACCAAAAGGACTGGACTATCTCATGTCCGACGTAACGTCGGACTCAGGTATATAGTCTCTACACATTTATCCTTCGGCAAGCTCAGGATTTATCCTTAGTCTTGCTTTAGAAATTTAGCTCGGGATTACCCGGATATCATGGCTTTCGCCACCATCCGGGCTTCCCCGAATTAGCCTGATTTTTCAACCTGAATTACTTCAGGAAGCTGCGTTATTTGCCACACAGGAAGCCGCTCTACCGTTGAGCTACAGGGGAAACATATTAAATTGTAAAAGATCGTAACGTCTCTCTTCCTATTCCAGATTTAAAATATTTTTCTCTTTTTCTCGCTTCAAGCCTATTATCCAACTCTTCAACGCAAACTAATACGTCGGTTTATTATTTTTTTTGTTGGAACAAGACAAATTATAGCACCCCTGCATGGTATAATGCACTACATATGGGAGATGCAGGATTTTCCGGTGAGGTAGCAAAATCATTTGGTCTTAGACGAACGCGCGCAATAAACGCAATGAAATCTCATATTGATTCGGGGGGGGCAACCCCTCTTCCTGATGATCTTAATCCTGATGATTTCCGGTGCGATGCAGAACAAGTTGAAATAAATGAGAAAGGAAAAGTGGTGAAATCTTCAAAATCATTTCCCAATATATCATGATAGAACATCAAGAGAATAATGATTTTCTGATTCCCGGCTCTATTGAACAAGCTACTTCGTATAAAAAAGCGATAGAAATAATCCCAGAAAATGAATGTGCTGAAGGGGTCAATTTTCTTATCCAAACATTTCAGAAGTTTTTCCCTGACTCTTCAAAAATTTCTTTGATTCCAATTTTGGAAGGCGGTCGTGTCATAGGTGAGTGCCTCGCAGAAAAATCTGGGATAGAACCAAACATGATGCAAATGAAATTTTATCCCAAAGAAAAAAACGAACAAAAGCTGGATATGCCTGTTTGTATTGTTACACCAAATATTGAACGCATAATTAATACTGGCACTGTAGTTTTTGCTGAAGCTGTGATTGAAAGTCAAAAGACTATTCTAGCGGCAATGCAAGAAATAAATAAACACGTTGACCAACACGCCACTGATCACAATACTCATTATCAATATCCTAACTATTATACGTTTGCGTTAGTTTCAAAAATCAATGGGAATCCGTCTGTGCCAAACCTTGTTCGCGCATTTTCCGTTGATGAAAATATTTGGGTTCACGGGATGGGCTGTGATGATGAGGGCGAAGGGAGAGAAAAACCGGATATTTGGGGACGACTCTCTCCTTTTGCAAAGAAAATTCCGGCTCCGCCGTATTTTACACGCTTTTTCTCAATCTGATATAGTACATTCATGAACATCACCGGAATATTTGGTGAAATCATTGGAGCGGTGGTTGGACTCTATGTAGCCAACAGCATCCCATCCTGGCACATACCGGTTATTGTCGCTCCTTTATACCTTCAGTATCTCCCCTATGCAAACGCTGCCATCATTTTGACAGCAATCACAAAAATCCTCATGTATCTGTCGCCCTGGTACCGACTACGAATGGTTTTTGAAGGCATCACGGAGCTTATCGGACTGTTTACTATGTATATGCTTCTGACTATTTTTCCTCTTAATTTTACCCCTATTAACCGGATAGAAATAAACACACTTCTTCAATTTGCATTCACCATCGTGATCATCGTCCTTGGCATCGCCTTTCTCATAACGCTATTCCGAATCATCAAAGGGAAATAATACTGATGTAGAAACGCCTTACTCCAGATAATCCCGTAACTTTTTGCTTCTACTAGGGTGGCGAAGTTTTCTCAAAGCTTTTGCCTCAATTTGACGGATGCGTTCCCGTGTAACACCAAACATTGCCCCCACTTCTTCAAGCGTCCTGGGTCTGCCATCTTCTAAACCAAATCGTAGAATTAATACTTTTTTCTCACGATCGGAAAGTGTTGTCAACACTTCTTCCATATGCTCTTTGAGAAGTTGTTTGCTCGTCTGATCATACGGCGTGGGTCCTGGATCAGAAATAAAATCTCCCAAATGAGAATCTTCTTCATCACCAACAGGAGTTTCCAAAGACGTAGGTTCCTGAGAAACTTTCATAATTTCATGGACTTTTGTGATATCCACTTCCATTGCTTTTGCGATTTCTTCAGGTAATGGTTCGCGTCCCAGATCCTGCATAAGACGCCTTGAAATCCGGGAGAACCGGTTAATCGTCTCTACCATGTGGACCGGAATACGAATCGTCCGTGCCTGGTCGGCAATAGCTCTGGTAATAGCCTGTCTTATCCACCATGTAGCGTATGTTGAAAATTTGTAGCCTTTTCTCCAGTCATATTTCTCCACAGCACGAATAAGTCCCTGATTTCCTTCCTGGATAAGATCCAGAAGTGACATACCCCGACCGATATACTTTTTTGCTATGGAAACCACAAGCCGGAGGTTTGATTCTGTAAGTTTACGTTTTGCTTTTTTATCCCCTTTTTCGTATCGTTTGGCTAGATAAATTTCATCTTCAAATTTAAGAAGGGGTACGCGGCCAATTTCTTTTAGGTACATACGAACCGGATCAGACACCGGCTCAACACCGGATCTGGCGAGTGACTCTATCTCTTTTTCCAGTTCTTCTATACTTTTGCCTGCATCCTTTTCCGCTTCCTGACTGGTCGTTTCAAACACGTCGATACCGCCACGGATAAGTTTGTCATATAACGTATCTAATTCTTTTATGTGGTCTTCGGGTTTGGGAAAAATAGAAAGAATATCTTCCTGGGTAATAAATCCGTTGTCTTTACCTTCTTTGAGAAGGTCTTCAACACTGGTAACACTTCGTAATTTTTTCATATTAGGTTCTCCGTGAGCTCCTGCCTACCAGCAGGCAGGCTCATTGTGAAACCTATCTACCATTAGACTGGAAAGCTTCGCTTAGCCTTCTAAACTAGAAATAGTATATCAGGATTTGTCTGATTTTTCCAGTACAGAAAGCTCACGGGTCAACTCTGATAATCTCTCCTGAAGCGTCGGGTCTTCAACCGTCCGGACTTCTTTGTTTATATCCTGAATTTTTTTCCGTATCACCGTCCTATGAAGCTCACGCAATGTTTTTTTCCATTCTTCCTGATATGACATTTCATCATCCGTTATTCCGGACACATCCCACAAATACGCCTTGTCGAGAATAGAAATAAGCTCTGATGGAAGTGTTTTGACAAAAAGGGTAATGGAAAAATCCGCATTGTCTGTCAGATACGATTCGAGCTTTTCTAAAATCTGACGAACAGGCATATACGAAAAATCTTCCAGCGGGATTGCCTGTTTTACATCTTCCCATAATGTGTTGATTTTCCCTTGCAAAAGCAGCGCGAGAGTATAGAGTTCGATTTTCTCCTGCCGTGACACCATTTCAACAGGTTCTTTTCCGTCTTTTCCTGATGGATTCCCGAATGGCACTTTTATTTTTCTCATCTCCTCATCGACATACTCTTCAGATACTCCCATGAGTTGAGCTAGCTTTTTCACATAATGCCCCTGAACAATGGCGTTAGTCATCCGGAACAAAATCGGCAAGAGTTCCTCGCTTGCCTTTTTTTTACCATGAGGTGTGGTCAGGTCATACCGTTTTTGAACGGAAGTCAGGAAAAAATCATAAATCGGGATGGCGCTACTGACTGCTTTTTTAAATCCAATTGGGTCTTCCCGTACTGCGTCATCAGGATCTTTTCCTGAAGGGATAATAATCGTTTTCATCTCAAATCCATCCCGTTCAGCGATATCAATCCCGCGCCTGCTTGCTGCGTCTCCTGCCACATCGCTATCCAGACAAAACACAAGCGTTTTGGCAAACCGTTTGAGAAGATGAACATGACCCTCGGTGAGAGCTGATCCTTTAATAGCAACCACATTGCCTACACCCGCCTGAAATGAAGAAATGAGGTCCAACTCTCCTTCCATACAAATTGCTTCCCCTGCTTTGGCAATGGCGCTTTTTGTGACATCCAATCCGTAGAGAACATTACTTTTCGTGTACACCGGAGTTTCAGAAGTGTTGATATATTTTGCCTCTTTAATGCTCGGATCCAATACTCTCCCTGAAAACCCAACGACATTGCCCCGGTGGTCCCGTAGGGTAAACATGACTCTGCCCCGAAACCTGTCGTATGATCCACGATTTCCCCGGATGGTAAGTCCTGCAGTCTCCAGTATCCGCTCATCGTATTTTTTCTTCTTGAGAAATAAAGAGAGCGCATCCCAGCTGTTGGGGCTATACCCAAGACCAAATGTTTTTATGGATTTATCCGAAACCCCACGGTTTTTCAAATATAATACTGCCTTTTCCCCGAGTTTGTGTTTGGTGAGAATATAGTGATAAAACTCTCCGGCAAGAGCGTTTACTTCATATAATTTTTCTTTCAGCTTTTGATCAGGGGAGTCTCCAAGCCGCTTGGTAAGCTTCACCCCAGCCCGGTCAGCAAGCTGTTCGAGAGCTTCGATAAAATCAATATGTTCATACTCCATGACAAAATCAATCACTGATCCGCCTTTAGCGCATCCAAAACAGTGAAATGTTGCCCGTTCCGGAGACACCATGAACGACGGGGTTTTTTCCGGATGAAACGGACAGAGTCCTTTAAAATTTCGTCCTGCTTTTTTGAGGGTTACTCGTTCCCCGACAATATCAACAATATTGAGCCGCTGTTTTATTTCATCTACGTCACTCATAGTAGAGGCAGAATACCACAATCATCGGGGAATTTATAATTTATAATAAAAGATTGCATTACAATACTTTGAGAAATTCTTCTGTTGATAAATCTGCTTGCTTCAAAATTGCTCTTAATGTTCCTGCTCTAACCGGTTGATTATGAACGGGAACCACTGTTCTCCGTCCATCAGGATGTGTATACACTACATGACTCCCTTTTCCTTGTCTGGAAACAAAACCGAGTCTACGAAGTATTTTTTCTATTTGCCTTGGTTTTATCTGAGGCAACTTGGTCATATCAAATTTTTTATGCAAATTGAAAGGAAGGCGGAGCATTAATTTGAGTTGTTGTGACTACATCACGACCGGGGTCATCAACGGGCACCGGCTGTTTGTCTTCCACAAGACTATCCACATACACCTGGATAGCACCTTTAACGTGTTGAATCGCTTCATCAATAGTATCTCCGTCATCTGCAACTCCGAGTGTGGGACACAAAGCAGTATAACCGGCTTTCCCGGTCCCTGTTTGCTTATCAGGCGTTACAATAATGCGATAATGTAATACATTTGTCTGCATATATAGAAGTATTATACCAGAAGCGGAAGGGGAAATGGTTTTTTCCGATATTCCAGATAGAGCTCGATTGTCTCCCCGTGATCAAATGCATACTCATCAAACGAAAGCAATTTATTTATCGGAATCCATTCGACTTTCGAGGATTCCCAATCTTTTTCTCCAATTTTCTGAATTGGCTTGACGATAAACTCTACTGCAATATTCTGTCTGTCCTCATGGGGCCGGTTTGGATTGGAATTAATTCTAAACAAGGACACAATCTCGCCTTCCCATCCTGTTTCTTCCAAAAGCTCCCGTAGAGCACACTCGCCGAGTGTTTCACCCTGTTCAAAATATCCGCTAGGTAAACACCATTTTCCGGATTCTTGTATCAAACCTGCCCGTTTTTCCAAAAGCAAACACCCGTCTTTCTCCACAATGGCGTGCACCACGATATGACGCAGTTTTGCCTTACCCCCATCTTCAAACGTACAGGTGATCATAACCGGATTTCAGTATCTTTCATTTTTTCATAGACCGAAGTATCTACCATGGTTGTTTGGCAAGGAGAGATGGTTATCAGTCCTTTATTTATTTCTTTAAGGTCTGTACCATCTTTTCCTATGTCAACTGAATGATCTCCAAATCCATACGAAAATATATTATTCTCTGTATCAAGGATAGGGCCCGGCCATAATGTATCAATCTTCTCCAGAGGCCTGGTAAACACTGCCTTATTTGTCTTTTGTATTGGAATATTGATGTTAACCAGCGTTGCACCCCAATACTTCTCATCAATAGTTTTCCGTATCACTTGATTTGCTGACTCTCCCGGATGAAAAAGTAATAAACTGATATCTTCCTTTTTTGAATGATCTTTGAAATAGAGATCTGACGGAACATCCCAACTTATGGCGATAGAGCGAGATGCAAGACCAAGATTCACCCCGTGGAATGCTCCTGCAAATGTCCCCGAAGAAATAAGGCAACCGCCAATATTGACTCCGAGATTTATCCCTGATATCACCAGATCGAACTGTTCTTTGTAATATTTTTTGGCTCCTTCTACTGCATCGACCGGCGACCCATCGACCCAAAACGCCCTCACTCCATCAATAGTATCTTCTCCCCATGTTATTTTTTTTGGAATACTTTTATATCCGCCTACCCCGCTTTGTTGAACTTTCGTGCCTGCGATACACAGATTGAAATCATTTTTTAGGAAATGAATAAGAATCCGAACTCCCACCGCGTTATATCCATCATCACCAGTCAGAAGAATTCGCTTTACGTTCATATTTTTTATTGTACCACAGCGCTTTTTGTGGCTTCTGTAATACGCGAAAGCTCTGATGTGATATATGAAGCAATGCTTCCAAAATCATTTTCTCCTGTTTTGGGCACCAAGATGGATTGTCCGTCAGGACTCATGAAAAACATAAGGATCGTTTGATCATTGAGTTGGATAGAATCAATCGTATAAGAAGAAACAACACCATATCGCTCTACCATCGCAGTGACATCCTGAAGCGTCAAATCAGTGACAACCATGTTTAATCCGTCTTTTATGAGTGGAATAATCTTTGTCACTCCTGAAAAAGACAGAAGCCGGTTTTTCACCCCAAAAATAAATGCCTGTTGTCTCAAAGACCTTCCAAAATCTCCACCATTGACATCTGAATGACGGGATCGAACAAATTTAAGGGCCGCCTCCCCGTCCATAAATTGTTTTCCTTTTTCAAACTTCAATGTTTCGTATCGGCAAGGAAATTGTTCCTCCAGTAATTGTCCGGAAAGAGTCGCTGTAACACTGACAATCTCTTCATCTAACTTGCCGCACGTCTCATTTTCTTTTCCTTTTATTGGATATAACTTGTCTTCAAACGTAAACGGCACATCGATAAAGACACCGCCCAAGGTCGTCATGAGCTTGGTAAATCCGGAAAAATCTATAGCAACCGCGTAATTAATTGGCTCTCCTATGATGATTTTCAACGCGTCTTTTACCATGAGAAGTCCGCCGCCGTCTGTAAGATATTTTTTCGGCTTATCCGGATACGCTCGGTTATCAGTTCCGATTGCGTATACCGCGTTTATTTTAAATCCTTTCGTCTCTCCCGCCTTTGCCTCTACCTGCACCCATAAATCCCTCGGAATGGAGATGAGGACGAGCCGTTTTTCTTTGGGGATGATGCGAACCACAATCATCGTATCTGTCAGAAGTCCGCCGTCATGCCCCGCCCCGCCGTATCCCAAAAGGAGCACGTTTTTCGGAGCCATCGGGTCAGGCGTGGGAGTAGGTGATGTAACTATCGAACGGATGAACGGGTTTGGAGGCAAATGCCGGACAAGGGCAATCAATCCGATTCCAACAAGACACACGAGAATGACAAACACAATTGAAAGTATGGTTTTCCGCTTTCTTTCCTGCGTGGGATATAAAATCTGCCCGTTATCTCTGTCCATAGACCACGTATTCTACCACGAGAGGCTAAAATTTAGGGACATACTCCTTCTTTCCACAGTCCAACCCGTAGCGCCTGTGCATTTCTTTGGGATTCCTGAAATTCTTGTCTGTACCGGTAGGGGAGTTCCTTATAGGTATATTCGTACGCATATCCTTCCTCTATCATCTGTGTATTTACAAACGTTCCGTCAGGGAGATATATGTACCGGAGAATTCTATTATATACATCCCTATCCTGTTGTGTGGAATCCGAAGCAATGTTGACTGTTTTTCTATCAATAAGCTGTACTAATTTGTTTCGGGATTCCTTAGCAAAACACATCTCCTTTTTGTTTTCAAATCCCATTTCCGGGGCATCAATACCCAAAAGCCTCACTCTCTGCTTTTTTCCGTTAATGCTTACGTCAACAGTATCACCGTCAATCACATACAGCACCTCTGCATAGATAGAGATATTTGTTTCAACAATCACAGGGGCCAAAACACGATTCGCGGAATAATTTTTTAACCAAAAACCAAACAAAAGCATCCATAGGAGTATAAAAAAAAGAATAACTACCCGAAGTTTTTTATTGGAAGCGCTATTCTTTCTCATGGACAGAATTCATGTTTTTATACATAAATATATGATCCACATAACAGTCTTTATGTTTGAGACCCTTTGGCAATTTTCCATACTGAATAAATCCAAATTTCTGATACATTGAAGCTGCGAGATCATTGTCGCTAAATACTCCTAAGACACAAATCCTCAAATTCTGAAGATGGGTATTTGCTTCTTTCAACACGAGATTCATGAGAAGCTTTCCTATTCCCTGACCACGAAATTCCCTGGCAACGGAAATGCCGAAACTTCCCACATGCTGTTCTGCTTTCTCTTTCATCGTGAGATCTGATCCTCCAATGACCATGTCGTCATGAAACACTAAAAGATAAATCGCCTTCTGTTCTTTTATTTTTTTCAACAGCGACCGGAGGTATGTTTTTTCTTGCTTGAGAGTGTTTTGTTCCCCCTGAAACAGAATGTAAGTGTACTCATTGGATAGTGTATTGATATATCGGGTCATTTCCGGAGCATCATCCTTATCAGGATATCGGACAACAATTTCCGTTCCTTTTTCTGTTCTACCCCGATACACAATCATTCCCGGCTTCATACAATTTAATCCTCAAGAGGATCAGGCGGCTGGTATCCGGCATCCTTAGAACTTTTATAGGTACGTACTTCGCCTCCGATTTTCAAAAAACCAATCTTTTTCAGAAATGCAATAATTTTTTGTATGACACTCATAGAGAATCCTTTCTCAGCTATTATACACTCCCGATTGTCGTTTTTCAGAATTTCCCTCTTTTCGCTATTATTGCAATATTCCTGCTATCCAACCGCTTGCCCAGCTCCACGAGAGGTTAAATCCTCCCACAGGCCCGTCAACATCCAGTATCTCACCGGCCACATACAATCCCTTAGCTTTTTTAGACTCCAGTGTTTGAGGAACAATTTCACTTGTCTGGACACCTCCCGCGGTAAACTCCCCCTCATTCCAACCTCTGGTACCTGTGATATCAGCATCATACGATGTAAGCACGTTGAAAAGCCTCTGTAGTTCTTCATCTGAAACCTCTCCTGCAATCCTATCTTTTGGAATATTGGAGGCGACGCATACTGCTCCTGATATTTTTTCTGTAAGAAGTCCCCACAAACAATGTGAAACCGAAAATGTTGGATGCTTCTTCAATCTTTTTCTCACCAATATTTCCACTTCCTCAATGGATGTGTGCGGAAAAAACGACAGTTGCAATGCAGAATCTTGCTTTCCTTCCTGATTGATGCGGATGGAAATATCACGGCTTACATCCAATATCGCAGGACCGGAAAATCCATATTTGGTAAACATCACATCTCCTGTTGCCGTGTTTATTTTTTTCCCACTAATAATTGATGTTACCTGCATATTCCATTTTTCTCCCTGAAGGAAGTGCGATAACGGATTTTTTGAAACAAGAGGAACAGCACTCACGACAGGAGTGATAATGGTGTGTCCAATCGATGAAGCGAGAGTATACCCGGAACCATCAGAACCCAGTGCGGGATATGTTTTCCCACCGGTTGTGAGAATTATCGTTTTTGCGAGATACTTCTGATTTTTAGTAAAAACACTCCACTGGTCGTGTTCTTTTTTTATATCGATAACCGGAGTGTTACAAAGAATATGTATTCCTTTTTCCAAAAGCCCGTCCACCAAGATATTCCTGACAGTTTTTGCGTGGTCGATAACAGGAAACATTTTCCCTGCTCCGTTCTTCTGTTCTTCGTAGAGCGGAATGCCGAGATCATCAAAGAATTTGATAATATCCCCGTACCCGAACTGTTGAAATACGGATATAATCAATGTTTGGTCTCCATGAAAAAACGTTTCTGGATCTCCGGCAAGTTTCTTGTTTGTCAAATTTCCGCGTCCAGCTCCTGACACTAATAATTTCCGGCCTAATTCAAATGATTGATCGATGATACAAACAGAATACGTGGGGTGGTGATCTTTAACGGAAAGTGCGGCCATCATACCTGTTGGCCCTCCGCCGATGATGATGACATCAAATGAACTCTGAAGTGTGGCCATATAATAATAGTAACACTTACTCTATAAATGTAAGGGCAATGCCCTGCTTATTGGCTCTTCCGGTACGACCTATGCGGTGGATATAATCATCCAATGTTTCCGGAAGATCGTAGTTGATGACATGAGTGACCGCTGGAATATCCAAGCCCCGACTTGCTACGTCAGTTGCCAAAAGTGCCTGTATTTCATTTCTCACAAATTGATTGAGAACATATTGCCGCTGATTTTGACGTTTGTTTCCATGTATTGCTCCTGTTCTAATGCCTCGCTTGGAAAGTTCATCAGATAATTTTTGTACCCCGTGTTTGGTCCTGCCAAACACCAACACTTTTTCAAATTCATTCTTCAAAAGAAGTGTATGGAGTGTGTTGAGTTTCGTGTCGTTGGGCAATACCCGTATCACATCCTGCGTTATCGTTGCATGAGAATCTTCACTTTTTACCGCCACTCTCACGGGGTTTTGCACAAAATCAGCGAGAATTTCCCCAACTCTTCCGGAGATGGTCGCTGAAAAAAAACAAGATTGTCTCTCGTGAGGCAGAAGTGATATGAAATATTTGATCTCATTGATAAATCCGATGTCCACCATTCTATCTGCTTCATCTAAAACCACATTTCGAAATCCGGATAACCGGACACATCGGGTTTGAATAAAATCTTTTAAACGCCCCGGGGTGACGATGACGAAATGAGGATCAAGACGGAGATCCTGTTTCTGACGCCACTCACTGGATCCGCCGATAAGAACTGCACTTCTGATAGAAAGTCCGCGTGAGAGCTCCCGCAATTCTTTATGTATTTGGACAGCAAGTTCTCGGGTCGGTACTATCACGAGCACACGTTGAGATCTGTCATTGGTCACTTTTTGAATAAATGGGATGAGGAATGCTGCTGTTTTCCCCGTCCCTGTTTTTGCCATTCCTATGACATCACGGCCTTCAAGAATTGGCTGTATCACCTGGTCCTGAACCGGAGTCGGAGCAGAAAACCCTTTTGCATTGATATTATTCAGAAGTTCCCGGGAAAGTAAAAAATCAGAGAATGTACGTGTACTCACCGCACTGGGCATATCCTGTTTGGGATTGACATTCACCAGACGGCTTTGGGCAATCGTAGCAAGGATGGCACTTTTGGACACAGCTTTGATAGGCCGCGTGCGACCAAATGCCGGTCTCCGATTTTGAAATGATCTGTGATTGGTATACATAAAAAAAAAGAATAATTGAAACAATAGAACTGCCTAAAAACTGAAAACACCTGAAAAGGGGAAAAGACGCGGTAATAAAAAAATTAATTTGGGGCGTTTTTTCTCAAACACTTCTCAACATTGACGTATTTCGGCAGATGCATTGTTTCAATACAACTGCATAAGAGAGTATACCAGATGCAATACTAAAAAGCAACCGCTATAGGATACATATGGATTCGACTCTTATCCTCTTACTTTTTCCACTGTATCCATTTTTCCTCGATAATCTTGTCCAAATCTAGATTGAAATGTTTGGCTAGAAGAAGAGTGTGGCACAGCACATCTCCGACTTCTCCTTCAAAATCCTTCCTGATTTCCTCTGCATTTTTTCCTTTCATCCGAGCCCGTCCTCTAAGCATGAGGTACGCCTGGGTCAGCTCTCCAATTTCTTCCTGAAGTTTAAATACAAACCAATCCGAATCCCGTTCAATGTTATATTTTTCGGAATAGATTTTTGAAATTTCCTCCACTTCTTCTGATAAGGTATGAATATCCATACTGGCATTGTATAACACTATGTATTTTTTCCATAAAATCCGAGAAACTTTTCAAATCCTTTTTCGTGGGTTTCCCACCAAATAGTCTGCATGCCTAACGCTGCTGCTGCATCTGTGTTTTGGATGAGGTCATCCATAAAAAGGCATTCAGTTGGGTTAACGTTCAGCTTTTGGCATGTGAGAAGATATATCCGCTTATCCGGCTTCCTCACCCTTTCTTTTGCAGAAGAAACGTATTCATCAAACTGTGTCAACAACTCCGGGAAACGGGTAAAAAACCGCGGTAGGGTAAGAGCGGTGCCGTTGTTTATCACTGCAAGTTCATACTGTTTCTTGAGTGTGGGGACCATATTCCATAACGGCTCATATGGCTCAAACCGATTGACTATTTTCCCCAGGCATTCATCAAACTGCGCATTCGAAAGATTGAATTTTGTTTGCGCTTCTTTTTGAAATGTTTTGTCGTCCGTAACGGATCCGATCATCCTGTTTACTTCATCAGTAACCGGATCTTGAGAACGGATTTTTACCCGCATAAGGACACCAATAAAATCAAAGAGAATTGCGCGGATGTTTTGTTTGGAATTCATAACGTTCTATAATTCTTTTTTGAGAACTGAAAATACTGTATGTGCACATTCAGGACGATTAAAATGCCCCCTATCTTCAAAGGTGATGAGTTTCGCTCCAAGGTCCTTTGCCATCTGCACACCCCATTCATATTTCGTTGAAGGATCATCTTTTGAATGGATGCAAATAAACTTTTTCGATAATTTTTTTACCTGACGCAGGTCAATCGTATGCCGAAAAAATGTTCGTACTCTTCCTTGCTTGGCGTGTGCCACTGCGGTGGTATTGGGTGTTGAAGCAATAAGAATTACTTTATCAACATTCCTCTTATATTTTTCTAAATATAATAATACCGCTCTTGTTCCCAGACTATACCCAACAAGAATAACCGGTTTTGTGGTTTTAGAAATTATCGTATGGAGCTTTTCTACCCACTTTTCAGCGTCAGGAAATGAATTGAATAATCCGCCGGGAAAATCCGAGATATCAAAATCAATATGATTTTTCTCCAGCTCTTTTGCAAGCAATGGGAAAAAATCAGTTTTTGAGGAACCGTTCAGGCCATGAACAACTATTACTTTATACTTCATACCGGTAAAATCTCGCGGAGAGGACGGGTTGGCATTTGAATTTTTTCAAAAATGAATCCCGATCTCTACAGCACCCTCCGATATTTATAAGATACCATAGTAAGAGTCATAAACATTGGTAAACAACACACCAAAACAATCCATGGTTCGGACTCAGTAAATGGCAAACTCACCTTATTCCACAACACTTCCCCAAAGAGTGGCAATTTCTTAAACAAGTCTGCCTTATTAACCATGTATATCTGTCTGATGGTGACGTTCGTATTCATCAGTGCCATATAGGTATTTGCAGTGGTCTCGTCAATTGATAAGCTCAATTGATACTGTTTACCCCGCGATTGTGTCTCTATCGGCATACCAACAGCAAAAAATTTCGATTCATAAATTTGATACAAAGGGTATGCGGATACCTGTATCCTGCGCCCGGTGTCATCCATAACTGCCGCAATCAAGTTTGCATTTGCGTTGTTCCCTGGCGCATACCCCAACCGTGCTTTCTCTTCTTTGGAAAGAGGTCTGATTGCAAACTGAAACATTCCGAGATTGTCGTATTTTGCCATAAACGGAATGGATAGAATAGTTGGGGTTATGGGCACTACCCGAGGTAACTTTTTGTTGGTCATATTGACGACAAGAGTTGCAAATGACGTAGGAACCCTATACCCATACCACACAAAAACTATCATCACACAAGCGGCAAATGCAAATCGCTTTGGTGAGACACTCATAAATTTCTGGAGTTGTTGCTTGTTTTGAGCTACTAGTCCCTTTATATGATAAAAATACGGAAATTCCATAGTGACATGGAGTACATATCCTAATATTCCAAGGAGCCCGATGACACACAGATTATGCGTCAGCACCTGATAGAGCGTTGTTGGCTCACCATATCGGCCAACTATGTCGATAGCAATCGTGTGGGTGAGATACAGTGAAAAGCTTACGTTCCCGAGCCACATGAAAAATGGCGCGCGCAGTGCCCGAGCCCAAATTGTTTGGGTGCTCAGGGTTATCACAAACCCAAGAGAAAGCGGGAATAATATCAAAAAATTCTTTATCACCGGCTCTGCCGGAATAAATATTCCGGCAAATATACTCATAAGCGCACCGCCCACCTGCATGACTGGCGGCAGTCGTAACACCATGCTATGAAACCGTTTTATGATTGGAGAATCGGACGCTCCACCGATAATCATCCCTGCGATGAAATATATCATGAGTTGTATTTGGAGCATGGAAAAAAAATAAATCTGCCGGTAGAGCAGAGATAAACCAAAGCAAAGAGGAAATAATAATACGATGCCGAGAATTGTCATACGGGTGGATTTTGTGCGTCGTATGATTTGTAAGCCGGGCAAAAGAATAATCGGATAGAGAAGATAAAACGAAACTTCAGCAATGACACTCCAATATACTCCATCCAGCTGTCCGACATAGGTGCCAAAGGGTATGGTCATCGTGATATTCACCAGAGCATTCATCGCGTTTCGAACGGTATCTGGCAAAACCATGTAGTACACAGAGCCCGGCACATAGGCCTGGAACACGATGTATGAAATCGCTGTTACCATTTGAATGGTAAAAAATCCAAAAAAAATAAACTTTCCGATGAGCGCCCGGTGTTTCAACTGCTGTATGCACCGCCAAAGGAAACCTCCCAAAACCATCGATACCATAAGTATTGTAAATATTTGAACCAGCGATAGCTGCTGATTCCCTTGCCATTTGATAATGGCAAGGGCGATACACATGACGACAAACGGCGGAAATATCCGCGTATATCGTTTCTGCCAAAAATCAAACGCAGACGGGACAATGGGATAAACCGTCGCCATGAGATACCCGCTTAACATGAAAAAAATAAGAACTCCAATATCACCGCTATTTATAACCATTCTCACAATCGGGTGACACCACAAAGGGACGTACGTATAGATCAATCCGAGATGGAGATGGTTGAAGACAACCAGGAGTATTGCTAGGCCTCGAAGTCCGTCTAATGCATCAATATGGTGTTTTGTTGCAGACATGAGCGTTTATTCAAAAATTAGCACTCTTCTCTCCCAAATCCTCAGAAAAACGCAGGAGGTATCCATCCGGATCTTGTACTAATATCTCCCGACAACCATACTGAGCGCCGTCTCCCTGATACCAACTGTCTTTACTACCCGCTTCACTGAATATTCATCCTTTTTCATTGAATCAATAATGTCCTGCACGCTCTTTGTCTCAATTTGAAAATTTATACCCCGGCCAAACGGATGTTCCAACTTTTCTTTTTCCTTTTCTCCCTTTTGTAATTCCTGAATCATTATCTGACTTGTTCCGTAGGACAAAAAAGCAAACTTTGGGTCATCCCGCGTATATTCCACCTTAAATCCCAGTATGTCCTGATAAAAATGGATACTTCTTTTAAAATCTAAAACGTATAATTCCGGTAATAATGAGTGAAATTGCATAGTAGTTTCCGCTTCAAACCCCACCGCCAGTCAACAAAACTATTGGCAGTAAAATCTATTTCAGTATTTTAGATTTCAACATCCCAGCGAGATGTTCATAAAAAAGATGCATGGTATTTGCAGAAAAGGGAACGAGCATTTTTGGAAACTCAGTAATTTCTGAAGCTTTGAGAAAATGTTTTGCTACCAGAAGATAGTCCGTGGTGATGTCAAACTTTCGGTCTGCATCTGTCAGGAGCTTATAAATACTCCAGTTCGTTTTTTTTAAAATACAATACAGGTCTACATAATCTCTTTCTCTGGGATGAGTGCGGATAGTATGCATCTTATTTACGGCAATTTCATACATGGAGTCTATTTCTAAACCATGCCACTCAATACCCTTGGTAATCCTCTCTGATGTGTAGTGATTGAAGTCAACCTTAAATCTACTGTCATCCTTATAACGGAAAATAAATGTATAAAATCCAAAATCATCATTAACGACGAGCGACCTGTACTCTAATTTTTCCTCATTTTGTTTCATCCAGTGAGTAATTTTCTCCCCGTCAAAAGGTTTGCCGCTGAAAAAATCCAAATCATACGATTCCCGGTGGTGGAGATACCAACTACTCAAAGCTGTTCCCCCGCTTAAATAGAATTGTTTGAAGAATTCCTTTTCTTGAAGTACCACTTCCAGAAATTGTTTCTGTCGAAAGCTAAGCCAGGCTCCTTTGTCCATTTTGTGTCCCATAGGAAGAATTCTATCACTTTTTGCTTATCCGGATCGATCCGATCCTTGATGTGGGGCCACGCATTACGAACTTCTTCCTCATCCAATCGCTCCCCATCCAATCCATAGTTAATGAGTTGTGTAAGCCTCCAGAACAGATATTCTTTCGGATGCAATTTCTTAAATCGTTTTTCATCCGTATTCCAATTAATCATAGGCTAATTATATCACTCGAACATTTGATGAGACTTTCTTCTTTGGCAACGAGCGGTGATGTATTACTTTTCCTAAACCCATTTTCAAACCTCGTCCCTCCATCGCTTTATGAATAATTTGTTCTAATTCATCCCGGTATCCTTCAGTATTGGCTCTATCGAAATCAGCAATCAATTCAGGTGATTCTTTTTTAAGATAGGTATATAACCGTTCTTTTATTTTTGGACTGAGATTTATATGTTCAAACCATACCTCTAAAACTCCCACTTTTTGTAATTCATCCAGTAACTTATTAATTTTTTGTGCATTATTGGTAAAATGAGGCAGAAGCGGACCAATAAATGCGTAGGTAGAGATTCCAGCGTCATGGATTTGTTTTAGAGCTTGGATTCGAGAACTTACAAGTGGTGCCATAACTTCCAAAAACCGAGAAACTTTCTCATCAAGTGTCGTAACTGTGAATCCTACCGTAACATTTTTAAGTTTTTTTAATACATCTATATCTTTTATAATTAAAGGAGACTTCGTTTGAATAAAGACATTTCCTTCATAACCAAAATCAGCCAAAACTTCCAAACATTTCCTTGTGAGTTGAAATTTTGCTTCCATCCCAACATATGGGTCGGTAACAGAACTAAGAAATATTGAACCAAAATTTTTTGTTTTCAATCTCTTTTCTAACTTTTTCAATTCTCCTTTTAATAGTTCTGGCGCATTTATTTTGACATCTAAATAGGTTCCCCATTCTTCATCTGGATGTTTCCATTTGGCAATCTGCGCTGCGTAACAATACATACAGCCAAATAAACAACCATTATATGGATTGATAACCCAATCAGACCCCGGAAGCCCTGATTTTATAAAAATAGATCTCGCCTCAACGATATTTATTTTTTGCCCCATAATAACTCATTTCTTTCTTTTCCACGCTTTATCTTCAGGAGCAAAATCGACTTGATATTCAGGAATACCAAGTGAAATACCGTATTCCTTTGCGTCTTTATATAATATGGGGTTTTTACGATCTACTTTAAAAATTTTATTGGAATAAATTATGTAGTGGTATCGATCATTTTTAAAATCTGCATACCAAGACGAATGTACTTTATCAAATGCACTGCTCATTTGTTTTGCTATTTGATCAGCACGTTCTTCTGGAATTTCCACAGTTTGTAATGTCCACTGTTTGAGCCACGGGGTTTTATGGGACTCGATTACCTGTTCGACTTTAGTAGAAATAATTTTCACATCTTTCAAAAAAGATGTATCATCTAAACTTTCTTCTATAACCACACCTTTATAGTTCATACTATGAAATTCTCATCCTGATTACGAATAAAACGTAAATTTATGCCGCGGATGCCATTCTCCTTTTTCATCTTCAATCATTAACCATGCTTCTTCTGCCATACACTGAATTGGAAGCTTTTTTGAAATACCTGCCTCAATTTCGAACTTTAATGAATCTATCTTTTTACTATCGCTTATATTTGCAATGGTCGTGTGTGGATTTATTGATGGATATTTTCCTTCCCATGGTGGATTTTCCGGAAAAATATCCACTATTTTTTCCGTTAATGTAATAAATTTTTCTCGTGGGTTTGGTTCAAGAAAAACCACACTTGGAAATGTATTTATCTTTCCTAAAATAAAAGAAAACTGTTTGACATTTGAAAAAATCTTATTTAATTTTTGAATTACTTCATCGTTAATCTTAGATGGTTCTTTAAATGGAAAAAGAAGAGTTATGTGTGATGGAATTCCATGAAGTACTACCTGGTCATATTTTCTTCTCCATTCACCAATAACAGGATCAGCTAATGGGGTAGGAATAAGAATAACGCTTTGAGGCATAAATAGAATTATATCATTTTAGGTTCGAATCCCACTCTCTGTCAGGCTCAGGATATATGCGACGTCTGACGTCGCTCACAAAAATATAATTTGGCGTCACGTCAAACGTGACAGCCGCGTTTGACGCAGCGAAGGGTCATTGATTTTAATGGTGAGCTCTGCCGAACTAGAACCTATTTTAAGACTACTGTATTACCTCCAGATCAATTGAATTATATACCAATACCAATCGTTTAAAGAAACGATATTCTGCTATTCCTAAATTCGGCGCTATTTTGTATACTATCTCTATGCAATCAATAGCTACAACACTCAGGAAAGTAACCTCAATTCAATTTACTTTCACCTTGTATACCCTCGCATTTACTATTCCTCTGTTCTTTTCTTCTCCACAACTAATCACTGGGACACTTATCAACTGTCTTCTTTTCCTTACGGCAGATCGGCTGTCGAAAAAAGAGATTATTCCTGTTATCGTCCTTCCAAGTCTTGGAGCAATCGCTCATGGAGTATTATTTTGCCCTCAAACAGTATTTTTGTATTATTTTCTTCCGTTTATTTGGATTGGTAATTATATGCTAATCGCCGTATTTTCTGTATTTAATAAACAACCATATGGCATACGGATTGGACTTGCTGCTGTTGCTAAATATCTTATTCTTCAGCTGTTCGCTCAACTCTATTTCCGAAACGGCATTGTCCCTGTAATTTTTGTTTCTTCCATGGGATACATTCAACTGATTACCGCTCTTGTTGGAGGCATATTGGCATACGGCGTTAAGTCGCGAATAAACCATGAACGAAGATAAAACACTTATCGAGCTCCTCGAAAAGAAAGAAAAACTGGTTGCAATGCTCGCGCCGTCATTTCCAATTGTGTTTCAGTATCCTGCGATCATCACCATGCTCAAAAAACTTGGATTTGCTTATGTTGTCGAGGTTGCAGTGGGAGCCAAAAAGACAAACGAGGAACTTCTGACGTTTCTTCAGAATGATCCCAAAGCTCGTTTTATCACCTGTCCCTGTCCAACAGTCGTTCGGATGATCAAAAAAAACATGCCGCAGTACGCAAAATACTTTACCCATAATGTAGACTCCCCAATGGTGGCAACAGCCAAAATTGTAAAAGAAAAATATCCCAGCTACAAACTCGTCTTTATTGGACCTTGTATCATGAAAAAACTGGAGGCAAACGAAGACTTTCCAGAATTAAATATTTTGGTACTAACTTATACTGAAATATCTGAAATATTTAATCATTTTGGAGTTAAGGAGGAAACAAATCCCGATGACCATTTTAATTTATCAGAACCCAGCATGACCAGAATGTACCCGCTTGATGGGGGTTTATCACATAGTAGCGGATTAACAAATCAACTAAAGCCTGAACAATTAAAAGTGGTATCAGGCGAAGAAAACAGGAAAGCGATACAGGAATTTGACACAAACCCAACTATCAAACTTTTAGACATCCTCAATTGTCCGGGTGGATGCATTTATGGACCCGGAATCCAAAGCGCACTGACACTTGAAGAGCGAAAACAACGGATCATGGAATATACGTTAAAATCCTCTTAAGATTTTTAGATTCGAATCCAGCCCTCTGTCAGGCTCAGGATATATGCGACGTCTGACGTCGCTCACAAAAATATAATTTGGCGTCACGTCAAACGTGACAGCCGCGTTTGACGCGGCGGAGCACCTAGGTCTGGAACCCAACTGTCCTTATAAAACTGTCTCATTCCAGAAGATAACTCCAGGCTAATTGTATCAAAAATGAGACAAATGAGACACTATAAAAAGGATGTCTCAGTTCTTTTTGATCCATTTTGACATATTTGCTATCTGTGCCATATCCGAGTAAATTCGCTATAATGGTAAGTAGAAATTATGCCAACTTTGAATCCAATAGCACAATCATTGACAGAAGCACAAGAAACGCAGCTTAGCCTTATTGGGCTTCAGGCCACACGGACTCTGGACTCATTATTTGAGCCAATCAGGCAAATGAATCGCCTTGTTGAAGCATATTCTGCACCAATGCGTCGGATGCAGGAAGCACTAGAATCTTTGACTGAGCCAATTCGCATTATGCACGAGACGATTGCTAAGTCACCTATGGTTCAAATGACTGCTATGGTACAGGAGATAACCAAATCTCAACGAGTCATTACTGACGCACTAAGCGCCTCCTTCGTCTTTCGCTTTCCTAAGCCATTAGATTATTCAGATATTATTGATGGTGAAATTCAAGAAGAAACAGTAGTTCTGCAGCAATCTCAAGCGATTGTTGTGCCTCAATCCCGAACATTAGTCCCTATTATTCCGGCACGTCTTCCTTCTACAAGATCTATCTTGGGATTAAAAGAGATTGCGGGAAGAAGTTTCCAATATAAGAGGAAAACGCTTCAAAAGTTATCACACCGTAATAGCGAAGGAAAACTTCTTTCATTATTCTTAGCAGGAAGAGATCTATTTGTTTCCGACACAGATATTTATGACACATTACATCTTCCCGACGGAAGAAGTTTTAGCTGGGTACTGCGTAATTTGAAACGGAAGTTCCGAGAAAATGGACTTTCAGCGATAATTGAAAGACGTTGGAATCCTGATGGATATATACTTATTGATATCTGCTATTTGCATTAATTCAGGCTAATTTTAGCCCAAACCTAGCCTACTTTTAGTCAAAAACTTATCAAATTTCTTCCGTTTATCCACCTTTTCTCATGCTTTACGCTTAGAGCATGAAACTAATAAATCAAACTTCGACTACTCAAAAAGAAATCAGAGGTCTTACTTGGCACAACGAAAAACGGAAAGTAAAGGATCTTGCCCCCTACAAAAATAATCCTCGTATTTTATCTGATTTTCAAGCAAATAAATTAAAGAAAGGTTTGGAGAAATTTAACTTGGTTGAAATCCCCGCGATAGATACAGACAACAAAATAATTGCCGGTCACCAGCGCATTAAAATGTTAACTCTATTAGGAAGAGGAAATGAGGAGATAGATGTTAGAGTTCCAAATAGAAAACTCACAAAACGCGAATTTGAAGAATATAACCTCGCAAGTAACGCGATTCAAGCTGACTGGGATTTGGAGGCATTGAAATCATTCGATACAGACATGTTACTCAATATATTTGATGAAAATACCCTTTCTCATATTTGGGACGACAACCTAGGAATCGAAGATGATGAGTTTGATGCCGAAAAAGCAATTGAAGAAATTAAGGAACCAAAAACGAAACTCGGAGATGTCATATCCTTTGACAATGGTTTCCACAGATTAGTCTGCGGAGATAGTACTGACCTGTCAATTGTTACACGACTCGTCGGGGATAAAAAAGTATCGATGCTGAACTTTGATTATCCTTACAACATTGGCCTTGATTACAACAAGGGTGTTGGGCTAAATAGAACGTATGGAAGTCGAAAGCTAAATGACAAGAAAGAAGATAGCGAGTACCAAGCGTTTTTAGAAAAGTCTCTTAAGAACGGATTGAGTTATGTCCAGTCCAATTGTCATGTCTTCTGTTGGTGTGATCAGCGACATATTGGTCTTCTCCAATCGCTTTATGCAAGTCAGGGAATTGAAAATAAACGAGTATGCCTTTGGATTAAAAACTCTCAGAATCCAACACCGCAAATTGCTTTCAATAAAGCATATGAACCCTGTGTGTACGGCACAATCGGTAGTCCATATATCTCACCAAATGTAAAGAATCTGAATGAGATACTGAATAAAGAAGTTGGGACAGGAAATAGACTTGCAGATGATGTGTTAGATCTGTTTGATATATGGTTAGTAAAACGCCTCAATGGGCAAGAGTATGAACACCCGACACAAAAACCCCCGACATTATATGAAAAAGCACTAAGACGATGCTCAAAACCAGGAGATATTGTCCTTGATCTCTTTGGTGGTTCAGGGTCAACTTTGATTGCGTGTGAACAGTTAAAACGTCGTGCATTTCTTTCAGAAATTGATCCTGTATTCTGTGATGTTATTGTCGCTCGCTACCAAAAGTTAACAGGAAAGGAGGCGGTGTATGAACCTTCAGAAAAATGATGTATTTGAACTTGGATCACACCTCTTAGCCTGTGGTGATGCATTAGATCCAGAAATAGTAACTAAACTCATTAAAGATCACAGAATTGCGCTTATTCTGACAGATATGCCTTATGGAGTGAAGTATGTTGAAAACAAGCTGAATTTTCATCCAAGTAAGAAAAATAAAATTATTGCAAACGATCACGAACAGACTGATGCAGAATATCGTAAGTTTACGAACAGATGGTTGGATATCATAAAGCCACATTTAAATGATAAAAACAGCTATTATCTTTTCAATTCTGACAAAATGCTGTTTGCTATGCGGGAAGGATTACTCGACGCTGGATTTAAGTTCTCACAATTGCTGATCTGGATTAAAAACCACGCTGTGCTCGGAAGACTCAATTATTTACCCCAACATGAGTTAATCGCTTATGGCTGGTATGGAACTCATACGTTTCACAAATCACAAGATAAAAGTGTGTTGTTTTACCCAAAACCTAACAAAAGTTCTCTCCACCCTACGATGAAACCTGTTGGATTACTGCGGAACCTAATTCTGAATAGCTCAAAAGTTGGCGACTACGTCTATGATCCCTTTGGCGGATCTGGCTCAACACTTATCGCTTGTGAACAAACAAAGCGAAAATGCTTGATGATCGAGCTTGATCCTGAATATTGTCAGGTGATTTGTGATCGATTTGAAAAAGTTACTGGGATTAAACCCAAGAAAATTGAAAGCTAAAACTATGACTGATACCAACGTTCAAAAACGAATTGATAGTAATAAGGAACTCTTAATTGAGCAATTAAAGAAAACGCCAATTGTACAAGTTGCCTGTGAGAAGGCTGGTATTGGTCGAGCAACATACTACAGATGGCGAAAGGAAAATGAAGTTTTCGCTGAGCAAGCGGATATTTCTATAGCTGAGGGCTCATTACTTGTGAATGATATGGCTGAGTCCCAGCTAATGGCTGCCATCCGAGATAAAAACCTTACTGCTATTATTTTTTGGCTCAAACACCATCATCCGCATTACGCAACGAAAGTTGAAGTAACCGCCAGGCTTAAAACAGATAACGAAACACTTACACCTGAGCAGGAAGCCTTGGTTACCAAGGCATTAAAACTTGCAACACTTCTTCCCGATGCAAAAGAGGAAAAAACGAAGGATAACTTATGATTACTCAGCAGATAAGTGAAAAAGATTTAGAGCAAATTAAAAAACAACGATCTGTAAGAATAAGCATTGCAAGAGATAGTCATTTCTGGTTCTTTGCCCTATACCTTGGGCATTATATAAAGTACCCATTTGGTCCGTTTCATTCTGAAATGTTTTCGCTAACCCAAAATACTGATATCAGACTGGCTGTTCTTGTGGCGTTTCGAGGTTCGGGTAAATCAACGCTTATGACGTTATCCTATCCAATCTGGGCAATTGTTGGAATGCAGCAGAAAAAATTTGTTCTCATTCTCTCCCAGACCCAAACACAAGCAAGACTACATATGGCAAATATCAAAAGAGAACTTGAGAGCAATGATTTATTAAAAGCTGATATTGGACCATTTGAAGAAGTGAGTGATGAATGGGGTTCAAATTCAATAGTCATCTCAAAATATGGCGCACGAATTACAGTTGCATCGACTGAGCAAAGTATCCGAGGCCTAAGACATGGACAATATCGTCCTGACTTAGTTATTTGCGATGACGTTGAGGATTTAAATAGTGTTAAAACCCGGGAAGGACGAGATAAAACGTTTCTATGGCTAACTGGAGAAGTACTCCCTATTGGAGATCAAGATACAAAAATTGTTATAGTTGGAAATCTTCTCCATGAGGATAGTCTACTGATGCGACTGAAAAAAGGAATTGATAATGAAAAACTCAATGGAAAATATTTTGCATATCCTTTGCTTGATATACAAAATAACATTGCATGGCAAGCAAAATTTCAGACACTTGCAGACGTTGAAAAACTCCGAGCTACCATAGGAACTGATTCTGCGTGGTATCGAGAATATCTTTTAAGAATTATCTCTGATGCAGATCGGTTGGTGCATCCTGAATGGATTCAATACTATGATAGGATTCCAGCTGAAGACAGTGGCGACTTTCACTACACCGCAACTGGTATTGATCTTGCGATATCGCAACGAGAGTCTGCTGACTATACGGCAATGGTGTCAGCAAAAGTATTTGGCTATAATGAGAAATTAAAAGTATACATTCTGCCTCACCCGATCAACGAACGATTAAATTTTCCTGAAACATACGAGAAAGCAAAACAATTATCAAAAGATTTAGGAGATGGGCACTACACAAAATTATTCATTGAAGAAGTAGGTTATCAGGCAGCTCTTATTCAAGATTTATCAAATCACAATGTTCCAGCAGAAGGCGTAAAAGTATCAGGACAAGATAAGCGGTCACGGCTTGCATTGATAACCCACCTTATTAAGCAAGGGAAAGTCCTCTTCCCGAAAGGCAACCAAGCAGAGGAACTTATTATACAACTTACGGGTTTTGGTGCAGAAAAGCATGATGATCTAGCCGATGCATTTTCGCTTCTACTTCTCAAGATTCTAGAGGAGGATCAGGGAGAGCCAAGTATCTATATTATTGATATGGGAAGCAGTATTTACGATAGATACTCGCCATTAGGAAGCTTAAGTGACAATCGACTGAGTCTAGATTCAGTATTTTAGACGATTGAAGTGCATATTGTTGGAAAATTGTGAATTATATTCGCAACCATGACACTATCGTTACTTGCAAATCTGTGAAAATAAATCATAAGTTTAATAAACTACCTTCTTTTACATGAATAATTCTAGTACAAAATGACTGGATAAATTGCGGATTGTGACTGGTAATGATGATCGTCCTCCTTTCCTTTTTAAAATCGTCTAGCTTAGCTAGGCATTTAGCTTGAAATTCCTTATCGCCAACTGACAAAGATTCATCTACTAATAAAATATCCGGATCGACATTAACTGCTATAGCAAAACCGAGACGTGCTTTCATGCCAAGTGAATATTTTTTAAGTGGTGTATCAATAAATTCCCTTACTCTAGATCCAGCAAAAGTAAGAATTGATTGATATTTTTGACGTATCTCTTCAATATTCATGCCTAGAATAGCTCCATTAAGAAAAATATTTTCTCTTCCAGAAAATTCAGGATGAAATCCCGCTCCCAGCTCAATAAGTGGTGATACTATTCCATTGACTTTTATATACCCTTTCGTCGGATGAGTTATTCCGGCAATTAGACGCAATATAGTAGTTTTACCTGATCCATTTGGCCCCATTAAACCAATAGTTTCATTTGAATGAATCTCAAATGAGAGGTTTCGCAATACTGTTAATCTTTGGTCACTAATTTTATTAAATGGATTAAGAAAATCACGTTTGAGTTTACGCTCTTTTTCGTAAAAATACTCTTTAGTTACATTTTGAAAAATAATTCGTTTCATTTTAAATTATGTCGGCAAACGCTGGCCGATTTTTGCGAAATATAAAATATCCAACCCCGAAAATCCCAAAAGAAAAGAGACAAAGTATTATTAAATCAATCCAGTTCGGCAATTTTTGATAAAAGATTACATCACGTATCATGGAAATGACATAAGATATTGGATTTAACTTCAGAATCCATTGATAGTTTTCTGGCACTATTCTGAGTGGATAAATAACCGGTGTTAAATAAAACCAAATAAGCAATAATGGTTCCAACAGATTTTGTGTGTCTTTATATACAACATTGAGTGTTGATAACAATAGTGTAAGACCCAAAATCAATATTATTAGTAGCACTATCACTAATACTACAAATGGAATTAAATACGAGAGAGGAAAGTGAAAAATAAGAAGCAAAAGCAATAACAAACAGAAATTAATCAATAAGTCTGGTAATTGACCTAAAATATAAGAAATTGGTAAAGCTTCAGCATAAACAGCTGTTTCAACAATTAAATCCCTATTCGAGACCAGACTTCTTGTTCCCAAGTTGATTGCTTTACCAAAAAAATTCCATACTATGATTCCTGATAATGCAAACAGTCCATAAGGAATATGGTCTGTTTCAATTTTGACAAATAACGAAAACACTAACGTTGTTATCGCGGTCAAAAAGAGTGGGTATGCGATTACCCATATTGGTCCTAAAAATGACCCCTTATATCTACTTTTAATTTCGCGTAGAGAAAGAATCAACACTAATTCAAAAATGGATTTTAGCTTGTTTGATTTAATCAACATAACTTCCTAGAAAGGTAAATTTAAAGTAAATTCACTATCCTGGTCCTGCTCGTATTTATTTGTAAATGGTGAATAAGTTTTGACATACAGTTCTTTTTTATGAGGGTAAAACTTGTAAATGCGGAGTAACCCATTGCCACCATTTTTCCGATCTTGATAATTCTGGACAATCTGTTCTACTGGTTTTCCACAGTCATTAGTACTGGTTAGACGATTTTCTCCATCTCCTGAATGAGCGTGTCCCGATAAAACAAGAATAACATTGCATTCTTTCTTTATAAGTTTTTGCCAAATTTGTTCTCCTGAATTTCCTTTTGTACGAAAATGTGGTGTCTGAAATCTTTCTCCTGTATCGTTTAAGTAAGCATGCATTGTCACAATAGCTTTTCTGTCCTTATATTTTGTAAGTACATCTCCTGCCCACTCAAGTACATCATCAGCTGCATCAACTTCAAGATTTACGATAATAAAATTGATACCACTTATACTTATAAGCTGGTAGTTATTTTGAAACTCTTGATAATTGCCCCCAAACCATGGTTTAGTATTAAATCTACTTATAAAAAAATTTTCATTATATTTAGTGAATCCAGCAGAGGTGTCATCGACTGTATCCACATCATGATTTCCAGGGATAATTCCATAAGGGATATCTGCTTTTTCCAATAAGGACATGGCTTTTGAAGCGGTTTCCCATTCGTTATTTTCTAAAGCACCGCTTTGCACAATATCACCAAGTTGAGAGACAAACTGGATATTGAGGTTATTTCTGTTTTTTACTATCCACGCAGTTTGATTAATAAAGATTTGCGGATCATACATTGTATATTTTTGAGTATCTGGGAGAATAATAAAAGTAAAATAATTAGCTTGTTGCTTTAGAATAAGAAAAGCTGTAGTAATACTAATTAAGAGTACGATTATAGTGAACAGGAATATTCTTTTCATAGGTTAACTAGATTGATTGATTTTCCTTTAATAAAGGCTTCTATATTGTCAATAGCTAGATTCTGCATTTTCTGTTTAGCCTCTTTCGTATTAAATGCATTATGTATATTTACTATTACATTAGGAATGTTAAGATAAGGATCATTCTTTTCAAGTTTTTCTACATCTACTCCATAACCAAAGATTTTTCCATTTTTTAAGGTCTGAATGATTGCGTTTTTATCGACAATACTTTCTCTAGCAGTATTTATGATAATTACTCCAGTCTTTGTATGTTTAAGTTTTTTGGCGTCTATAAAATTCATAGTTTCTCGGTTAAGCGGCAAATGAATGGTTATAACATCGGATTCCTCCAATAACGTCTTAATATCAGTATTTTGATCAAAATGTTCATTTATTTGACCATGTTTGTTATAAGCTAAGACTCTCATGCTAAAACTTTTCCCAATTTTTGCTACAAGAGTTCCAATATGCCCTGTGCCCAGAATACCAATTGTTTTACCTTGCAATTCAATTCCTTCATATTGCTTTGATACTTTTTCTTTAGATACATGCAAATCACGATCAAATTCAGTGATTCGTTTTGATAAACTTAAAATTAATCCCCAGGTATGTTCTACAACTGATACTGCGTTTGCTCCAATACAATGACTTACACTGACATGGTTTTGAACTGCACTTGCAACATCAATCCAGTCATAACCAGAAGACAACAGTGCTAGGTGCTTGAGATTTGGCAATGACGAAAAAAAGTGACTTGTTAATTTTTGTACTGCTTTTGGAGAAATAAGAAGTATCTCTGCATCTTGAATTTTATCTATAACTTCATGTTCATTGACCTCCTTGATGGGTAAGCAAATCAAACTACCCAAACCTTTTAGCCTTTTCTTATTGTTAGGCTCTAGGGTTGGTTTTGGCGCTAGATAATAAATTTTCATTTTGTGGCTTTTCTAAATAATTCAACAATGTGGTTAAGATTCTCTTTCGTAAGATTTTGATGGATAGGCAAACCTAAAATCTGCTTAACAATTTTCTCAACGACAGGAAATTGACCCTTTTTATAGCGACCTACATGGGGATAGTCATAAAGTGGTTTTGGATAAGCTACTTCTGTTTCAACTCCATTTTCTAAAAGATATTTTTTTAATTCTTCCCGTGATAGTGAAAATTGGTCAGTTACTCTAATTGTAAAACGACTATATGCATGTGTAATAAAAGACTCTGGTTTAGGACAAATAATGCCCTGAATAGCTGATAAATGATCGATAAAATACGCAGCGTTTTTATTTCTTTTTGCATTAATAGCTTCCAATCTCTCAAGTTGTTCTTTAGTGATTGCAGACTGTATATCAGTTGGTCTAAAGTTCCAGCCTGGGCTTAAATAATTGTATTTTTCTCCTCTTTTCTGGCCGTGGTTAATAAGAAGATTGACTTTATCAGCTATAGCCTTACTATTTGTTAGTACTACACCGCCTTCGCCAGAAGTAAGATTTTTTGAATTGAAAAATGAAAAGATGGTTACATCTGCGTAGTGATTAATTGTTTTTCCTTGATAGAGAGCGCCAATAGCTTGACACGCATCCGAAATAAGCAATAACTTATACTGGTCAGCTAATTCACGCAGTAGCTTATATTCTGCTGGATGACCATAAAGATCTACTGCAAGAATAGCTTTAGTTTTTTTGGTGATTTTAGCTTCAATTTGAGAAGCATTTATGTTAAAAGTGCTTTGGTCAATATCGACAAATACTGGCGTAGCTTCACAAAGTAGAATAGCATTGACTGTAGCAATAAAAGAAAATGGGGTAGTGATAATCTCATCACCCTTCGATACTCCATAAGCCAGAAGCGTGACAAATAACGCAGCTGTACCATTTGTAGTAGTAATCGCATATTGAGAATTGAAACGTTGTCGTAACATTTCTTCTAAACCTAAAGTAATATCTCCTCTTTCTAAATGGTGTGATTTTAATACTTTTATAACTGATTCAATTTCAGTTTTACCAATAGTTGGATAAACAAGTTGAATCATACATTTCTCTCCCAAATTATTGTGTATATGCTTCCCAAAGAATAACTAGCAAATATAAATGCTGCCTGTTCCATTGAAATTTTTGAATTACTCATCTCCTCACTTATTATTTGAGTGATTGTTTTATCGTGGTCAAACTGATTTACGAGATAATAAAAAAAAGTTAAATGTGGTAATTTAATAGTCGGAATAATTCTGGTCTTAAAAACTATTTGCTGATTTTTTAAGTGAGTCTTAATTCTTTCTATCGTAGAAGTATCTTTAGCCTCGCTTATAATTATTTTTCCGCCATTTCTTACTACTCGCGTAAATTCATCTAAACACTCTTGAACATTTTTTATATACCGGAAAACACTATAGCAAAGAACTACGTCTACTGATTCATTTTTGAGTGGTAATTTACAAGCTTCACCTAATATAGGCATACGATGAGTATTTTTTCGATTTTTATTTTTTAAGCGTTTAATAACATCGGAATTTTTATCCACTTCGTATAAATCAACTTGCGGAAATAGTTTTATAATTTGAGTTCCTAATCGACCACTTCCCGCACCGATAACTACGAGCGAGTCAATTTTTTTGTTACTTAGTAACTTTTCAAGTAATTTCGCCAGAGAATGTGAGCTATTCGTTTCACTCTCAAGACAATTGAGAATTTCAAGATTTGAAAATGTTCCATCAGTAACTACAAAACGACCTGAGCGATAATCAGGCAAAAACTTATTGAAATATAGCTCTTGAGCCGTTTTTGACCAACTTTTGTTTGATGATCTAAATGCCATAGTTTAGTAATAATCCTTTATGAATATTTTTCTGTTTATCTTTAAAGAACGAATTTGTGAAAGAATAGGTTTATAAAGAGGTTTAAATGGTTTTACAATGCGTTTAATTATGCTTACTGCTGAATCAGTTGAATCTTTTTGTGGATGAAAATAAACGGTTTTATCCTGTACCTGTGCCTTGACGAAAGATTCTTTCCTGAAGCCGCAAACAAGACATTCTCCACAGTGGAATTTATTGCCTCTTAAGCATGTATACGTGTTTTCTATAGGAATTTTATGATCGTAAGCCCAACGAATTAAATCTGATTTATGAAGCAAAAGCCCAAATTCTTTTTCGAAACAAACACTTACTACTTGCCAACTGTAATCATTGGTAAATGTGCAAAGCGAAAGAGCTGCTGCCCGCAGAGAAGTAAGTGTTTGACTCGCGTTATATAATCCATCTGTAGGTAAAATGCTACAAAAAATTGTCCTTATTTTTATGTTTCTTTGTAGCTCAAAAAACAGAGCTGCTAGTGCAGCCGGATAGGGAAAAAATGCAGGGAAGAGAAATTTCCTTGATAATTCTACGGTATTGCTTTGAGGGTTATAATTATCTTTCAAAACTTGAGGATGAATAGTTTTTGCTAAATTACCTCGAAGAGCCTCCGATATTTCTGGAGCCGATGAGGGGAAGGTAAGATGAAATGGCTCTACGTATAGTTTTGGATAACGCTTTTTTAAAAAATCAGAAAAATAACTCACTGCTCTTAGTTCCTGTATATGTCTTCTCTGGCCTGTATTTATGCAAACGGGATGAACACGTAATTTAAATTCCTCTAAAAGAATGGCCCATGAACTTATTGAGTCTATGCCGCCAGAGACCAAATGAATGACATCCGAACCACGATCGGGCATTTTATTAACATAACCACGTGATAAACTAAATGACCTCTCTATGTGCTTAATTGTTCCGACATTCTCTAAGGGATGTTCTTTAAGAACTTTTAAAAAGTCTTTTTCGGTTGTGTGTTTAATCATAGATGTTTTAAGTCATTTACAAATTCAGCTAACACTTTCTTTTTCATATGCGGAAGAAAAAAGCACTTATAAATCACTTCCTCTTTTTCTTCTTTTGGATAAAATAGTAGTTTTGTTTTACCTGGATATAAACTGTATTTTTCTTCAATCCATTGGGGTAAACGAGTACCTTTTAGTCCACGAAATATAAATCCGCAGGATAAACTGTGGGGATGAGAAATAATTTCCGTTTCTGGAGATATTGATTTAATTTCTTCTAAGAAATACTCTTTATTTTCTTTCTGTTCTGCAGCCAGGCGTTTATATCCCTCTTTTCCCAAAGTATGAATCATTGACCAAATGCTGACCGCCGGAATTCCGGATCGCGAACCCAGCAGTGTTGCATCAGTTTCAGACAGATAATCAATCGGTTGTTCGATGAGTTTTTTTAGTCCCTTGTTGTATAAAATAATACCTGCGAGATATGGCACTAAGCCAAATTTATGAAAGTCAACTACAAACGCCTGAATTGCTGTTGACGCAAATAGTGAAAAATTGTCATCCAGAAATGGAGTAATTAGTCCGTTTAGCGCTGCGTCAACCCAAAAGAAAAACTCGATACCCTTTATTTCTTTTTTGAGCCTTGCAGCTTCCTGAGTTATCGCTCGAATATCATCGCATGAGCCGGTTGAGGTATATCCCAGTGTCAATGGTAAAATGAAGCCTCGAAAACCCCGCCGATAAAGAGTTTGTATTGCAGATTTGAATCCGTCTCTATCAATATTCCAGTTTTCTTTGTTGAGTGGTAATAAATATTGAGGAATACTGCATAACGTACCAGCTTTTCTGACAGAATAATGCGTCAAACTCGTTTTAAGCAGACAAATTTCGCTGAATTTGCAGTGCTGTTCAAGATACGTCCTCCCGATCCATACACAATAAATATTTGCTTCAGTCCCACCACTCGTAATATATCCGCTTAAGTCTTCATGACTTCCATGGTACAGGTCAATCAACTCATGGACAACTTCGTACTCTAATTGCGTTGAGGCATATGTTCGAGTTCCATCATCAGACCAATGACCCAGGTTACCAGGGTTATAGTCAATAAAGCGTTTATATGCTTGAGTTGCCTGAGGAGAAGGTAGCGTATAGAGCGCGCCAAGGTTATAGGCAACATTCCGCTCTCTTAGTTCAGATTCCAATCCATAAAGTCGTGCTTTAACCCGAATCGAGGATGTTGGCTTATCGGGAAATGTGTGTTTTGGTATACCTCGATACAATAAGGACGGGCGTTTAAATTGATTCAATCCCTTTCGAGCTAATGTTTTGAGACCTGTTCGCATAGTGATTTCATACTTTCTGTAACATTCCCAATCCCGCGCTTTGGGGTATAGGAAAACTAATAGCGTGTTTTTTGCTCACTTCTTCCCAGAACTTATAAACACCAAATACTCCCTTGTCTAAATATCCGTGTTCGGTAATGTCGTGGAAGGACATAAAGCCATTTGTATCAAGCCGCGGCCAAAAGAGAGAATAGTCAAGTTTTACACCCTCATATGAGTGATCCCCGTCAATATATATGTACTGATATCGTTTTTGGGGGAACTTGTCTGCATACTCCTTGGTGGTCATGACAAATGTTTTAATGTGATCACCAATACCGATACAGGCAAAATGTTTTGCAGGATCTGTTTTTTTCCAAAACCCGATCCCGCTCCAATGTTTTTCGTGGTTGTCCTGGTCATATCCGGCATCAACGAAGTCCACCTGACCCATGCCATTATCTTTGCAGGCTAAGGCTAAAATTGCCGGAATAAAGCCTTGACGCGAACCGACGCACAAGACCTGTCTTGGTTTGAGGTTACGAATAAATGCATAGTGAATGAGTCCGAAGCCCAAAAAGTATTGGCTTAAATTCAGGTTATGCCCATCACAATCACCGTTATAGATCTCAAAGAGTTTTCTGCTGATCGGGCGTTTAATGAGAGATTGTTGAAACGTTGGATAGATGTATCCGGCATTGATGAGTGCTTCAGCTGACCATTCGACTCTGCGACGGAAGATCCAATAAAGCTTGCGAAGTCCAAACCATTTTACTTTGTCCAAGAACTGCAGTAACTCGTCGGTGGTCATAGCCGCCTGCCTCCCGACACATTACCGCTATTTGGATTAAAAATGAGAAAGCTGTTATTTGTCTCTGGAAGAGCAGAGAATACTCTTCTAAGCTTTCTTAGTGAGTGAGTGAGTGAGTGAGTGAGTGAGTGAGTGAGTGAGTGAGGCAAAATGTGCCCTGATAATTTTCGGGTTTTCATAATAGTATTTCTTGACTATCATTATCGCATGAATTGCCATGAGCTTCAATAAACATTGTGAGTAAAGTGAATTAAGTGCTATTTCAAAATCTTAGTATTACTTAGCAAATTAATCAACAGGTATTTTAAGGCTATTTGCTTAGATATATTTTGTGGATATGTGACCTCTGGCTTACGAGAATTACCTCGTATGCCGAAAAGCACTGCAAGAACTCTTAAAACATTAGGGTGGAAGGTCCAAAAGCTAAGAAAAAAACATAATATGACTCAGGAAGAATTTGCCGGTCAGTTGGGTATTAGTCGTGTCTACATGGGATATATCGAACAAGGACGGGAAAGCCCTTCCCTCAAATTATTGATGAAAATTGCCCGTAAACTGGGTGTTTCTCTTACAGAGCTTTTTGTTTATGGCATTTCTAAGTAACATTTTAACAGTCTGAGAAGATGTGTAATTCCATTACAAACTAGGTGAAATTGCAATGAATACATAGTATCTTGCGTCTGGACTTCCTCGACCCTTCCCTGTACCTTGTGACCTGATGAAAGACAATGCCAGGTTAAAATACTGCTTATATGCCCGTAAATCCAGCGAATCTGATGAACGACAAGCAATGTCGATTGACGGTCAGCTCAAGGAAATGCAGCTTCTTGCAAAACGAGAAAAACTAGATATTACGGAAACAATTACAGAAAGCCATTCAGCCAAAGAATCAGGACAACGGCCAGAGTTTAATAATCTTCTGCTTGGTGTAACTGAAGGCCGATACAACAGCATTCTCACATGGGCACCTGATAGGTTATCTAGAAATGCTGGAGATCTAGGACGAATCGTTGATTTAATGGATCAAGGAAAACTGACTCATATCAAAACCTACTCTCAATCCTTTACGGATAATCCCAATGAGAAATTCTTACTGATGATTCTCTGCTCACAAGCAAAACTGGAGAATGATAATCGAGGCGTAAATGTTAAACGAGGATTACGGAACAAATGCCAGATTGGGATTAGACCAGGGGTTGCACCGATTGGTTATAGGAATGTTTTAAAGGTGAATCGCATCTCAACAGTGGAACTCGATCCTGAACGAGCACCAGTTATTAAACAGATATTTCATAAAGTAGCAGACCAAGGATTCTCAGGACGAATGGTGAAGAAATGGCTTGATGATATTGGATTCACTACAAAGAGTGGGTGCAAAATGCCGCTAAGTAAAATCTATGTCGCCCTTCAAAATGCTTTTTACTACGGCGAATTTCAGTACGGAAACATATGGTACAAAGGCACCTATGAACCACTTATTACAAAAGCATTATTTGAAAGAGTCCAAATTCAACTCCAGGTTGCACCGAGACAATGGAACAAACAACTGTTTCCGTTCAAGAAAATTTGTATCTGCGGATCATGCGGTGGGAGTGTTACTGCCGAACTCAAATATAGAAGGACGAAAGCAAACATTGTAAATTCCCATATTTATTATCACTGTAATCGCATTAAGAAATATGATTGCCCAGAGCCGTACATCACTGAGCAAGAGTTGATCAAACAACTTATTGGTTATCTGCCGAAAATCAAACTCAACACTTCATACCTGATGCAAGAATTCGAAGTAGAAATGAAACGGTTACAACATTTCAAAGCAAACGTGATTAGTGACTATATACCACGAGTTGAAATTACTCCTCACAATACAGGCGACCAAAGTGCGAAAGAATATAATGAAACTCACACTGAAATGCTGAAAGAATACCTTCTCCATGTTCTTCAATTTGGAACTCCTGAAGAACGAGTTAAAATCCTTAAAGGTGTGACCTCGAAGTTCACACTTGCTGATCGACAAATCATTTTGTCTCAGTAATTTCAATGAATCCAGCCAGCTTTTATTGGTAACTTAATCAGCTTACCGCTTCTACACTCAAAAATGATCGAAAGCGTGTCATGATCAAAATCAGGCATAGACCTTCGGTTTCTTAATCCCTCTGGCATTTGATCTGAGAGATAAAGAAGAACATTTGGCAAAATTTTGTTTGCAGGAACCTCAAGTCCTTCGTCTATGTTCATCCTTCCCAATTCAAACAAAAAATGATTGCTCGTCCAATGATCTCCACTATTTTCAACAATGGTAACTTTTGTAATAAATTCTGAGGACTGTCCCTCGAAATTATCCAAATCAAGTCTAACTGCAAAACTCATACCTTTATAACCTGCAAAATTATCCCACCTAATAGCATCTTCGTGAAAGCTAACTTTGAGATTCGGTGCAGAACTTTTTGTTCTCTCCGTCAACATGATATCTAAATCTGCTCGGGATGCAGTTGTTGTCGATGACCCAAATCTTATCGGTATCCAATTATCTTGATTTTTATATTTCTTGATTACATGAGGACGATTTGGGGAGTGTGGAACTTCAATTATGCTAATAGTTTTACCTTCAATTATTTCTTCAGATATTTTAATTGTTATTTTCGGATCAATTTTATCCTTGTGCTTGCTTTGTAAGCTGGCTTCATCAAACGGTAACGGAGCATCGTATAAGATTCCATTACCATCTATCCCTATAATTATGATGGAATCACCAGTATGGGTGTTTGCCATTGAGGCTATATCCTTCAAAAATTCATCAGAACTTTGTGTTAAATCCCACCACTGCCGTTTAATATCGACATTTGTACCTTCAACGTTGATTCCTTTTCGAACATTTTCAATAATTGATAAAAGATAATTATTCATAAGATATTGATAGCCTATTATAACTAAATGTAGCATCCATAAGGACTAAAAGCTTAGAACCGTGCTCAATTACCTTGAGGGTCATTTAGACGATTTTCTACATTACAGGCTATGTTTGGGATACTTGCGTTTTTCGTCTCCTTTTTAGCAAGCCACATAGGGCTAATCGAGCATAGTAGACGGGTCTTGGAGCAACCGAAGACATTATGCGGAAGGGGCGGGATTCGAACCCGCGATAACCTTGCGGCTATACAGACTTTCCAGGTCTGCGCACTAGACCAACTATGCGACCCTTCCTTTGCGCACCTGGCGAGAATCGAAC
>Ga0247841_10001199_pt1 | contig 60662 bp, 55 predicted proteins | sample LaCruzMarch2015__2_FD_192410 | JGI IMG/M metagenome (GOLD analysis project Ga0247841, IMG submission 192410) | Freshwater microbial communities from meromictic Lake La Cruz, Castile-La Mancha, Spain - LaCruzMarch2015_18m | ecosystem: Environmental > Aquatic > Freshwater > Lake | place: Spain...
ACCAGAAACCCGGCACGCCGACCACTGACATCGAGCGCCTTTTCATCCGCCAGAAACTGCGCCAGATCAAACGGCGGCGCAGATGTCGTGTGACGCACGAACTGATCGGTCAGCACTCTTTCATCGATCTGCGCGGGTTCGACATCAAACGCCACCCCCGCCGCCGCCAGCATCGCCCGCCGCGCTGAACTCCCCGAAGCCAGGATAATTTTCGGCACCGCACCCATCATAAGGCCTCATGCGGCGCAACACCCTCGTTACGATCCTGCATCAACCGGATGATCGCCGCCGCGCTCTCCTCAATCGACCGCCGCGTTACGTCGAGGATCGGCCAATCGTTTTGCGCACAAATCCGTCGCGAATAGGCAATTTCCGCAGCGATCTGCTGCCGGTCGACGTAATCGTCGAGATTGCGGTTAGATAGATTTTCCGCCCGATTCCGCCGAATTTCCGAAATCCGCTCCGCACTGGCCACCAGACACACAACAAACGCCGAATGCGGCTCCATCAATCGCGGCGGCAGCGGCATGTTCGGCACGATCGGCACATTCACGGTCTTGTACCCGCGATGCGCCAGATAAATCGACGTCGGTGTCTTCGATGTCCGCGAGATACCCAGCAAGATGATATCCGCCTCGTTGAGATCGTCCGGCATCCGCCCGTCATCGTAACTCAGCGTGAAATTCATCGCATCGATTCGCCGGAAATACGATGCATCGAGCACATGCTGCCCAGCAACCGTAGGTGTTCGTGGGGCACCCAGATAGCTTTCAAACATCCCCATGATCGGCGCGAGCACATAGAGCACCGGCAAATTCAGTTCCTTGCACCGCGCCTCAAGCGCATCGGCGAGTTCTTTGTTGACGACGGTATAGAGCACGATGCCGGGCGCCTGCTCGATCTCCTGCAGCACCCGCTTCATCTGCTTCACCGTCCGCACCAGCGGATGGATATGCTCGATCGGGCGCACCATCGCGTATTGAACCGCCGCCGCCTTAGCGATCGTCGTCAAAGTTTCGCCCGTCGAATCGGACACGAGATGCAGATGGAAATAGCTTGGCGACGGGTTGGTCATTGGTGGATAACTTTCGACTTTGCCCACAGCCCGGGCAGCCCCAACCGATTGTTCAGCGTCCCGCGCTCACCCGTCAACACATTTGCCCACAACCAGCCCGAACTGCAAAAGTCCAGGCCTCGCATCCGCAAAACGAGGATAACGCGGTTCTGCCGGACGCGCTCCCCGCTTGTCAACAAATCGTCCCCAACGCGATCCTCTACAACCAGAGCGCCAACCTTTTGACTCCAAGACGATTCAATCCATCTTGTGGCCAGCCGTCCGTCCTGGCATGACATCTAGCGTCTAACCAATCGGCCCACCCCCATCCTGGGGATAGTCTGGGGATGCCACCTTAATCACCGCAATCCACGGCTTAAGAGTCTTAACAAGAGAATCTAAGAATCTTTCAGATTCAAGTGAAGAGGCAGTCAAGAAGATGAAGAGCGCGGCATCGGACTTGGCCAATAGTGGCGTTCATCGCCGGTTTCTTGATCCGCTCAACGGTAAAGCCATCGCCCCGCCACCGATCTGGCTGATGCGCCAGGCAGGCCGCTACCTGCCAGAATATCGCGCCACCCGCGCCGAAGCCGGCAGCTTCCTGAACCTGTGCTACAATCCAGCAATGGCTGCCGAAGTGACGTTGCAGCCGATCCGGCGCTATGGCTTCGACGCCGCGATCCTTTTCTCAGACATTCTCGTCGTTCCCGACGCACTCGGCCAAACCGTCAGCTTCGTCGAAGGCGAAGGCCCGCGCTTGGAGCCAATCCGCGAGGCAGCAGCCCTTGCCCGCCTTAAACCCAATTCTGCCTCCGCCAAATACGCCATCGTCTGCGAAACCGTCGCGCGCCTCCGCCAAGACCTCCCCGCAGAAACGGAGCTGATTGGCTTTTGTGGAGCCCCTTGGACGGTTGCTACCTACATGGTCGGCGGCCAGGGCTCGACCGACCAAGCCCATGCCCGTGGGATGGCCTACCGCGACCCAGAGGCTTTCCAACACCTGATGGACATCCTCGTCGAGACCTCGATTGAATATCTGTCGGGCCAGGTGCAGGCAGGTGCGGGCGTGCTGCAGATCTTCGATAGCTGGGCTGGCAGCTTGCCCGACGGCGAATTCGCCAAATGGGTTGTGGCACCCACCAAGCGGATCGTGTCCGCCATCAAAGCAAAGCACCCGTCCGTCCCTGTGATCGGCTTTCCGCGTGGCGCGTGCGGCCTGTCCAAAACCTTCATCGAACAGACCGGCGTCGACGCCATCAGCTGCGATACCGCCATGCCGCTCTCCGTGATGCGCGGCCTCCAGGACACCGGCAAGGCCGTCCAAGGCAACATCGACCCGTTGCTCCTCGTCGCAGGCGGCGATGCTCTCAATCGCCGCATCGATGAAACGCTGGCAGCCCTCGGCGATAAGCCGTTCATCTTCAACTTAGGCCACGGCATTGTTCCCCACACCCCGCCAGCCAACGTCGCACAGCTGGTCGACCGCGTCCGCGCTTGGCAAGGCTGATCTGCGATCGCGTGACGCGTCTGTCACGATAGGCTATGTTCGGTCGGCAAGAGGAACGTGCGCCAATGATAAAAACGATTGAAGACCGCGTTGATGATCTCGAAAGCATCTACGGCGATATGCCGAGTCTGCTGAACCTTCGTTTCGACGAAGTGAATGGTCGGCTAAACCTCCTTGACCGTCAAATGGCGGCGCTCATTCGCGACGTGAGGGACATGCGCGGTGGCGTCACGCGCCAGTTGATCGAGCAGGACAAAGAGATTGTTTTGTTGAAAGAACAAATCACGTTGCTGAACTCCAAACTCGACGAACAATCCGCATCGCTGAACTCCAAGCTCGACCAGATTTTGGCTCGGCTTCCCAAAGTCTGAAACGCAAGCACTGGTAACTGACCCTTCGCAAGGACACCGCCCCCTCCATGTGGCTGCTCTATCTGAAAGCGTTTCACGTCATGGCCGTTATGGCCTGGATGGCGGGATTGTTCTACCTGCCGCGCCTCTACGTCTATCACGTTGAAGCCAAACCGAATTCCGACACCACCCGCACATTCGAGGTGATGGAAACCAAGCTTTTGCGTTTCATCATGAACCCGGCGATGATCACCGTCTGGATCACCGGCCTCATCCTGGCTTGGCAGCAAGGCCAATACCTTGAAGGCTGGTTTTTGGTGAAAGTCGCGTCAGTGTTCGCGATGTCGGCTTTTCACGGCATGCTGGCAAAATGGCGCAAGCAATTGGCCAACGGCACGAATACCCACGATAGCCGCTATTTCCGGATCGCCAACGAAGTCCCAACCCTTCTGATGGCCGTCATCGTCGTCATGGTGATCGTTAAACCGTTCTGAAGATCCTGTCGACGACGACGCTTTTGCATCAAACTTAAGTTCGAAATAGCAACAAAATCAAACGTATCTGATTCATGTTTGGTTAAATTAACCCCTAGCTCGCGCTAGACAGGCCCCCAGCTGTTCTGCATACACACACAATGTCGATACGGATCGGCTTGCCTATGGCACTTAAGGGGACCGAGCACATGACAGTCCAAAAATTGGCAATGGCCATCGCGATACTGCTGATCACCACCCCAGCTTCGTCCAAGACCTGCGAAGAACTGGCGGCCGCGTGCGTCAAGCAAGCTGGTCATGCCGCATGTTTTGAACAAAACCGCATGAAAATTTGCAAGTCGACGAATGTTTACACCGCCCCCGACGGCAAATCGTCCGTGGCCAGCAAGCCGCGGTAAGCCAGGGCGTTCCTGTTTTTTGGTTTCGTTTCAGTTATAAATCAGCGCGAGTCACTGACGCGCGACACAAACGCGCTTTCGTTTTCCGCCGAACTCTGCTAGCCGTAGCTGGAATACAAAAAAGCAAGGCCTCCCCGGCTGAGCTGCCGGTTGTCTTTCGCAGTCATTGCGAACAATCAGGCCGCATGGGTCAATCCTGTGCCCTTAAAATCCCGCTCTCGAAAACACCCCCTCACACGTTTCTCGCCTCAGTCCACGATCATTCATCGTCCCGCCCCATTCGACATATTGGCCGCCCTCACGCGATGAGGCCCGCCCCGGAGTACCCATAATGAAGGAAATGAAGCTTGAGGATTTGAAGCTCAAATCCCCAACTGAAATGCTGTCGTTTGCCGAACAGGTGGGCGTCGAGAACGCTTCGACGCTGCGCAAGCAAGAACTGATGTTTGCAGTCCTCAAGGAACTCGCCGCCAAAGAAACCGACATCATCGGCACGGGCGTCGTCGAAGTCCTGCAAGACGGCTTTGGCTTCCTCCGCTCGCCCGATTCCAACTACCTCCCTGGCCCCGACGACATCTACGTCTCGCCCTCCCAGATCCGCCGCTTCGCGCTCCGCACCGGCGACACGGTTGAAGGCCAGATCCGCTCTCCCAAGGACGGCGAACGCTATTTCGCTCTGTTGAAGGTCAACAAGATCAACTTCGAAGAGCCTGAAGCCGCCAAGCACAAAGTCAACTTTGATAACCTGACGCCGCTTTACCCCACGCAGTGGCTCAAGATGGAAGTCGAAGACCCGACCATCAAGGATTTCTCCTCGCGCGTCATCGACATCGTCTCGCCCATCGGCAAGGGCCAGCGCGCCCTGATCGTCGCTCCGCCGCGCACCGGTAAAACCGTGCTGCTGCAGAACATTGCAGCTTCGATCGCCAAGAACCACCCCGAGTGCTTCCTGATCGTCCTGCTGATCGACGAACGCCCGGAAGAAGTCACCGACATGCAACGCTCGGTAAAAGGCGAAGTCGTCGCGTCCACCTTCGACGAACCCCCCTCGCGCCACGTGCAAGTAACTGAAATGGTGATCGAAAAAGCCAAACGCCTCGTGGAGCACAAGCGCGACGTCGTGATCCTGCTCGACTCAATCACCCGCCTCGGCCGCGCCTATAACACCGTCGTCCCTTCGTCCGGCAAGGTCCTGACCGGCGGCGTCGACTCAAACGCCCTCCAGCGTCCTAAGCGCTTCTTCGGCGCTGCACGCAACATCGAAGAAGGCGGCTCGCTGACGATCATTGCAACGGCCCTCGTCGATACCGGCTCGCGCATGGACGAAGTCATCTTCGAAGAATTCAAAGGCACCGGTAACAGCGAAATCATCCTTGACCGCAAAGTCTCCGACAAGCGCGTGTTCCCGGCAATCGACATCGCCCGCTCCGGCACCCGCAAGGAAGACCTGCTCATCCCCAAGGATCAGCTCCGCAAGGTCTACGTCCTCCGCCGCATCCTCAACCCGATGGGCACCATGGACGGCATCGAATTCCTGCTCGACAAACTCAAGCAGACCAAAACCAACTCCGACTTCTTCCAGAGCATGGACACCGCTTCGAAGAACTGAATCAGAAAAAGCCCTTCGCCCCGCGCGAAGGGCTTTTTCTTTTCAAACGCGCGTCACCATCAACGACAATGGGACCCTCCGTGCCAAGCCAACCTGCTGACCTGTCACGGTGGACCCCGCGCCCACTCCCGCCCACAACGCCGATGCGTGGCCGCACCGTCATCGTGGAACGTCTCGATCCGTCCCGCCACGCGGATGATCTCGCTGCCGTCTTCCTGGCAACCCCGGATGCAGCCTGGGACTTCCTCCCCTACGGCCCCTACCGCGATGAAGCTCCCGTCCGCGCCTGGCTCGCAAGCATCGCCCCCAAATCCGACCCGCTGTTCCACGCGATCATCGACGCCCGCACGAACCTACCTGCCGGCCTCGCCGCCCTTATGCGCATCGACCCCGCCAACGGCGTCATAGAAGTCGGCCACATCCACTTCGGCCCAACCCTGAAACAAACACCCGCCGCGACCGAAGCGATCTTCCTGCTCATGACCCGCGTGTTCGACGAACTCGGCTATCGCCGCCTCGAATGGAAATGTAACGCGCGCAACGCAGCCTCCCGCAACGCCGCCCTCCGTTTTGGCTTCACCTACGAAGGCACGTTCCGGCAGGCCGCAATCGTCAAGGGGGTCAACCGCGACACCGCCTGGTTCTCCCTCCTCGACCAGGAGTGGCCGGCCATGAAAACAGCTTTCAACCGTTGGCTCGACCCAGACAACTTCGACCCCTCCGGCCGCCAGCGCCGTCCGTTATCCGCGATCGCAAAACACCCATAACGCGCCCGCGCGCTAGCAGGAGCGTGTCACGCTAGGTTGATCGAACACGGTTGTTTTCTGGAAAAACAAATCGTTCGGGGGGGAACCTTCGTACCAAACCCGTGTTGTGCGTCACGAAGAATGATCCGAGCCCTCACCGTGTGCAGCCTCTGACTCGCACTATCGGGATGTGCAGACAATCGCTCGAATGGCGGGCCTGCCAACGATCGGCTTCCCAACGAGTCGAATGCGCGCAAAGTCAGACCCGCTCCGAGCCAAACAGCAAACCAAGCAGATCCCCAGTACGTCTATCGCGGCGGTCGCGATCCCGTTACTGGCCAAGCCGACATCCAAAACTAACGCCGTCTATGATTGCACCGACTTGACCCCTGGTTTTGCAGACCAGTTTTGCGCCCGGAAACGCTGCAAAAATGCGAGCGTGCCCAGTATGAGAACTGCCCGATCCGCGCGTCCAGTAAGCCTCGGCCCACACCAGCAGCCCGGCAAACTCCGCCGCATCCTCTCCAAATTGAGGACCCCGCGCCAGCAATCCAGCCCGGCAGTCGTCCCACGGCAAATCCAACCAGACCAGCACGGTGGCGCGCGGTGCAATACAATCCGCAAGCCAACCAAACACGCCCTCGACAACCCAGTCCGAAGTGAGCCCAACCTCGCGCATCATGGCAAGCGCATCCGCCTGCCCGCGTTTGCGAAGCAATGCTTGGTGTTCCCAATAAATTGAGTCCATCGACGTGACCTCGCACCCCGTCCGCGCTGCGACGCGATCGGCCAGCGTCGATTTCCCCGACCCGCTATTGCCGATGATCAAAATCCGCCGCTCGCCATCCCGCAGCTGCAAAAGTGGATTCACGTGAAACACGACCCTGCGAAAAAAAGGATTCACGTGAAACATGAGCCCGTTAAAGACTAACGTTCACCTCAGGAAAACGCTCTAACAAACATCACAAGTCAGCTGTATTTCCGATTCACGTGAAACATCCGCCCATTCACATGACGGATCGAATTCATTCCGTCACTCAAGGTTGGGTCAGGGGCCTCATGCCATGCTACCAATACGTATTTCAAATCGCGCATTGGAATTCACTCACGAACGTCACCGCATCAAACACGCTGACCCGTCGAACTCACACACGGCACTGACATCCGTACCGCGACCGGGTTCTCAACCTCCAAACAAAGCAAAGCCCTGCCTCGTGGTGTCACGAGCAGGGCTGCCATCTTCCGATGTATGACCGGGGTCTCCGGTTTTGATTTCGAGGCTCTGAGATTTGCATCCGGCCGAATGCTGCGTCTCGCCCTCGCATGACGGTTTCATATTTTGATTTTGATGGCTCGTCGATTTGCCTAAATGGATTTGGATGTCCGATTTAGATCACGAACCGGTGTGGTGCTGGGGTGGAGACATTGATCCTCCGTGGCGACCTGTCCTGCGGCGACTGCGTCGCGATTTCCTTGGCGGCCCGTCCAGCAGGCGGCGGTGAAATCGCTGCTGTGAAAGGATGTCGTGGTGCCCTGGGCGGGCGAGCAGGAGATCTATTTCACAGTGCGTTCGACACCTCAAAAGCTACGCCGATCATTCCCAAAGTCAATCACCAAACTTCGCAGGAGCGAAAGCCGCGCGATCACAATTAAATCAGACTTGCAGCATGTTTCAAATCTTGCAGCCGGGCCTTCAAGGCACGTGCATCCGCAATGGGAGCTGTGCATTGCGGCCCGATACACAGATACGCCGCCGCCTTGCCATCGATGGCGGTCTTGCCATGAAGACCGGTTTCAACGTCTGCCCTGCCGTCCAGGCGGTAGACCAGCCCACCCGGCAGCGCCGTCTTCAAGACCACCGCGACCAAGTCATCCTGACCTTCACCCTCTGAAATCACAACCATCTGCGGCGAGATCAAATCCATTGAGTTCGCGAGGAACCCAGTGTGCTGCGTCATGCTCCGCCGCACGTCGCCTGAGAATGCCCGATGCACCGCCTCCGCCCGCTCGACATAGCCAGGATCGCCGGTCAGCAGGAACAGCCGCATCAAATTTGTCAGCATTATCGCATTCGCATTCGGCACCGCGTCGTCGGTCGCGACGCGCATACGCACGATCACATCGTCCGCATCATCGGCAGTGGTCGCATATCCCCCGTCCGGTCCATCCCAATAATGCCGGGCAAGAACGTCCTCCCACGTCAGCGCCCACGACAGATACCTCTCTTCCAGCGTAGCCTGATGGAGCGCTAACGCCCCCGCGATCATGTTTGCATAATCGGCAGCCGTCGCTGCGCAATTGAGCTTCCCCTCCCGCACCGAATGCGCCAGCCGTCCCTCGACCATCATCTCCGCCGTGACGAACCCGAACGCCCGCCGCGCCAGCGCGATCCACTCCGGCCTGGAAAACACCACCCCGGCCTTGGCCAGCGCCGTAATCATCAACCCGTTCCAGTCCGCCAGCACCTTGTCGTCAAACCCCGGACGGATGCGCTGATCGCGGACTGCCATCAGCTTACGCTTGAGGATCGCAAGCTTATCTTCCTCAGCATCGCTCATCAGCTCCCGCGAGGCCAACCGGTTCAGAATGCTATGCCCCTCCCAGTTCCCGCCTGGCTTCACGTCATAGATCTGGCCGAAAACCTTCGCGACATCGGCCCCCAACACCGCCACGAGTTCGTCGTACGTCCAGACATAAAACTTGCCTTCTTCGCCTTCGCTGTCGGCGTCGAGTGACGCCGCAAACGCGCCGCCCGGCGCGATCATCTCGCGCTCGAGCCACGCCACCGTCTCCGCAATCCGCACCTCAAACAGCCTGTTGCCCGTCTCGCGATAAACCTCCGTCATCAGGTCGATCAGCAGCGCGTTGTCGTAGAGCATCTTTTCAAAGTGCGGCACCAGCCACCGCTCATCGACCGCATAGCGCGCAAATCCGCCCCCCAGGTGATCGTAAATCCCGCCCTGACAGATATGGATCAACGTCTTTTCGACGGCGGCCTTGGCTAACGGCTGGTCGTACCGGATAGCCCCGCGCCAGAGCAGCCAGAAGAAATTCCACTGCGGAAACTTCGGTGCGCCTTGAAGACCACCGTTTTCGCCGTCCACTGCCCGCAACAGCCGCGCACACAAATCCTCCAGCCCCTGATCGGTGATGGCAAACGAGGTATCCACCGGCGACCGCTCGGCGAGCAGACCGGTGATGAGCTGCGCATTGTGATCGACCGTCTCGCGGTCGTTGGCATAAATGTGCGCCACCTGCCGCAGCACATTGACGAACGGCGGCTTGCCATACCGCCCGTCTTTCGGAAAATACGTACCGCCCCAGAACGGCTTGGCGTCGGTATCCAGAAACATCGTCAGCGGCCATCCGCCCTGCTCGCCCAGCCGGTGCAGCGCGCCCATATAGATCGCATCGATATCGGGCCGCTCTTCGCGATCGACCTTGATGCACACGAACAGCGCGTTCATGACATCCGCTGTCGCCTGGTCCTCGAAGCTCTCGTGCGCCATCACATGGCACCAGTGACAGGCCGCATACCCAACCGATAGCAAGATCGGCTTGCCCGTCCGCTTCGCCTCGGCCAGCGCCTCCGGCCCCCATGCCCACCAGTGCACCGGATTGTCCTGGTGCTGCAGCAGATACGGCGACGTCTCGCGCGCCAGACGATTTTCACTCATAACGGGGTTCCTCGTAGAAGCGGTCGACGGTCGTGACGACATATAGGGGAGTAACTTAGAGGCTTCGCCTGCAAACCTCCACCCAGGGCCAGAGGCCCTTGGAACCCCTGACTTCAAAGTGATATCTCAAGAACGCGGGTCCAGGGACGAGTCCCTGGTCGGGGTGTCCGAGGGGCGGAGTGCCCCTCGGCTTCGTGCCGCGAGCGCAAACCAAGCCGCAGTAAACTCCAGCCACACGAGCGTCATGCCCACGTCCACCATCTTCGCGCTCTCGACGCCGCCGGGCCGATCCGCCCTCGCGGTCATCCGCATCTCCGGCCCAAACGTCGGCGCGATCCTTGACGCCATGGCCCCCCCGCGTCCCAAGCCCCGCTTCGCCGCCCTCCGCCGCCTGATCGACCCAACGAGCGGCGACATCCTGGACGAAGCCATCGTCCTCCACTTCGCAGCACCCAAAACCGAAACCGGCGAAGATATGGCCGAGTTCCAGGTTCACGGTGGCAAGGCTGTCGTCCGCGCCGTCCTCGATGCCCTGGCAAGTTGTCCCGGCACCCGCCCCGCCGAACCCGGCGAGTTCGCCGCCCGCGCCTTTGCCAACGGCAAGCTGGACTTGGCCCAGATCGAAGGCCTCGCCGACTTGATCGACGCCGAAACCCAAGGCCAGCGCCAGCAGGCGATCGCGCAAGCAACCGGCCTGCAGTCCAAACGCTTTGAAGCCTGGCGCAACGACCTCCTGCGCGCCATGGGCCTTGTCGAAGCCGCCATCGATTTCTCCGACGAAGCCGACGTCTCAGACAAAGCCATCACCCAGGCCGAGGCCGCCGCCCGCACCCTCCGCGCCAGCATTGCGTCCCACCTCGACGATGGCCACCGCGGCGAAATTCTGCGCGACGGCTTCCGCGTCGTCCTTGCCGGTCCCCCCAACGCTGGCAAGTCGAGCCTTCTCAACGCCCTTGCCCGTCGCGACGCGGCCATCGTCTCGGCAGAACCCGGCACGACCCGCGATGTCATCGACGTCCGCCTCGACCTGGAGGGTCACGCCGTCATCGTCTCAGATACGGCGGGCATCCGCGAAACAGCCTCCACCGTCGAACAGGAAGGCATCCGCCGCACCCTCGAAGCCACCCGTGACGCCGACCTGGTCCTCTGGCTGACGCCTGCCGGTCAAAATGACGACACGTGTTCCCCTCCCCTTTGCGGGGAGGGGTTAAGGGAGGGGGAAAAGAGAGCATTGGGAGAAAAGGGAGCGCTGGTAGGAGGAGCCTCAAGCGACGCCCCCTCCGCAGCATCCCCCAAATCCAAGCGCGACCTGACCATCCTCACCAAGTCCGACCTCCTCCCCCCGGACCCGTGGATTCACGTGAAACATCCGCCACTTGGCCCACCCCCACTTAACTCCCAAACACAGGGGAGTTTGAGGGGGCACCCCTCAAGCGGGTCAAAGGGCGGCAGCCCTTCCGTGCGCGGGGTTGGTGGGGCGGCCGCGCACGAGCAAGAGAGCTGCGGCAGCCCTTTGCGCGAAGCGGACCACGCCATCTCGGTCAAGACCGGCGACGGCCTCGACGGGCTCATCGTCCACATCGCAGCCCTCGCGCGGCAGGCCGCAGGCAACGCCTCCGATCCCGCGATCACCCGCGTCCGCCATCGCCGCGAACTGGCGGCAGCGGTCGCCCACATCGACGCGTTCCTCGCTCAGTCCGCCAACCCTATTGAACTGCGCGCTGAAGACCTCCGGCTCTCAGCCACAGCCCTAGGTCGCCTCACGGGCCGTATCGACGCCGAAGATGTCTTGGGGGAGATCTTCTCACGGTTTTGCATCGGGAAGTGACTCGACGGCTGGCGCCGGGGCCGAAGGCGTTGCCGCAGCCGGTGCCTCAACCGGCGGCGTCACGACGGGGGGCGCAACGACGACAGGTGCAGTCACGGGCGGTGCAACGACCAGCGGCGTGACCGCAGGCGAAACCACGGCTGGGGGCTTAGCCGCAGTCGGTGTCTCAACCGGCGGCGTCACGACGGGAGGTGCAACGACGACAGGTGCAGTCACGGGCGGTGCAACGACCGGCGGCGTGCCCCCCGGCGACACCGCGACCGGGGGCTTAGCCGCAGTCGGTGCGCCTGTGGCAGGCATCCCAGCTGGGGCGGCGACCCCAGTCGCTGCTTCCTTCTCCTTACACTTGGCGCCAAACTCTGGCGTCCCAACGTCATCTTTCTGAGCCTCAGGACCCAGCGGGTCACCGCCATCCAGTCCGCGCGTCGGGAAGGTCCCCACCATTCCTGCCGCCTTCACTTCTGCGCGCGCCTTGTCGGCAAGCTCGGGCGAGGTCAGGTACTCGACGACGAACACCGGCTTGCCTGTTTCCGATAGCTTCTTGAGTTGAGTAAGGCTCCACTCGACCATCGACTTTTCGTTCCGGACCCCCGACCCCTCGACACCGTAAAACAAATCCTCCTTGGCCACCGCGTCGATCGCCCGTCGATACCGCCAGAAATCCAGCAGATCTTCCGCGTTCTGCGCGACGATCAAGGCGTCGCTTTTGGTCGCCCGCGCGGCGGCAGCCAACTCCCGGATAAAGCTGAGCATTCCATCCTTGGCCTGCGGAAACCGCGCTTCCAGATCGGCATAAACGTCGATGCGATCGAGATAAACGCCATCGAATCCGGCAGCCAGGATGCGCTTGAGGTAAGCGTCTTTCCCCCGATAGATGATATCCTTCCACTCATTCGACCAGAACTTGATGATGTGGTTGCGCGGCCAGCGGCAGTTCTCTTCGACGATCCAGTCCGGCTTGTTGGTCTTCCAATCAGCGTTCCAGTAAGGCCGATACTCCTCCGCCTCCCCGATCGAGAAATAGGCGAGCACGATGCGCGACCGGCCATCGGGCCGCCGCCGCACCCGGTCGATCTCCGCCTTTGTGTAGGGCCGCGCATCCTTCCCCGATGTGGCGTAATCCATCACCACGACATCGGCCGCCGATCCAGCGAACCGGTCCAGGTTGGCGTTCTGCAATTGATAGTCCCAAACGCGGGCCTCACTCAGCTGCCTCTGCGCATCCGTCGGCCCTGGCCACAGCAAAAACCCGACCACGAGCGCTGCCAGCGCCACAAGCCCCGCAACGCCGGGCCGTGCCCGCAGCGTCCGCCAGATGAAACCAAAAATTCCCATGACGGACTTCAACATTCCCGGTCCTTTTCTACTTGCAATGAACCCAGCATCAACGACCAGCCCGATATTGGTGCCCGCCGCCAATCCACAAGGTCTGCCAACCCCGCATCTCTACAATACGACTGCCAATAGGCAATCCTGGTCCCCTGTGCCGCCCACCATCATCCCGTCACCCTCGCCGCGCTATGGTCCCCGCAACCCGTCCACCCAGGAGACCGCCCGCATGTCCGCCATCACCACGCACCCCCGCTCGGCTCCCGTTCGCGCGCTGATCGCTCTCGTGTCGATCATCTTCTTCCTGATCGTTGAACTCGTCGTGACGATGCTGGTCTACACCGGCCTCAACATCTACAGCCTGAACCTGTTCGGCACCCTCGTGCGCATGGCCCGCTCGGTGCTCGACATCATGGCAGCGCTCGTTGAGCGTCTGATCCCCGGCTCGGCCAATACCGCTTACGCGACCCTGTTTGGCGAGTTGGGCCCCAAGTCGATCTTGCTGCTCCTGATCGGCCTCATCGTCGCTGCCGTCATCCGCTCCCTCGCCGGCCTCGTCGCCAGCCGCCACTAACGATTCACGTGAAACAGTGGACGAAGTCCACTCGCAGCTTGACTCTTGGATTCACGTGAAACATCGCCCGTCTCCCGCTCCCCTTAAGTCCCAAAAAAAGGGGAGTTTGAGGGGTCACCCCTCAAGCGGGTCAAAGGGCGGCAGCCCTTTCGTGCGCGGGGTTGGTGGGGCGGCCGCGCACGAGCAAGAGAGCTGCGGCAGCCCTTTACGCGAAGCGGTCGTCCGGCAGCGTTGAGCGCGACCGTCATTTGCGGCCCGGCCAGACTTGCCCTATGTCTCTGGCTCACCTGAGGAAACGCGAGCCATGTCTACCGCCCCCACAAACCCAGCACTCACCATCTTCGACGTCATCGTCGTCGGCGGCGGCCATGCGGGCTGCGAGGCAGCCGCCGCCAGCGCACGCATGGGCGCCAAGACGGCGCTCGTGACCCATCGCGCCGATACCATCGGCGAACTCTCCTGCAACCCCGCGATTGGAGGTCTCGGCAAAGGTCATCTCGTCCGCGAGGTCGATGCGCTGGATGGTTTGATCGGGCGGGTTGCGGATCAGGCCGGCATCCAGTTCCGGCTGCTCAATCGCTCGCGCGGACCAGCGGTTCAGGGCCCCCGCGCCCAGGTCGATCGCAAACTCTATAAGCGCGCGATGCAGGAAGCGATTGCGGAAACGGCAAACCTCACCGTGATCGAAGGCGGCGTCGAAGACCTGACCGTCGCGAATGGCCGTGTGACGGGAGTCATCACGGGCGATGGCCGCGCGCTGACCACGGCAGCCGTGATCCTAACCACGGGGACATTTCTCAACGGCCTCATCCATCGCGGCCTGGAGCAGGAGGCCGCTGGCCGCCATGGCGAACCACCCGCCCGTCGACTGTCGGAACGCCTCCGGGCGTTGGGCCTTCAGCTTGGCCGCCTCAAGACCGGTACACCCGCGCGGCTGGCAAAATCGTCGATCGGCTGGAACGATTTAGAACAACAGCACGCCGACGACCCGCCCATCCCGTTCTCGATGCTGACGACGGCGATCACGACGCCGCAGATCACCTGCGCCATCACCCACACCAGCGAAGCGACCCACGACATCATCCGCGCCAACCTCGACAAGTCACCAATGTATGCAGGCGTGATCCAGTCTGTGGGTCCGCGCTATTGTCCCTCCATCGAGGACAAGATCGTCCGCTTCGCCGACCGCACGTCCCACCAGATCTTCCTGGAGCCGGAAGGCTTGGACGACGACACCATTTATCCCAACGGCGTCTCGACCTCGCTTCCAGCGTCCGTCCAGCAGGCCTTCCTGCAAACGCTTCCCGGTTTGGAAAAAGTCGTTATCAAGCGGCCCGGCTACGCCATCGAATACGACTACGTCGATCCGCGCGAGTTGAACCCGACGCTGGAGGTCAAGCGCCTTCCCGGCCTCTATCTTGCGGGCCAGATCAACGGCACCACCGGTTACGAGGAGGCCGCCGCCCAAGGCGCAGCCGCTGGCATCAACGCCGCCCTAAAAGCCAGCGGCAGCCCGCGCGAGTTTATTGTCTCCCGCGCCGATGGCTATCTCGGTGTGATGATCGACGACCTCGTGACCCGTGGCGTTAGCGAGCCATATCGTATGTTTACCTCGCGCGCCGAATTCCGGTTGAAGCTGCGCGCCGACAACGCCGACCAGCGCCTGACACCCACCGGCTTGACGATCGGCTGCATTGGCCCGGTCCGCGCCGCCCATTTCACAGCTAAAGCAAACTCTCTACAAGACGCGCTTAACATGTTGACATCATTGTCGATAACACCATCCGAAGCCGCCAAGCACGACATGCCGATCAACAACGATGGTCGCCGCCGCACCGCTTTTGAATTGCTGTCCTTCCCCGTCGTCACCTTCGACAAGCTGGCAGCCGTTTGGCCCCAACTCGAAAGCCTCGACCCAAAAATCGCCGCCCAAGTCGAGGTCGATGCCCGCTACGCGTCCTACGTCGAGCGCCAAACTGAAGATATCGCATCCCTGAAACGCGATGAGGGCGACCGCATCCCGGCTGATTTCGTCTATGCAACCATTGTCAGCCTTTCCAATGAAATCCGCGCGAAACTTGAGCGCCAGCGCCCCGCCACGCTTGCCGAAGCCGCCAAAATGGACGGCATGACGCCTGCCGGCATGTTGTTGTTGCGCGCCGGGCTCAAGAAAAGCATCAGCAACTCGAAAAAGGCAGCCAAAGGCAACCGTCAAAGCCAAGGTTGACGAGGCAACAAACATTATAATGCAGCAAAAACCAGAAATTCGCGGCCCAAACGACTTTCAGAAGGCGTTTGGGGTTTCACGTGAAACCCTCGACCGGCTCAAAACCTACGAGTCGCTGCTGCAACGCTGGCAAAAAACCATAAATCTCGTGGCCCCGAGTACGCTGACACAGATCTGGGCCCGCCATTTTGCAGATTCCGCCCAGATTCTGGCGCTCGCCCCCCCGCAGCCCAAAACCTGGGTGGATTTGGGCTCTGGCGCGGGCTTTCCGGGATTAGTTGTAGCGACTCTCCTGGCGCCAGAAGGCCAGACCAGGGTGACCCTGGTCGAAAGCGATAGCCGCAAGGCCGCTTTTCTGCGCGAAGCCGCCCGCGAACTCGCCGTGCCTGTGGATATCTTGCCCTTGCGGATCGAGGCAGCCGCGACTCGGGTAAGCTTGCGTCGCGCGTGCGTCGTGTCTGCCCGCGCTTTGGCGCCGATGCCGCGTCTTCTGGCATTAGCCCATCCGTTCTGCGGGCCTGAAACGTGCTGCCTGTTTCTGAAAGGCCGTGAGGCCTTGCGGGAGCTGCAAACCGCAGAAACGGGATGGAATTTTGAGTCTGACTTGGTGCCCAGTGAGACCGATCCGGAGGGCCGGATCGTCATCATAAAAAACCCGCAACCCAGGGTTTGACGTCGATTTTGGCAGGAGAGCCGCCGTGAACAAATCAGTAGGCAACATGGCAGGCCCCCGCGTCTTGGCCGTCGCCAACCAAAAAGGCGGCGTGGGCAAAACCACCACGACCATCAACTTGGCAACGGCTTTGGCCGCAACCGGCGAGCGCGTGCTGATCATCGACCTCGATGCCCAGGGCAACGCGTCAACCGGCTTAGGGATCGGCCCCGACACCCGCACCCGCACCAGCTATGACGTTTTAGCCAACGGCATGAGTCTGTTAGACGCCTCGGTTCCAACCGCGATTCCAGGCCTGCAGCTCGTTTCCGCGAACAATGACCTTGTCGGAATAGACGCCCTGCTCGGCCACGACAGCAACCGCTTCTACCGCCTGCGCGACGCGGTCCGGGTATTGGCAGCCCAAGGTCGCGCCAACGCCGACAACGCCTTCAACTACATTCTGATCGACTGCCCGCCATCGCTGACACTGATGACGCTGAACGCCATGACGGCGGCTGACGCTTTGCTTGTCCCGGTCCAGTGCGAGTTCTTCGCCCTCGAAGGCATTTCGCAGCTGAAAGAAACCGTCGACCAGATCCGCACCACCTTGAACCCCAGCCTTGAAATCCAAGGCGTTGTCCTCACCATGCACGATGCCCGCACATCGCTGTCGCGCGAAGTCGCCGACAACGTGCGCGCCTTCTTTGGTGCCAAAGTTTATGAAACCATGATCCCACGCAATACGCGCGTTGCCGAAGCGCCCTCGCACGGTAAGCCGCTCCTGCTGTATGATTACGATTGCTCTGGCAGCCAAGCCTATATCCGGCTTGCCACTGAAATCATTCAGCGCGAACGCCAGTCGAAGGCAGCTTAATTTTTCCGGGCAAGAGGGCGAATAACTATGAACCAACCACTGCATCGCAGCCGCCTCGGGCGCGGCTTGGCGTCCCTCATCGGCGAGGTGACGCCGCAGCCCATGCAGGCGGTTGGCCAACCCGTTGTGGCCCAAACCCAGTTGCCCCCGCAAGGCGAACAGCGCTTGATCCCGATCGAACAGCTGCGCGGGGGAAAATTCAATCCCCGCAAAGACTTCCGCGAAGAGGAACTGGCCGAACTCGCCGACTCGATCCGCACGAAGGGCCTCGTGCAACCCATTATTGCCCGCCCCGATCCGACGCCCGGCTCCGGCACGGCCTATGAAATCGTCGCCGGTGAACGCCGCTGGCGCGCCGCCCAACGGGCGGGCCTCCACTCGGTCCCGGTCATTGTCCGCGACCTCGACGACCGCGACGTGCTCGAATTCGCGATCATCGAAAACGTCCAGCGTGCCGACCTCAACGCCATCGAAGAAGCCGGCGGCTACCGCGACCTGGTCGAGCGCTTCAGCTACAGCCAGGAAGCGGTGGCCGAAATCATCGGCAAAAGCCGCAGTCACGTCGCCAACACATTGAGATTGCTGAAACTTCCAGACAGCGTCCGCGAATTGGTCCAATCCGGGAAGCTCACGGCAGGTCATGCCCGTGCCCTGATTGGCCGCGACGACGCCGAAGCCTTGGCTTTGCGCATCATCGAGCAGGACATGAACGTCCGCGCGGTTGAAGCCCTCGTCCAGGTGGGCCAGTTTGGCGAGCCCGGTTCCACCGCCCGCAAAACCCGCGAAAAAGACCCCGACACCAAAGCGTTCGAAAAAGACCTGACCGACGTCTTAGGTTTGAAAGTCGAAATCAAACGCGGCTCAGGCGAAAGCGGCACGATGATCGTCAAATATGGCAACTTCGACCAGCTCGACTACATCCGCCTGCGCCTCACCGGCACTCAATAAGGCTTCAACTGTCATCCCGGCCAAGTGCGGCCCCTTGGCCGGACGCCGAGCCGGGACCCAGACATGAGCGCCGGAGGCACCAGATCGAAATTCCCCCGCTAACCCTGTCCGTGGCATCGGACTGAAGAGTTCTTGACCATTCGATGACGATTTGCGCACCTAAGGCTGTTTTCTGATGCGGCCCCTCGCCGCTCGGCCATAGGGCAGAGGAGCGCTGATCCGCTGATGCACGACGTACTCGCGACTTTGGCTGCCACCATCAAGGCGCGGCGCGCAGCGCCTGCTGACGCCTCCTACACCCGTCAGTTGCTCGATAAGGGCACGGAAAAGTGCGCCCGCAAATTCGGCGAGGAAGCGCTTGAAGTCGTCATCGCCGGCGTATCCCAGTCGAAAGATGAGCTGACCTCGGAAGCCGCCGACGCCCTCTACCATTTGCTGGTGCTCCTGGAGAGCCGGGACGTTGCTTGGGGCGAGGTTTTGGCCAAACTCGAAGCGCGGACGGCAACGTCGGGCGTTGCCGAAAAGGCGTCGCGCCCAACATCATGAAACGTCTCCCGCTTCCACTATCCCCTGTCGGCCCCGATGGAGCGTCGAGCCCCATGCGATTACAATACTCCCCCTACCGCAAGTTTTCCCGCGCCGAATGGGCCCGCCTGCGCGCCGACACGCCAATGACGCTCGCCCCCGACGAACTCGACGAACTATCGGGGGTGATTGAAGAATTGCGCGTCGAAGACGTCGAAGAAATCTATCTGCCGCTGTCCCGCCTGCTGAATTTCTACGTCGCCGCGGCCCAAGAACTCCACGCCGTGTCGGCCAAATTTTTAGGCCACAGTGACGGCAAAGTGCCTTTCATTATTGGCGTGGCGGGCTCCGTCGCCGTCGGCAAAAGCACCACCGCCCGCGTGCTGCGCGCACTCCTCGCCCGGTGGCCCAACCATCCCCGCGTCGACCTCATGACGACCGACGGCTTCCTCTACCCCAACGAGGAATTGGAACGCCGTGGCATCATGAATCGCAAAGGCTTCCCCGAAAGCTTCGATACCGCCCGCCTGCTCGAATTCCTGGCCAACGTGAAATCAGGCCGCGGCAACGCGCAGGCGCCGATGTATTCCCACTTTCATTACGACATCGTGCCGAACAAATTTACCCGCACCGATAATCCCGATATTCTCATCGTCGAAGGCTTAAACGTGCTCCAGCCCGCCCGCCTGCCCAAAGGCGGCGAAGCTATCCCGTTCGTATCGGACTTTTTCGATTTCTCGATCTATCTCGATGCCGACCCGCAGCTTCTGGAAGAGTGGTACGTGGCGCGGTTCATGCGGCTCCGGTCGACCGCATTCCTTGACCCCGGCGCCTACTTCCACCGCTATGTCCAGCTTTCGCTCGACGAAGCCCATGCACGCGCTTTAGAAATCTGGCGCACGATCAACCTGAAGAACCTTGAGGAAAACATCTTACCCACGCGACAGCGCGCGAGCCTCATTTTGACGAAGAGCGCTCAACATCATGTCACATCCGTCGCGTTACGTAAGCTGTAGCATATCGGCCGTTTTCCTCGGCTGGAAGCAAACTGAACCTGGCGTCAGGCCCGCAGGTCGCGGCGTGATGCTGAGAGTGACGACGCGTTGGGGGTAATCCATGTCGCAAAACGCCAAGATCATTATTGCGGTCTTGTTTACGGTGCTGGCTGCGTCGTTCATCGCAACGACCGCTGTTTTATTCTATGAATTCAAAGACCATGATTGGTTCACGATTGCCGCGTTCTACAGTCACTTGTTTATTTTCTTCCCCACATTCGGCATTTTGGCCCTGTTCGCATTCTATCTGCCGACGACCGCCTTGCTCGATCTGTATATGACCAAGGGCCTGCGTCATGGCTCTGCGTCCATTGCATTGGTCACCGTCATTCTGATGGGGCTGTCGTTTGGCATCTCCAGCATGCTCGTCACCGGAACCCCGGCCGTTTGGTGGCTGAAGCCCGAAACACTGGCCGCAGACAAGGGAAGTCCCTTTGGCTGTAAAGCGCCCCGCTGCGTGCGCCTCCCGGTCATGGAGAGCGTCACCGACGTCCGCAACGTGTCCAAGCAGCGATTGGGGCTGTCACCCTTCGTCCGCCACTGCGAAACCGAAGATCAGCGGCTGATGGAAACGCCACCGGATTTGCTGCAGAAACGCCATTGCTTCGTCACCAAGACAAAGCTTACGGCACAGGAGTGCTGCCAGGCCCAACGCACGTTCTCCGATGACCTGTCACAGCTCTATGCCGACGAAGGTCCGGTTCATTCGCTGAGCGGACAAGTCCATGCGGCCCTGCTGCCGCTGAAAGTGTTCTTTCTGTTGATGGTTCTGACCATCGGCATCTTGCTCGCCGTTTGGCGGCGCACCATCGACAAGCATTATAAGGCCTACACAGGCCGGATCGAGCGCGGTCTTCTCGTCGGTGCAGCGGCCATGCTCGTATGGCCGATCGCAAACCACGGCTTCCTGCAATCGTCGATCCTGCTGTATGGCAAAGCCGGCGAAGGCCTGTATGCGACCATCTCGCCCATCATGAGCTTTCTTTTTGCCGCTTGGGCGCTGCTGTTGGTGCTGTTCTTCTTCCGCCAGCATGCACGTGACGTCGAGGCCGCCGGCAAGATCGGCGGCGGTATCGCGTCCGCTTTCGCGATCATGAAATACAACGAGATCATCGACTTTGGCACGCGCTTCTTCGGCTCCGGTGCCGATCCGCTGGAATTGCTGCTGATGGCCGTCCTGATTGTGATTGCGTTCGCAGCCCTCTACGTCGGCCTCCCCGTCGACCAGAACAAGTCGCGGCAAAACTTCCGCGACAAACGAAAAAAGGCCGCTGGGGAGCGGCCTTGAGTTTCAATGGAGTGGTCTACGGTTAGGCGCGGCGGCTACGCACCGCAGACAAGCCCGGGGGCACAAAGCGTGGTCCCCGGACAGAGCGAAAGGCAGACCGGTATGTGGCAAATCCCGGCAGCCCAGTTTGTTTCAGCCCGGATGGCTGGACCCCGGAAATAGCCTGGTCAGGGCCACCGTGAACCTCGAGAAACGCAACAAAACCGTCAAGAGCGCCGCCCAAACGGCGACCACTGGAACATCAAGCCGAGGCAGGCATATTGGGCCTCGACCGTCAGAGCATACATCGACAGGCTCATCGTCATCCAATCGCCGAGCTTGGTTTCGCTAGGCAACGGGAAATGCTGGGGACGTTTGGGACGCACGGATACCTCGGCTTCCGGTTCAAAAGCCGGAATTTCTGGCAATGTCGGCAGCGCATCGCGCACCGGCTCGACTTTGAATTCAGAGCGCGCCGAAGCCAGCGGCAACGCGCGTGCGCAATAAGTGCGTTCGGCTGCAGCGCCGCTGTTGGCGACTTGCATGGCGGCCGGTGCAACGGTCGGCAGATCAGCAGCCGCCGGCCGCATGTCGCGCACCTTGGCCTCGCAAGGTCTGACGGCATCAAATGGCAAGCCGGGCGCGACCTCTGCGATCAGCTGAGTTTCGATGGCCGAATACTTATCGCGCAGGCGGCGAATAACGGATGGATCGGTGATCCCAAGCGTCTTGATGGCAGTCGTTGGCTTGAGATCGGGGTGGGTCACCATGAGATTGGCAATAGCGCGGAGTTGGGCGGCGTCATTCAGCCCGGTCCCCTTCGGGCGGCCACGCCCTGTTTTGTTCGGAGTCATGGAAAGGTCCTTGTGAGGAATCAAATCAGCTATGAAAGAGTGCTTGTAAGCGACTGATCCGCCAAGGATAATAAATACCCAAGAAATTAAAGATCCAGACTTGTAACCGCATTTGTTGCGAAAATGCCCCCAATATCCGCCCAAAGGAGGGATATTGGAGGCATCGTCTGCCAGACAGGATAAGTTGCGGATGGAATCCGAATCCCGCAATACGTTTCGAGACTTACGATCTATTTTTAAGACACGAGTCCGTGTTGCTTGGCCAATTGGGCTAGGCTGGCTTCGGGCCGCGCGCCGATATGAGAAATGATCTCAGCGGCCGCCAGACTGGCAAGCCGCCCGCAGGTCTCGTGCGGCAGTCCGCGCGCCAGACCGTAAAGGAACCCACCTGCATAAAGATCGCCCGCCCCGGTCGTATCGACCACCTTGGCGACCGGCTGCACGGGAATGGCGGTCGCGAGACCGTCGGCCAGAACAACGGAGCCCTTGGCGCTACGCGTGAGCGCTGCAAGTCGAACGTCCTTGCCACACGCCGCTGCCGCCGTATCGAAGTCTGCCACCTGATAAAGCGACGTGATCTCGCTTTCGTTGGCAAACAGCACATCGACGCCCGAACGGATGAATGCCAGGAATTCGTCGCGGTGCCGGTCCACGCAGAACGAATCCGACAATGTGAGGGCAACCTTCGTGTTCGCTTTGCGCGCGATCTCGACCGCACTGCGGAACGCAGCCTTGGCAAGCGGGCCATCGAACAGATAGCCTTCGAGATAGAGATACTGCGATGACGCGATCATCTCAGCATCGAGGTCGTCCGGCGTGAAATCGGTACTGACGCCGAGGTAGGTATTCATGGTCCGCTCGCCGTCTGGCGTCACGAGGATGAGCGACCGCGAAGTCGTCTTATCGCCGCCAGCCTTGACCGGCTTTCCAGCGAACACGACGCCCTGGCCGCGAATGTCATGGGAAAAAATCCGCCCGAACTCGTCGTTGGCAACCTTGCCGATGAAACCGGTTTTCCCGCCAAACGAGGCAACGCCCGCAATCGAGTTGGCAGCCGACCCGCCCGAAATCTCAACCGCAGGCCCCATCGCATTGTAAAGGGTCATCAACGTTGCCGGATCGACCAGGCGCATATGTCCCTTGGGCGCATCGTGCTGAGCCAGAAAGGCGTCGTCACAACGGCCGATAATGTCGACGATCGCATTGCCGATGCCAACGACGTCGTAACGGGAAGCTGTCATGTGAAACGATCCAAGGTTGGGCCCAAAGGGTGGGCATGAACAGTGGCCGCACTATAGTAAGTGCAAAGCCTTCGGCAACCGCGACCACTTCGCCTATTCCACCCGTTTGCCCCAAAAAACGGGCGGTTCGGAGGGTGTCCCTCCGAGCGGGTTGTAGGGCGGCAGCCCGACACGCGCAGCGCATCGCAACTATCCCCGTCCCCGCCCCATAAACGCGACCCGCAGCAACAGCCGCTCGGTCAGCGTTTCATCCAGCGAGCCCGTTTGCCGGCTGGCCTTGATGGTTGATGCAATCTCACTGAGCGCGACGTTGAGCTTACCCGCATTCCACACCCGCAGTTGCCCCATCAGAACCGGCTGCGCCTTGAAATGGATCGGCGGCCGCATGGAGCGCATGGCCTCCTCCCCCGACCGGCCCTGATCGATCGCTGCCCGCAACCGATGCAACCGCAGAAAATACCTTTGAACCGCGAGCAGCACGGCCTGCGCGCCTTCGCCTGATGCAATCGCTCGGTCGGCATCCGTGACCGCTCGCGCCGCGTCCCCCGATGCAGCCGCTTCTGGAATTTTGTCGAGCCGCAGATCGCTGGCATCCCCGACACTCTGCTCGACATCCTCCGCCTCGACCGTCTTTCGCCCCGACACATAAAGCGCCAGCTTCTCGACCTCGCCCCGCGAAAGCGCCCGGTCCGCACCAAGCCGACTGACCAGCACCGCCAGCACATCCGGCGCAATACTCAACCCGTGCGACCGCAAAATCTTCGTCGCAAGCGCCTCTAGCCCATCGCCCTCGTCGCCAAAGCATGCAACCGCCGCAGCAATCGGCGACTTCTCAAACAGCACGCGCAGCGCCTCGTCGGCGCGCAGGTCGCCGTGCTCGACGATCAAGAACCCGGCCATGCCGCCAGCCTCGATCAGCGGTTTCAGCAACGCTGTGTTGATTCGCCGCCCGGTCCGCGCGCGAATAATCTTGCGCCTCCCAAACATTGGCATGGTCTGGAGTTCGACGCTGAGCCGGTCGGAATCGCCCTCAAGATCGGCATCCTCGAACGACAGCACTTCGCCGGGCGGATTATCTTTCTTCGCCAGAGCCCTAGACAGCATCTGCGCGCGCTCCGTGACGAGCCCCGCGTCCGGCCCATAAAACAGCACCGCGCAGAGCTTGGGATCAAGCGACTTGAGAAACGACTCAGCCTGTTGATGTTTAACCGCAACCACGCGCTTGTTTCGCCTTTACCGAGGCATACTCAAGGCCCCTTAGAAACGTCATCCCGGCGAAGGCCGGGACCGAAGCATCTATCATTCCAGTTGCGACCAATCCACCAAACAGCATGGATGTCGCTACAATGGAATCGCAGCCTCGCATTCTATTGGAAAAGGCAAGCGGTCTTAAGACGCCGTCGCCAGATACGCGGCAAGCCGCGTTTTCATCTCAGTGCCAATCGAATGCGCGGCCCGGTTCTGGGCATCATCCTGCGCCCGCACGTTCGAGAAGATCGAAGGATTGCGCTCAAATCCCGCCCGACCGAAGCTGGTACCTTTGAGCACCACCTTTTTGTCAGACAGCCGGATCAGATTGAACGATGCATCTGCCGTATAGATCTGGCTGAGCGCGTCGCCATCGGTTTGGACCAGCGTCGAGATCACGTTCTCTTTAACCGCAATCTCAAGCCGGTAAACCGGCGTTGCTGCAGCACCCCCACCCGTCGAGTTGAAGATCAGCTCGTTGCGCAGTCGCTGCCCAAGGCGGCCTGGAATTGGCGCAACATCAACCCCGGCCAGCTGGGCCGTCACGTCGGCGCCACCGATGGCAGCCGAACCATACAACGGACGAAAACCGCCATCCCCGCAGCCAACGAGCGCGATTGATGCCAGGCCGCACGCGACCAGCGACCGAACGCGCGCGCCCGTATCGAATGATCCTAATCCAGCCTTACGCGCGTCAAACAACGACATTCACGATCCTCTGCGGCACCACGATGACCTTTTTCGGCGTCCGTCCTTCGAGGGCGCGAACGACCGAATCGAGCGCCAACGCTGCCACCTCGATCTCAGATTGACTGGCGTTCCGCGCAATCGTCAGCTCGTCCCGCCGCTTACCATTGACCTGTACGGCAACGGTGATCGTATCGTCAACGAGCAACACCGTCTCCACCTCGGGCCACGGCTGATTAGCCACCAACGTGTTGTAACCAAGACGCTCCCATCCATCTTCAGCCAGGTGCGGCATCATGGGCGAGATCATCTGCGCCAGGAATTCCCCGGCCTCCCGCAGCGCCCAGGCAAGATCGGCCGCAGGCTTCCCGTCGGCCTTGGTTAACGCCGTATGCACGCCATTGGCAAACTCGTGGACATGGGCGACGGCCACATTGAACCGCAGTCCTTCAATCGCTGTCGCAACCGCATGAAGCGCCCGATGGCTCGCTTTCCGCAAAGCTAGCGCATCGGCTCCAAATGTGTCGGGCCGACCAGCACCCTGATCCGCCGCCACGTCCGCGATCTGATCCATGAACCGCGAGATGCGCTGGATGAACCGCCCCGCGCCGGCAACACCGCCCTCCGTCCAGATGAAATCGCGCTCCGGCGGGCTGTCGGACAACACGAACCACCGCGCGCAGTCGGCCCCATGGTGGGCAATGATGTCGTCGGGATCGACGAGGTTCTTCTTCGATTTCGACATCTTAATAATGTCGCCGATCGTGACCGGCGCACCGTTTTTCGCCTCCACCGCAACCCGTGCGGCACCCTCGCCCGAAAACCGCACCTCTTCCGGCATCAGCCACTGGCCGTCTGCCGATTTGTACGTCTCGTGCGTCACCATTCCTTGCGTAAACAACGCATTGAATGGCTCTCGCCCGTTGTCAGTTAAGGTGAGATGGCCCGTATCGCACAGCGCGCGGGTGAAAAACCGCGAATACAAAAGATGCAGAATCGCATGTTCGATGCCGCCGATATACTGGTCGACGGGCAACCAATACGCGGCTGCGTCTGTGTCGATGGGCGTTTCGGCATCCGGGTTCGTGAACCGCGCATAATACCAGGAGCTGTCGACAAACGTATCCATCGTGTCCGTCTCGCGGCGAGCGGGCTTACCGCACGACGGACAATCGGCAAGTTTCCACGTTGGATGCCGGTCCAAGGGATTGCCCGGCTGGTCGAACGTTGCATCGTCCGGCAGCACAACCGGTAAATCTTTAGATGGCACCGCCACCACACCGCAATCGGCGCAATGAATGATCGGGATTGGACAACCCCAATACCGTTGCCGCGAAATCCCCCAGTCGCGCAGCCGGAACTGAACCTTGCGCGTCCCCACCGGCTTCTTGGTCAGCGTAAGTTTTTCCAGCCGCGAAGCGGCCTCCTCGAACGCCGCTGCCGTGGTCATCCCGTTGAGGAACTGCGAATTGATCATCACCCCGTCGCCGTCAAAGGCGGTCTTGCCGATCTTGAATGTCGCCGCGTCCTCCCCCGCCGGCATCACCACGGGCACCACCGGCAGATCGTACTTGCGTGCGAAATCAAGGTCGCGCTGATCGCCCGACGGACACGCAAAAATCGCCCCCGTGCCATACTCCATCAGCACGAAGTTCGCGACGTAGACCGGAATTTTCCAGCTCTTATCGAACGGATGCGAGACCTTGACGCCGGTATCGAAGCCCCGCTTTTCGGCCGTTTCAAGTTCGGTCACGGACGTCCCCATCCGTCGGCACTCGTCGCAAAACGCCGCCAAGTCCGGGTTTGTCGCACTCGCAGCCTTTGCCAGAGGATGATCCGCAGCAACTGCGAGGAACGACGCGCCAAACAGCGTATCGGGCCGCGTGGTATAAACCTCGACCTCTGTCACACCCTTCGGCCCCGTGCCCTTAACGACGGCCCACCGCACGAGCATGCCTTCCGACCGCCCGATCCAGTTTGCCTGCATCAGGCGCACCTTCTCCGGCCACTTGGTCAGCGTTTCCAGCGCATTCAGCAGTTCATCTGAATATTTGGTGATCGCAAAAAACCATTGCGTCAGCTCCCGCTGCTCGACCAGTGCCCCCGAACGCCAGCCGCGCCCGTCGATCACCTGCTCGTTGGCCAGCACCGTCCCATCGACCGGGTCCCAATTCACTTTCGATGACCGGCGATAAGCCAACCCCTTGGCCAGCATATCGAGAAAAATCTGCTGTTGATGCCGGTAGTAGCCCACATCGCACGTCGCGAATTCGCGCTTCCAGTCAAGCGACAGCCCCATGGATCGCAATTGGCGTTGCATCGTCGCGATATTCTCGCGTGTCCAGCTGCCCGGATCGACCTTCCGCTCGATGGCGGCATTCTCGGCCGGCATCCCGAAGGCGTCCCACCCCATCGGATGCAGCACATTAAAACCGCGCGCGCGCTTGAAGCGTGCAAACACGTCCCCCATCGCATAGTTGCGCACATGCCCCATGTGGATGCGACCCGATGGATAGGGAAACATTTCCAGCACGTAGCATTTGGGGCGACCGTCGGTGTTTGAGGCAGCAAACAATTGCCCCTCTTCCCAAACCCGTTGCCAATGCGTTTCGCGTTCGGGCGCATTATAGCGTTCGCCCGTGGTGCTTCGTTCAAGTGCCATGTTGCCTGTCGATTGTTTTGTCCGCTCAAGATGCGTTAAGAGCCTGGATGCATCGGGTCAAGTCGCAGCCGTACGGGGCATCGGCCTACCAGCACGAACAAGGCAGCCAAATTATGTCGCCATCCATACCCGCGTGTCTGGCCGCAGTCGAGGCGCGCATCGCAGCGTCCGCCCGGTCCATGAACCGCGATCCATCGAGTGTGACGCTGATCGCAGTGTCCAAAACGTTCGACGCAGACGGCATTCGCCCCGCGCTCGTCGCCGGGCATCGCACGTTCGGTGAAAACCGTGTCCAGGAAAGCCAGACCAAATGGCCGACCCTGAAAGCAGAGTTTCCCGGCGTCGCCTTGCACCTCATTGGCCCACTTCAATCCAACAAGGCTAAGGAAGCCGTCGCGCTTTTCGACGCCATCCACACGATTGACCGAATCAAAATCGCCCAAGCCGTAGCGACAGAAATAGAAAAGCAGCGCAAGCCCCTACAACTCTTTGTCCAGGTCAATACCGGTGAAGAACCGCAAAAGGCTGGAATTGCCCCTGCGGATGCCGCTCGCTTTGTAACCCACTGTCGCAACGACCTGGGGTTGAGCATCTACGGCCTGATGTGCATCCCGCCCGTCGATGAGGAATGCGCGGTTCATTTCGCATTTCTGGCCAAACTCTCAAAGGAATGTGGGCTTTCTGGCCTCAGCATGGGCATGAGCGGGGACTTCGAGACCGCGATTGAGTTCGGCGCAACACACGTTCGAGTTGGGTCGTCGATCTTTGGTCACCGCGGTTGACCTGCGACAAAGCGGTCGCCCCACCGTGGTAATTCTGACACGCACCTTGTGGCCGTTATGTCTTCGGTGTCTGCCGCAATTGAATAACACCCGAATCATTATCTATTAGCCGCATCGATAAAGAACCATTTCACGACATCGTTTCGAGCGGCCTCGAGTCTCGCGTCGTTTGTATCGCATCCGCTGCTTCAACAATTCGTATAAGCTGAGGAGAGACTCCCCATGAAAAAAACAAGCCTTATCGCCCTGGCGGCGGTTGGCGTTCTGGCCGGTGGCATGTCCACGGCCAACGCAGCCGACCTTGGCGGCAACTGCTGCGCCGATCTCGAAGAGCGCATCGCCGAACTCGAAGCCACCACGGTCCGCAAGGGCAACCGCAAGGTTTCGCTGACCGTGTCGGGCTGGGTTTCCCAGCAGATCTCGATCTGGGATGACGGCGTTGAAACCAACGCTTATGTTTCCGACATCGGCTCGACGCTGAACTCGCACTTCAAGCTGTCTGGCTCGGCCCAGATCGCATCCGGCCTGACCGCTGGTTACCTGATGCAGGTCGAAGCCGTCGGCAACGAAAACCTGGCACTCAGCCAGAGCGTTTCGACGTCGCGTGGCCTCGCTGTCATTCAGTCGTTCTGGTTCATCAAGAGCGACTCGCTCGGCAAGATCTCGCTCGGCACGCAGTCGTCGGCGGCTGATAACGCAGCGCTTCTGCCGGATGGCTCGGGTTCGCTCGCGTTCGCAAACTACATCATGTACGACATCAACAGCTTCAGCACGCGCCTCAACGGCGCTCTGACCGGCGTGACCTGGGGCGGTTTGGCGAGCTGCCAGTCGTTTGGACCGGGCGCACTTGGCCTGGGCATGGACTGCGATGGCGTGCCCAACAACAACATCCGCTACGACACGCCCGTGTTCGCAGGCTTCTCGGCCAGCGCCTCTTGGGGTGAAGACGATATCTGGGCTGTTTCGGGCCGTTACGCCGGTGAACACTCGGGCTTCAAGCTTGCCGCAGCGGTTGGTTTCTTTGAAACCACCAACGACAACGGCGACGCTCTTGTCAAAGCGCGCGGTGGCCGTCAGGCATCTGCCCTGCAGGCCGGTGCCTACATCCAGCATGTCGCCACAGGCCTGTTCGTCTACGGCGCCTACGGCAAAGACTACAACGATCGCACGGGTGGCTTGAACTCGCTTGGCCAGCAGCAGAAGGATGCCGACAACTGGTATCTGAAGGCCGGTCTGCGTCAGAAGTGGAACGCGCTCGGTCACTCGGTCGTGTACGGCGAATACGGCGAGAACAACGACAAGATGTCGAACGACCTGTTCCTCAGCAGCGCGTCCGGATCGAACCTGACCCAGTGGGGCATCGGCTTCGTGCAGGAAGTGGATGCAGCCGCAATGGCCCTGTTCGCCAACTATCGCCACTACGAAGGCGACGTGACGTGCGGGACGAACCTGGCCGTCGGTGGTGTTGGCTTCTGCGCGGCCCGCGTGGGCAAGTTCAGCTTCGACGAGGCTGACCTGTTCAAGGTCGGCGCGCTGATCAACTTCTGATCCGCGAGCGCGATCGTTCGAGCGGCTCCCCGCTCGAACGTTGATCGCCCGAGCCAGCCCGTCGAGCGCGATCGTTCGAGCGCCTATCAGCGAGAACGTGAATCGCCCGAGCCAGTAAAAAAGAGAAAGCCGCCCCTCACCGGGCGGCTTTTTTGCGCAGGAAACGCGCCAAATCTATCCACCGCTGAATTGCGCCGTACCAGCAACCCAAAGCCATGCCTCTGCTAGCCTGTCGAGAGTGATTCGCCCAAACAGCCCGGAGAGGCCCGATGTCCGCCACCACAGCCGATGCCAACCCCGCTGCCGCCGATGCGGCTCGCGAAGCGCGCGCCGAAGCAGCCCAAGCATCCGAAGCGGCAAAGCCCGTCACGAAAGGCAAGCCTGCCAATCCGGCAAAAACCGACCCCGGCTGGAAAGCCTTCGACGTCACCGTCTGGATCACCGACTTCAACCTCACCGAGTTCGGCTTTTACCGCAATGCGCGCAACCGTGCGAAATCCCGTCAGTTCACGACCGACATGGACATTTTCGCCGAGGTCACCGAAAACGGCGTCGCGACCGGACTGTTGGGCTTTCGCGAGGAGCTCTGGAAGAAGCCCGCCAATAGCATGGATAAGCGTCTGGTGGTGAAGCTGTTCACCGCCGAACTTGGCTGGCGCGCGACCATGGACCTGATGATCGGTCGCTCCCTTCAGCAGACCGTCGGTGCACGCGGGTTCCCTGTGACAGCCTATTCGATCAACACCAACGACGACGATTTCATGATCTACGTGGAGCGGTCGGCGAAGCAGTATCCCTGGCAGATGGAGAATTTCTCGTTCTTCATCATGCACGAAGGGCGCCCGGTGTTTTATCGTTTGCGGCGGGATTTCTTCGCCGTTGGCGGCGACTACACCCTTTACGATCAGCACGGTGACGTCGTCGGCGACCTCGATGGCTCGATCCTGACGCTGGGCGGACGCTGGCATGGGCGCGTCAAAACCGGCATTCACGATAAGCGTCTCTTGGCCGTCCTGAAGCTGTTCTGCGCGGTGATTATCTTCAACGGCGGTACCCGGCGTCATATCAAGTCGCTGTTTGCCGAATTGCGCGCTGGCCGCCTCGATCCCAAGCTCGAGCGTCAGGAAAACGACCTCTACATGAACCCTCGCCGCACCCGCTGATTAAAATCAAGGCAGACGCCAGGAGAAATGTGCGAATATTAGGCGTAATGGGCCTGGACCTGTCCGCCTGCCTAACAAATAATCGTTTGATCCCCCTATCAAAGATCAAAGTTGCGGCAGTTGGTATATTTGTTGCCAATGCACCCGACAGAGACCGGCAACCAGTGCGGAATGAACCGCATTTGCCTAAAAATGAGGCGATGGCCGGTCCGGGGGCAGTGGGATGGACCAATTACAACAAGGCTCAGACGTTTTTTTCCTCCTGATGGGAGCAATTCTCGTCTTCGCCATGCATGGCGGATTCGCCTTCCTGGAGGTCGGCACCGTCCGGCATAAAAACCAGGTGAACGCGCTTGTAAAAATCATGGCCGATTTCGCGATTTCGACCGTGGTTTACTTCACCGTCGGTTTTACACTCGCCTATGGCGTTCATTTCTTTCACAGCGCGGAAGCGATCTCGGGCGGAGCCAAAGGCTTCGACCCGCAAGGCTTAAGCCTCGTCCGGTTTTTCTTTCTCTGTACCTTCGCCGCAGCCGTCCCTGCAATCGTGTCCGGCGGCATTGCCGAACGTGCTCGGTTCGTGCCCCAATGCGTCGCAACCGCGCTGCTTGTTGGCCTCTGCTACCCGCTGATCGAAGGCATAACGTGGAACAAAAACTTCGGCCTCCAGCAGGGCCTGTTTGCCACCGCTCTGGGCGCTGAATTCAAGGATTTCGCAGGCTCCATCGTCGTCCACGCCTTTGGCGGCTGGGCAGCCCTCGCAGCAATCCTTCAGTTAGGTCCCCGCTTGGGTCGCTACTCGGGCACGCGCCCAGGGCCAACGCTTCCATCCTCGCTGCCATGGCTCGCCATGGGCTCCTGGATGCTCTGCATCGGCTGGTTCGGCTTCAACGTCATGAGCGCCCAAAGCCTCAAAGCCGTATCGGGCCTCGTTGCTGCAAACTCGCTGATGGCCATGTGCGGCGGTATCCTGGCCGCCCTCGTGGTCGGTCGCCTCGACCCAGGCTTCGTCCACAACGGTGCGCTGGCAGGCCTCGTCGCCGTCTGTGCCGGGTCCGATATCATGCATCCGCTCGGCAGCCTTGTTGTGGGCGGTGTGGCTGGGGCCTTATTTGTGCAAATGTATCAGGTCTCGACCGAGCGCTGGAAAATCGACGACGTTCTGGGTGTCTGGGCGCTGCATGGGTTATGTGGCCTTTGGGGCGGGATCGCATGCGGCATCTTCGGCTTGAAAGCCTTTGGCGGCCTCGGCGGAGTTACGTTTGCAGCCCAACTCGTGGGCAGCATGGGCGGCGCAGCCTTCGGCTTGGCGGCCGGTTTCGTTGTGTACCGTTTAGTCGACGCAATCTTTGGCTTCCGCATGGATGCAGAAAGCGAGCATCGTGGGGCCGACCTCTCCATCCATAACATCGGCTCCAATCCCGAAGCCGAACTCCGCCCCGGCATTCGTGGCTGACGACACGCCCTAGCCCTTGGGTGCTGGCGTTTTGTCTTTGTACCGGCATAGATCAGAGATAGGGCAGCGCCAGCATTCCGGCTTGCGTGCCTTGCACAGATAGCGCCCGTGTAAAATGAGCCAGTGGTGGGCGTGCAGTGCGTACTGTTCAGGTACAAGCGGCACAACGTCGGCTTCAACCGCGTCCGGCGTCGTCCCCGCCGAAAAACCGATCCGGTTCGAAACCCGCAGCACATGCGTGTCGACCGCCATCGTTGGCTGCCCGAACGCCATGTTCAGCACCACGTTGGCCGTCTTTCGGCCAACGCCCGCCAGCGCCTCCAGCGCGTCCCGGTCCTGGGGCACGTCGCCACCGTGCAACGCAATCAACTGTTCGCAAAGCGCAATCACGTTCTTCGCCTTGTTGCGATAAAGCCCGATGGTCTTGATCGCGTCGCGCACGCCGTCCTCGCCAAGCGCTAACATCTTGGCGGGGGTATCGGCGACGGCAAACAGCCCGCGCGTGGCTTTGTTGACGCCCGCATCCGTCGCCTGCGCCGACAGCACGACCGCCACCAGCAACGTGAACGCATTCACGTGCTCAAGTTCGCCTTTGGGCTCCGGCTCGATCGCCGCATAGCGGGCAAAAATCAGCTCGGCATGCTCTTTGGGAAAGCGCGGCGCCCGCCGCGTCTTCAATGCCTTTTTCGCCGGTTTCGCGCTTGCGCGTGGTGAACCGTTTGCGACAGGATGAACCGGCTTGGTCGTCTTCTTCGTTACACTCATGAAATCACCAGCCAGACGAAATCGAGGCAACGACCCGATGCAGGGAGCGCTCGTAAACAAGGGTGTCAGATGGACGAAAACGACCACGAAGCGCAAGCCCGTCAAGTTGTTGGCCGCGGTCTCGCCCGCGAACTGGGCGTCAGCCGCGCCCGCACCGCAAAAGCTGACCACCGCGCAGGCGCGTTCCTGTTCGAGCTCGTGGCATATCGCTCCTTGAAGCCCACTGGCTTCATCGTTTTGATGACTGCCGTCATCATCATCAACCTGATTGTCGGCATCGTATTTACGATGGCCGGTGCCTGGCCCATCCTGGGGTTTTGCGGTCTCGACATCGTGCTGATCTATTGGGCATTCAAGACCAGCTACCGCGACGGACGAGCATCGGAAACCGTTGAGATTTCACCGGCCATTCTGACCCTCACGCGCGTCCATCCATCCGGCAGCATCGAGCGATTCCAATTCAACCCCTATTGGGTCCGAGTGAGATTGCAGGAGCGCCAAGACGGCCGCAACGATCTGTTCCTCGCCTCCCACGGCGAGCAGTTCCATTTCGCCCGCTTTCTATCCGACGATGAACGTCGCGATTTCGCCGAAAGCTTGACCGGCGCGCTGCTCGCGGCTCGCACGGCAAGTTCTAAAAACGGACCGCAGTAATCCTCACCGCCGAGAGCAGCGCGCAAAAAACCCGCGGCTGGGGGGCAACCGCGGGCCAACCAACGTGGCGATCTGAGCGAGGGGACGGGGATGTCGCCACGTCGTTAACAATTAGCGCTCTCTCGGAACAAATGCAAACGAAAACACGAAACAGTTGCGTGAAATTTTTGTTAATTAGGGCGGAAATATGGCTTTTACGCAGGACGCCTGCGGCTGGAATAGGAGGCCAGATCAGAGGGTTACGAACGCTGGGACCGGGGAACTTATTTCCAGGACATCTGTGGTGGGGTGAATTGCAGGAGTGTCGGAGGTCGATCGGCACCCGAATGCGACGTGAGATAGCGGACGTCGGCCAAAGTTCCCGACCAGCGGAGGCCTGGATGTAATCGCCACATAACCTGAGTCTGTTCCAGGGCCAGCCGACCGTCGACCCATAGCCTCATAATGCCATTGGCGGAGTCTGGCGCATTGAAGACAGCTTCCTGTTCAATCCGCGCCCACCGCCCGCGCGGTAAGTTGGCCGTGGTCATATGATGGGTCGGCTGCGCGTTTTGTAAAGCAGCCGTCGAACCCGTAAACTGAACCGATTGCACCAGATTGCCCTGATCGTTCCACGACAACGCGGCCTCAACCCCGGTCACGGCGTCGTCGGCCACGACGCCACCGGCCTGTCCAAACAATCCAGGTAACGTCCCGCCATTGCCAAAATTGAAGGTCGATGGCACGAACACATTGTAAACGAGGCAGGCGCCCGCCGCTTTGTCGAGACCCGGCAGGGTCCACCCAAACCGCACACCAGTATCCTCGCTCAGCGGGCCGCCCAATTGAATGTGCAACACGAGCGGCTTGTCGCCAATCACGCGATGGATCTGCGTCTTCTCGATGACGCCGCGCTCATTGATACCCACCCGCGCCTGAAATTCAGGCGGCGACAGCACGGCCCCATTTGCCTTCTGAAACGACATCTGCGTGGGCACGCCAAACCGGGTGCTGCACGGGGGAATTTCGGTCGATCGCGTCAAATCCCATGCGAAATATCCACCAACGATGAGGAAAATCATTCCCCCGACCACATTGACTTGATTTTGAAAATTCCACTGCGGCAACATCGTGACGACCTCAACTCTAGAAGCAACGGCATAACCGCACGGGCATGGATGCCGCCTGCCAATGCGCGACACTGGCCACACACCTGCTTTGCCAACACCTTAGCCGGATTGACCTAATGAAGTTTGAAGGCCCGCCAGCGGCGCGCCTGTCCGGTCAGCGCGCACAGCGTTGCGCAAACGCGGCTGGTCCCGTATGCTGAGCAAAACACGTGATGGAATGACCGGCGCGTGTGACAGCTCCCGTTCAGTTTATGTGCAGCATAATGGTGTGAAGATCCCTGGAAGCGTGAAAAGTGTTGCTAAACCGCCGCATCTGGTCGGCAGATGCAGCACCAAGCTGTCCAAACCGCAGCCTTTTTCGCAACCGTGTCTTAAAGAGAAGCGACTTGAACGTTCTGAGCTTCAGTAACCAAAGGGAGTTGTTCGCATGTTTCGCAGGCTGGTAATGGCGGGGCTCGCCATGGCTGCTGTAGGGTCATTCTCGGCAGTCAATGCCCAGAATCTCGAAGGTGATTGGGTCAAGATTGGCACGCACAAAGTTGACGTGACCAAGGACCGCGACACGATCGACGTGTCGAAGTCGAGCGGCAAGTTCCGCGCCTTGCGCCTGAATTCCAAAGATGGCGACATCGTGATGTCGCGCGTCCAGGTTCTGTACGGCAACGGCGCCGTCCACAACGAAGACCGCAAAATCGTTCTCAACGAAGGCGAGCGCACCAAGCCGATCAATCCAGCCAACGAAGACCGCTTCGTCGATCAGATCAATCTGAGCGTCGTCCCGTCCAAGGGTAGCGCTGTGCTCGACATCTACGGCCTGCAGACCCGCGAAGGCGCCAAAGCCAAGCGCGCGTCGAACGACAAGAACAAGCCGGTTGATAAGGCCGTCAGCGATGTCGCCACGAAGCCGACCAAGCCGGTCGCAACAACGGCCGTTCCCGGCACGCTCACCGAATTCGGCGATGTCCTGTTCGGCTCGCAGTACGTCGGCTTCGGCCTCGACCGCGATGTGATCCGCGTTGGCGCTGAAATCGGTAAGTTCGATAAAGTCCGCCTTCGCATCCTCGACAACGACATCTTCATCAAGGAACTGAAGGTCGTTTACGCGAACGGCGAAACCGACGATCTCGTCGTCAACGCCGACATCAAGCAGAACAGCCGCACCCAGTGGTTCGGCCTCAAAGGCGACCGCTTCATTAAAGAAGTGCAGATGGTCTACCGTTCGAAGCCAAGCTTCAAGGGCCAGGCGCGCATCGAAGTCCTCGGCCAGTATGCTGATGGCTGGTTGGGTCCAAACGGCGAAGGCCGCAAGTTCAATCAGGGCTGGGTTCTCCTCGGTGCCCAAACCGCAGGCTTCGTCGGCTTCGACAAAGACGTGATCCCCGTTGGCAAGAACGAAGGTGGCTTCCGCAAAGTCCGCGTCACCGTCAAAGATCGCGCCATCACCTTGAACGAACTGCGCGTCATCTACGCCAGCGGCCAGGAAGACGTTGTTCCGGTCAAGGCCAAGATCGAAGCGGGCAGCACCTACGGACCGATCGACTTGAAAGGCGGCACGCGCGCCATCAAGGAAATCCAGGCCCGCTATCGCTCGCGCTTCATCGACAAGGATGCGCGCGGCAAGGGTATGGCCACCGTTGAAGTCTGGGGCCAGCACTAAGTTTCGCAAGGGCTCAAGGGCCAATTGATAACGCACGGGGCTGCCGATCGGTGGCCCCGTTGTTTTTTTGTTCGCACGCTGCTTGACTTGGCGCAATCCAAGTGTGCGCTTCGCGCCATGCGACAAGTAATTCTTCTCCGAGCCCTCGGCAGCCCCGCACAGATGTGTTAGATGCCAACTCTTGGGTGGGGATTCGGATAGGAACAAATCATCGTGCCATCAGCCTCGACGGCGCTCCGCGCAACCGAGCCAACAGAGTTCGCCGTCATTCCGGCGACCAGCGTACCTTCAACCAGAGAGCTAAAGGACAAGGCGAGACGCCTCGCGGTCCATTGCGCTGCCTACCGTGGCGCTCTCCCGGTGACCGCCTATTGGCAGTTGGGATCGACGCTCGCACTATTTGCCGTCGTCATCGCGCTGATGTTTGCAACAGTCCAGACGCACTATTGGCTGACTTTGCTGCTGGCACTGCCCGCAGGTGGCATCCTCGTCCGGCTTTTCATCATTCAGCATGACTGCGGACACGGCTCGTTCCTGAAAGGCCGCGTCGCAAACGACATCGTCGGCCGCCTCGTCAGCGTCTTGACGGTCACGCCCTACGAAGTCTGGCGCCGCGAACATGCCAAGCATCACGCCACGTCCGGCAATCTCGAAGAACGCGGGATCGGCGACATTGATACCTTGACGGTCCGCGAATACCAGCAACTGACGCCGTTACGCAAACTTTGGTACCGCATCTACCGCAACCCGATCTTCTTGTTCGGCTTCGGCGTCCCCTTCTACTTCATGGTGTTGCAGCGCGTGCCGCTGGACCATCCACTGCCAAAGCGCCAGGCCTGGGCCAGCGTGATGGCCCTCAACTTCGGCATGTTGGTTCTTTACGCCACGCTCGCCTATTTCGTCGGAGTCTGGAACCTGCTGTTCGTGGCAGTCCCCGTGATCCACGTCGCCGCAGCGGTCGGCGGCTGGCTTTTTTACGTTCAGCACCAGTTTGACGCGACCCACTGGGACCGTCCACCGGATTGGGATGTTCAGGTCGCAGCCGTATACGGCAGCTCCTATTATGTCCTACCGCCAGTCCTGAACTGGTTCACCGGCAACATCGGCTTGCACCACATCCATCATCTCAACAGCATGATCCCGAACTACCGCTTGATGGCGTGCTTGAAATCGAGCCCGGATCTGCAATCGCTCAACCGCTTGACACTGTGGCAAAGCATCAAGTGCGTGAACTACAAACTCTGGGATGAAGATCGTCGGCAACTCGTCGGCTTCAATGATCTGAACCGCCAAACGTCCAGCGCTGCTTAAGCCCGAACGAACGGCGTAAGTTTCAGAACACCCCTTGTCCCAACCACGGCAAGGGGTTTTTTGTTACCTCGTTTCTGCCTACCCACCAAAAAAATGGCCCCCGATCGGAGGCCATTTTTCGGTGTGTCATGAAAGTGCTCTGCTTTAGTCAGCAAAGGCTTACTTCGCCTTCTTGGCCTTCTTTACGGCACCGATCTCATCGCCGTCGTCATACCCGGGTGCAGGCTCCAGCGGCGACTTGCCAAGCGTCGCCAAGCCGCGCGTCCCCACATACAAAGCAAAGCCAAGGTCCTTGTTGATCCTGCGATCGGCATCGGCGATGTGCTCTTTGTCCTGCAGATACTCGACCACGTAGATCGATTTGCCTTTATTGGCCGCGCTGCTTAGGAAGGCGATGCCTTCCATCACGTCGTCGCGCGGATTGGGCCGGTCCAGCCCCCTGATGCCATACAACAGGCTTTCTTTCGCGATGCCGTCGATGGCCTCGACGTAGGCTGCATTATCCAGCAGTTCTTCGGCGTTCTGCACCATGATGGCGACGTTTGGCTTTTTCGCCCTCGCGTAAGCGGCGAGTTCGACGACGAACTTGGCCATTTTGCCCCGCACCTCGGCATTGTCGCCGAAGTTATAGTAGGCATCGGCCCGATCGAAATAGAACCCGTCGAAACCCGCATCGAGCACCTTATCGACGTATTGGTAGATAATTTTCTGCCACTCCGGCTCCCAGTATTTGGCGAGATAGTTCTGCTTCCACTCTTTGTTTTCCTTGCCCATCCAGGCAGGGCGCTTCTTGTCCCACTCCAGCTTCCAGTACCAGCGGTAGTTCTCGGTCTCCCCGATGCTGAGGTAAGCGATAACAAGACGCTTTGACCCATCCGGACGCTTTTGCATCCCCGCGACCTCGTCCTTGGTCAGCGGCGTTTCGGGGCGCTCTTCGCCGTGCGCATAGTCCACCACGACAAGGTCATACTGAGAATTTGCAATGAGCTTGCGCGGCTCTGTTTCCAGATTTCGCAGCTGATAGCCCCAGGTCTTTGCGTCCTTTAACGGGTTGACCCGGTCGGCCGCGCTAGCGGTACTCGCCAACACAACACTCGCAGCAACCGCAGCAGCGATCGCACACGTGAACCTACGCACAAAACTCATACGAACTCCACTCCAGTTGACAGGCAGAGAGCAAGCGTCGCGCTGTCTACGAACCAGCCCGTCAGCGCCCTCCAGCACGAAATGGGCCAAAACCGCCCCGACATCTTCGTCCCGACCGCAGAATACCCCGCGCAAACCCGAAGTGGCAACCGAAAGGTCTGCCGCTCGTGGTCCGGCTCCCTCACGCTTTACCAGGAGTTGGTCGCGGTACAGTTCGCCGCGATGAACTCCGGCGTACCCGGATCGGTCTTCAGCTCAACCGGAGCGGTCGGATCGCCGCCATCCAGCGCCCGCGTCGGAAAGCCAGCGATGACCTTGAGCTTGCTAAGTTCGGCCTTGGCGGCCTCAATCGTTTCCCGAGTCACGAGATACTCAAGTGTCAGCACAGGTTTGTAGTCCCACTGTAGCAGGCTCAATTGCGATAGCGTGCGATTGATGTCGCTCTGGTCGTTGCGCACGCCAGTGCCCTTATGGCTGTACAGCAACTCTTCCATCCCCAGCCCGTCGATCACGTGCCGGTAGCGGCGGCTCTGGAGCAGGTCGATGCCGTTGTTCGGCACCACGACAAACCCGGGCTTTGCCGCGCGCGCCGTCAGAGCAAGGTCGGCGACGAGTTCGATCATGTCGATATTAGCACCGCGATGGACCGTTTCGATCTGGGGGAAATCGTGAAACATGTCGACCCGGTCGAGGTACACGCCATCAAAACCCGCCGCGATGATGCGGCTCAGATATGAGTCGGGTTTACGATAAAGCACTTGCTTCCAGCCGTCGTCCCAAAATCGCACCGCCCACGCTCCGGGCCAGGCACAGTTGGGAATATGCAGCCAGGCCGGTTTCTTGGCCGGATCGGTTTTCCAATCGGCGTTCCAATAGAATCGCTTTTCTTCGGCCTCCCCGACCGACAGGTACGACAGCACGAAACGGCGTGTCCCGTCCGGCTTGACTTTCAGCTTGGCAATGTCCTCAGCGGTCCACGGCAATCGCGTGCCATTGGCGAGTGCCCGCTCATAGTCGATCACGACCAAGTCCGCGGCAACTGCGGCGACTTTTTCGATCTCGACCTTTTGCAACTGATAGTGCCAGCTTCCGATTTTTGAGAATGGCCGTCGATCCGTTTGGGTCGCCTCATACCAATTGTACGGAAAATCACGCCATGACAGTGCAAAAAAGACAACCGCCCCCGCGGCTGCCAACCAGGCCCAATTCTTCATGGTGCCCACATCGCTCACACCCAGGGCGTGAAAGAACGTTTTGATCAGTCGCAACATTGACGGATGATCTCCTTGAACACGCAACGAGCCGGAACTGGACGTCGCACATTCATCCAGCGCCTGCAACGTTGCGGGTCCCGCCAAAGCCCTGCAAAAGGTTGACGCGTGCCCCGCCGCAGCGTTCTTCTCATTTCGGCCTGCCAACTCGATAGCCCGGACCCATCAACCATGGCTGAAACCTCGCCACCTCGCACCAGCGAACTCATCACGGTCCGTGATTGGTTGCGTTACGGCGTGAGCGCCTTCTCGCGGGCAGGCCTCGTGTTCGGCCACGGCACGCAGTCGGCTTTGGACGAAGCAGCCTTCCTCATTCTGGTCGCCCTCCACCTCCCCATCGATCAACTCGAACCCTGGCTTGATGCGCGATTGACGGCACCCGAACGCGCTGAAATCGATCTGCTGTTTGCGCAACGCATCGAAACGCGCAAACCCGCCGCCTACCTCGTCAACGCAGCCTTCATCCAAGGCCACCGCTTCTACGTCGACGAGCGCGTGATCGTGCCGCGCTCCTACATTGGCGAGCTGATGAGCGATGGCTTTGCCACGGTCATCGAGGACCCCAGCGCCATCACCCGCGTCCTCGACGTGTGCACCGGCTCAGGCTGTTTGGCGATCCTTGCCGCACTGACCTTCCCGCAAGCGAGCGTCGACGCCGTCGAACTCTCACCAGCAGCCCTCCAGGTCGCCGCCCGCAACGTCGCCGATTACCGGTTGCAACATCGGGTCGCGCTCATCGAATCCGACCTCCTGTCGGGGCTTCCGCCCGATGCCCGTTATGATCTTATCGTCGCCAACCCGCCCTACGTCGCCTCAGCCGAGGTCGCAGCATTTGATCCCGAATATCGCGCCGAACCCGTCATGGCCCACATCGGCGGTGAAGATGGTCTCGACCTCGTCCGCAAAATCCTCGCCCAAGCCCCGTCGCACCTCACTTCAGACGGTATCCTGATCGTTGAAATCGGTACCGGACGCGCAGCGTTTGAACACGCCTATCCAGCCCTCGACGTGCTGTGGCTGAACACGCAAACCAGCGAAGGCGAAGTCTTCGCCGTCACGTCCGCAACGCTCGCAACCCAAACCAAACCAGCCAAACGCCGCCGATGACCATCAAACGCGCAAGTCTTGTGTCGGCCGCCGCGTGTGTGCTCGCCCTGTTGGGCTGGCTGGCCCTGTCGCCCAGCCTCGTCCCTGGGTCAAACCTGGCCCCTGCGTCCGGCCACACCCTGCTGCATTTGAATTGCCCGCCCGGCAGTCATGGACAGCCACGCTACACCGGCGTCGGCCAAAGCCTCGACAAAGCCCGCCAAGACGCCCGTACGGCCCGCTCCCTCGAAAGCCGCGCACTCACCGCGCAATGATTTTTTAAGGTCACGAAATCCCGCTGCCCGGCGCGCAATGCAGCAACAAAGCCTATCCCTGCCGCCCCAGCAGGTTCGCCAGTTCGACTGCACTTCGCACGCCCATTTTCTCAAAAATTCGGGCCCGGTGCGCCTCGACCGTCCGCAGCGCAATCCCCAGATCGTCGCCGATCACCTTGTTGAGTTTACCCGCCTGTATCAGCGCCATGACTTCCAGCTCGCGGGCCGACAACGTCGCGATCCGGTCGGCCAATGTCTGCCGTGTCCGTCCAGCTTCCGCAGCCTTTGCATCGTCGATCATCGCAGCAATCAGCTTATCGACCAACAGGTTGCCATCGAACGGCTTCTCGATGAAATCCCGCGCCCCCATTTTAAGGGCCTCAACCGCCATCGGCACGTCGCCATGCCCCGTCAGCACGATGCACGGCAATTGCGAGCCAAGGTCGGCAAGCCGCGCAAACAGTTCCAGCCCCGACATGGCGTCCATCCGCACATCTGTCAGGACGCACCCCCGCATATCCAGATGAAACGCGGCCAAATAGGCTTCCGCGCTGGCATAGCCGACCGCCTCCAGTCCGCGCGACCGCAACAAAAACGACAGCGCATCCCGCAGCGCGGCATCGTCGTCCACCAGATAGACCTTCGACAACGGCGGCAGATCCGGATTGGTCATACCTCAGGCCTCCGTAACGGGCAGGTGGAACGAAAAACGCGAACCATGGGGCGTAGCCGGCTCATAGCGGATGTGTCCGCCGTGGAGTTCCACGATCGACCGGCAGATGCTGAGACCCATCCCCATTCCGCTCGGCTTGGTCGACACGAACGGCTGGAACAAGGCATCGGCCACCGCAGCCGTCACTCCGCTTCCCGCGTCTGTCACGCTCAGCAACACGCCACGTGGCGCCACCAACGAGGCTTCGATCAGAATGCGCCGCTGGTCGTCGGGAACGCCAGCCATGGCCTCCATCCCGTTGCGGATGAGATTGACGAGAACCTGCTGGATCAGCACGCGGTCGGCCCGCACCATCGGCAGCCCATCGTCCAGCGCCAGATCGACCCGCAGCTGCATTTTTTGCATTTCCGGCCCCATCAGCGCCACCGCCTCAAGTACGGCCTCAACGAGCTGCATCGGCTCCAGATGCGGTTCGCTTTTCTTGACGAAGTCATGCACCCGCTTGACAATCAGCCCTGCCCGCTCCGCTGACGCTCCAATCCCGCGCAACGCCAGATCGACCTCTTCGCGCGTGACGTCGGGCATCGGCAAGCGATTGGCAAGGCCGGCCTGATAGCTGCGGATCGCCGCCAACGGCTGGTTGAGATCGTGCGCCAGCAACGACGCCATCTCCCCCATCGTGACCAGCCGCGCCGTATGCTGCATCCGTTCGGCCTGCGAGCGGGCGAACTCCTCCGCGCGCCGCCGGTCCGAGATATCGAGCACCGACCCCATCCAGCCGCGCTGTACCCCCTGCGCATCGATCAGCGGGGCCTCATAGATCAGCACATCGAACCGCGACCCATCCCGATGCTGAAACTTGAGTTCAAGCCCCTGCCCGATCGTCTGCCCAGCCAACAAGGCGTCGTGCGCCCGCCGCGTTAATTCGTATTGTTCGGGCACCCAATAGGGCATCGGCGGCGACCGGCCGACCAATTCGGCAACCGAATATCCAACCATCTTGCAGAAGGCGTGATTGGCATACATCAGCCGCCCGTCCAGATCGCGGGCGCGAATGCCCACCAGCAGCGAATTCTCCATTGCCCGCCGGAAAGCGTGTTCCTCTTCCAGCGCGGCTTCGGCCGCCCGCCGCTTGCGCAATTGCCGCTCGCGAGCAACCAGCCCCGCCGCAGCCGATAGCCCGAGAACCACCATCGCGACGACAAGCCCGTTCTGCGCCAGACCGCGGCGTTCGCGGTAACTGGCCAGCGTCAGCGTCAAGTTGCGCAGCGGTGGCCCCATCTCGATGCTGTAATTCGACGCGCTTTCATCGGGCTGAACCGTCGAGCGCGTTGCCAGCACCTTGCCCAACGAATCCTTGAGCACCACCGCCCGCTTCTCGGCAATCCACCACGGCACCTGATGACTGAGCACCAGATCGAGCCCAAACACCGCGACGACTTTCCCGGCCCGCCGGTCATTCAACACGATCGGCGCGACGAACGCGACGGCAGCACGCCCGTCAGCGCGCAGGTACGGCGTTGAGTATGACCCGGCCCCTGCGTCTGGTGTCAGCCCGGTGAAGTGAACGAGATCCGACTGCAGCCGGCTGGTTTCGCCGGCCGCCGACTGGGGCACGGCTGCGATAAAGGTGTTGGTTTCATCAAGCCAGGCAATGTCGACGATATCGGGCAGGATCAGCGCATATTGGCGTGCCTGTACGATGAACGTTTGCGGCGTCATATCGCCGTCCGAGATATCCTTGACGAGCCGCAGCAGGCGCGTGCGCTCTGAATCGAATTGAAATTGAAGCGACTGCTCGACCCACAACACGTCGCGGATCAGCTGGTGGCGGCTATCGTCGCGCTCGTCCCGGTCAAGCAGCCACAACAACACGCCCAGTAGCAAAAAGATCAGCGCGATGGCGAGACCCGCACCCATCGGCGCGACGCGCGCAATCCATGGCTCGGCAATTGCGCCCTTCGAGCGCAATGCCGTCTCAAACGCGAAGGGGCGGGCACTGGTCGTGGTCAAACCATTCTCCGCTCGGTGCTGATCGTTCACTTTGGTGCTGAACGCTCAACGGCGCACTGGCTTCAAAGCATGATCCAAGTCGTAGTTTTTTAAAACCGTGTGTGTCGATTGCGGCAAACCACAATAGCTGGACCCTGCGGCATTTGCGATAAGTGACCGCCATCGATCTGTCACAATGATGAAGGGTGCCGCGGCTTCAACCGTGGCCCAGGAAACGCCATAACCGGAGTGAACACCTTGAAAACTCGTACGTTTGTTAAAGGCCTGCTCGCCGTCGCGCTCGCCCCGCTCGCAAGCCTGAGTGCAGTGGCCCAGGATGCGCCGATTGTCCTGAAGTTCAGCCACGTCGTCTCGATCGACACGCCCAAAGGCAAGGGCGCCGAACGCTTCAAGGAATTGGCGACCAAGTACACCGAAGGCAAGGTCAAAGTCGAAGTCTACCCCAACTCGCAGCTCTACAAGGACAAAGAAGAAGTCGAAGCGCTCCAGCTCGGCGCCGTCCAGATGCTGGCCCCGTCGCTCGCCAAATTCGGCCCGCTTGGCGCCAAGGAGTTCGAGGCATTCGATATCCCATACATGTTTGCGAACAAGGCGGCGCTGCGCAAAGTCACCGATGGTCCGATCGGCAAAGACATGCTGAAAAAGCTTGAGGGCAAGGGCATCACCGGCCTCGCCTTCTGGGACAACGGCTTTAAGATTCTTTCGGCCAACAAGCCTCTGAAATCACCCGATGATCTGCTCGGCCTCAAGTTGCGCATTCAGTCCTCGAAGGTGCTGGAAGCGCAGATGAAAGCACTCGGCGCGATTCCCCAGGTCATGGCTTTCTCGGAAGTCTATCAAGCGCTGCAGACCGGCGTCGTCGACGGCACTGAGAACCCGCCCTCCAACATGTTCACCCAGAAGATGCACGAAGTGCAAAAGCACGCCGTCATCACCAACCACGGCTACCTCGGCTACGCCGTGATCGTGAACAAAGCCTTCTGGGACGGCCTGCCCGCCCCCGTCCGCGCCGGCCTCGACAAGGCCATGACGGAAGCGACCGCTTACGCCAACGAGATCGCCCAGTCCGAAAACGACCAGGCCCTCGAAGCGATGATGAAGTCCGGCAAGACGGTCTTCCACAAGCCGACCGACGCCGAATTGAAGGCTTGGGTCGCAGCAACGGCCCCTGTTCACACAGAAATGGCCGCCCGCGTTGGCAAGGACCTGATCGAATCGATCAAGCAAGCGACCAAGTAACTCTGCCATCTGGTCCGGCGGCATTGTCCGCGCGCCGGACCAGACCATTTCAAAACAATCGAACCGGTCGGGCACCACTCGGTGCGAACTCGATCGCAATATCGGTCCCCGCACGCAGGGACAGCTATAGGGAGTACATTCGCCCATGTCCTGGCTATCGGCATTCGACAAGCCGGAGTTTCTAGTGATGGCCCTGATGGGTCCTACGCTGATCCTCCTCGCCTACCTGCTTCCGCGAACCTATATCCTCGACCGGTTCGAGGAAATATTGATCGGCGCCTTGATCGCAATGGCGACAGTCGTGATCTTCGTCGCCGTCGTCCATCGCTACGGCTTGACCGGTTCAATCAACCTCGCCTCGTGGGCCAAGGCTAATGGCCTGACCTTCTTGTCCGGTGCCGCGCGCGGTGTTTTCAATTTTCTCCGGGATATCAACCTCACCTGGGCGCAGGAACTCTGCATCTACATGTTCGTGTGGATGGCGAAATTCGGCGCAGCCTTCGGCGTCCGCCAGGGGATCCACGTCGGCGTCGACGTGTTGATCAACCAGCTGCATGGTCGCTCGCGTGTCCCCGTCGTCTTGTTCGGCCTGCTCTCCGGCGCTCTGTTCACCTACATCGTCGGCTCGCTGGGTCTCCGTTTCGTCTGGCACATCGCCCACACGGACCAGACCTCCGCCGACCTCGAAGTGCCGATGTGGCTCGTCTATGTCGCGGTCCCGATCGGCTCCTACATCATGAGCTTCCGCTTCCTTCAGGTTGCCTTTGAATACGCCCGCAGCGGCGATCTTCCCCACCACGATCACGGCCATGTCGACGGTCTCGAAGACGAGGTCCAGACTCTGCCACACGTCCTGCCTTCGGGAGCCAAATCATGAGCACGTCAACGCCAACCCTCGCCCCGGGCCTCGACCCCAAGCATGAGCAGGCGGGAAATGCGACCCTCAGCTTCGCGCTCATCGCCGTCCCGCTCGCCTTGATTGCCTTCTGCCTCGCCGCCAAGTTCGGCATCATCGAGTTGCCGAATTCGATCCGCGTGACGATGATCTTTTTGCTCCTCGTCTCATTGATGATGGTCGGCATGCCGATCTCTATCGCGCTCGGCCTCACCGTGCTCGCCTTCCTGTTCACGCTGACCACCGTTCCCATGGATAGCGTGGCGCTCAAACTGTTCACTGGCATCGAGAAGTTCGAGATCATGGCGATCCCGTTCTTTATTCTCGCGGGTAACTTCCTGACTCACGGCGGCGTCGCCCGCCGCATGATCAACTTCGCAACCGCCATGATCGGCCACTGGTACGGCGGTCTCGGCCTTGCAGCTGTGATGGCTTGCGCGCTGTTCGCAGCAGTCTCAGGCTCCTCGCCCGCAACTGTCGTCGCCATCGGTTCGATCATTCTGCCCGCCATGGTCAAGCAGGGTTTCCCCGCCCGCTTCGGTGCCGGCATTGTCACCACATCGGGCGCGCTCGGCATCCTGATCCCGCCCTCCATCGTCATGGTGATGTATGCGGTCGCAACCTCGGGCATGGTCGTCACCGGCCCGACCGGTGAAAAGGTCTCGTCCGCGTCCGTTGGTCAGCTTTTTATGGCTGGCGTCGTTCCAGGCCTGATGCTGGCGTTCCTGCTGGGCTTCACCACCTGGTATCGCGCCCGTAAGTTCGACTATCCACGCATGCCCAAGGCAACCCTCGCCGAGCGCTGGCACGCCCTGCGCGAAAGCTTCTGGGGCCTGTCGCTGATCGTCGTCGTCATCGGTGGCATCTACTCGGGGGCCTTTACACCGACCGAAGCCGCCGCCATGAGCGCGGTCTACGCCTTCTTCATAGCGGTCTTCATCTATGGCGACATGAAGCTCTCGGATGTGCCCCGCGTCCTGCTCCAGTCTGCGTCTCTTTCGGCGATGCTGCTCTACATCATCACCAACGCCGTCCTGTTCTCGTTCTTGATGACCAGCGAGCAGATCCCGCAGACGATGGCAGCCTGGATCAGCACCACCGGCATGACGCAATGGCAGTTCCTGATCGTCGTGAACCTCCTATTGCTGCTCGCAGGTAACTTCATGGAGCCGTCGTCGATCGTTTTGATCATGGCCCCGATCCTGTTCCCGATCGCCGTCAAGCTCGGCATCGACCCGGTCCACTTCGGCATTCTGATTGTCGTCAACATGGAGGTCGGCATGTGCCATCCCCCGGTCGGCCTCAATCTCTACGTCGCCTCCGGGATCGCCAAGATGGGCATCACCGAACTGACCATTGCTGTCTGGCCATGGCTGCTGACCATGATGGGCTTCCTGATCATCGTGACCTACGTGCCCGAGATCTCGCTTTGGCTGCCCCGCCTGATGGGCATGATGTGATCGCGCGGGGGCGGGTTAATCCAAATCCGCCCCTCCGCTTTGCAATAGCTGCCGAAGTGGTCTAACAACGCCGCTTCACCTCAAAGGAATTCGTATCATGCCGACCATGTCCGACTCGCGCCGCAAGCGCATCCAAGCCCGCCAGAAGAAAGCCCTCAACGCCTTGAAGCGCGCCGCCCGCATCGCCAAGATCGAGCGCAACGCCAAGCCCGCCGAAAAGAAAGCCGCCTGAGCAGCGATTATTCCGCAGCCTTAGGCAAGTCCGGCACTTCACAGCCCGTGGCGCAACAGCGCCCGGGCTGTTTCGTTGTCGGCTGCCCTTGATCCAGCACCCCTCGGTCGAGCAAACTCTCGACCAGCGCGCGCTTCTCCATGACCGGATAATTCCGCCAGATCTCGCGCTTCATCGCCTCGGGACTGCCCCCGCCGTGCAGCGAGATCGTCGAATACCATCCGCCTTGATGCGAGATCGTGAGATCCTCGATGAACCGCGCCACCTCCGCCCGCTGCGCGCCGGGAATGTCGGGCCGCCCTGAAAGCACGGCTGCAATCGACGCCGCCGTCTCCGGGTTGTGATCCTCCTCCGGCCCCGGCAGCGCCACGATCAACCCGCCCGACACGTAATGCCCAATACGGTGCATGTCGTAGATCTGCGTTGCAAGCAGCAGCTTGCCGATGTTTGAAAACACCGCATCCGGCATGACGTTGCCCGCCGCATCGCGCGTGGCATAAACCGATGCCGCAACCCCGCATGCAAAAAACCCTTCCGTGATCTTGATGAGATCCACCATCTGCTCGCGGATGTGCCCGTGCTTGTCCGGATCGAGCCCGTTCGCCTCGATCATCAGCGACCCCGCCCCGATCAGCAGATCGCCAAACCCCGCCCGCGCCCCGATGCACGAATGCCGATGATGCGTGGCATACGCCGTTGTCGCAAACCCCGCCTCGTCCGTCTCGCCCGCCATAAACACGCGCTCGTGCGGCACGAACACCTTGTCGAAATGCACGACGCCCACCGACTGCCCATACTTGGCCGAAAACTTCGCAGCCGCCTCCCCGGGACGACCCGCAGGCTTGGCAACAATCGTGATGCCCTCCGCATCGCATGGCACAGCGCAAGACACCGCAAACGCCGCGTCCTCCGCCGTGTGCGTCCGGCACGGCATGACCAGAAACGCGTGCATGTACGCAGCACCCGTGACGATCGCCTTCGTCCCCGAAATCACGATGCCGCCAGCGCGCCGCTCAACGATCCGCACGTAGGAGTCCGCGTTTGCCTGCGCGCCCGCCCGCTTCGAGCGATCCCCTTTGGCGTCGGTCATCGCAATGCCAAGCACCAGATCGCGGTCCTGCACGTCGTGCATGTAAGCCACGAACCGCTGATGATAGTCCGTCCCGTGGAGAGCATCCGCCCGGTGCGTCGCCTGATACAGCCCGTTGAAGGCATCCTGCACCAGATACCGCTGCGCACACCCCGAAATTCGGCAAACCAGCCGCACTGCTTCGAGCTTGTACAGCAGGTCGGTCGACGTCTCGTTGATGTGAAGAAACCGGTTGATCGTCTTGCCCGACGTCCCCTGTCGCGCCGTCATCAGCGTCTTATGCTCATCCTTCAAAGCAAAATCGTAAGTGATCCCGACGCCCGCAATCCCGGGCGCCAGCAACGGCTCGTCCGCCACACTGTCAACCTGCTGCCCATTGACGAACACGCGCGGCTGATAGGCCCGCAAGCTCTCGCGATACTCAGCCGCAGACATCATCATCGGTCGTCTCCAAAAGACACAGTTGTTCTACAATTCAAACAGCGTTAGAATCTTTCGTCAAGCCACCCAATCTTCGTCATGGCCACGCAGGCGGCCACCCACGACAACCGTCGATGCAGTTGACGTTTCCAGCAGCGTCCAACTTGCTCCACACGATCTCATACGCAGGGCAATGACGAATGAACCCAGTCTTCCCTTTCTTCTCCCCCTGGGCAGATGAGGGGTATCTTCACTTCAGTATTGATTTGGCCAAGCCCGTCGAAGGCCCCCATGCCCACCACAACCGCCATCCGTCGCCGCGCCGTATCCGATTTGAAGCGCACGCTGATCCTCGACGCGGCCCGCGCGGTCTTCGAGGCCGAGGGCCTTGAAGGCGCAAGCCTGCGCGGCATAGCAGCGAAAGCGGGCTACACCCCTGCCGCGCTCTATTTCCATTTCGACAGCAAGGAAGCCATTTACGCCGCCGTTCTAGCCGGTTCGCTCGACCGCCTGAACGCCCATGTCGCGGCAAGTATCGCCAGCGCCAAAACACCCGCGCAGAGGTTTGCGTCGGCAAGCCTTGCCTGGTTTGGCTACTACGCCCAAAATCCTAACGACCTCGATCTTGGCTTTTATCTGTTCCGCGGCGGCCTCAAACCGCGCGGGCTGGGCCGCGACCGTGATGAGGCCTTGAATGCCGCACTGGAATCCTCGCTTGCGCCGATTGCCCAGGCCGCCCGCGACATGGGCGCATCACCAGACGAAGCCCGTGATATCATGGCTGGCGTCTTTGCCCACGCGACCGGGCTTTTGACCCTCGCCCATACCGGCCGCACCCGTCGGCTGAAGGTCAACCCGATTGCTCTGATGACCCAATATGTGACGGCCAACCTCGCGACCCTTGCAGCGCACCGGAGCAAATCCAAATGACAGCCGCCCTGATGAACGCCAGTCGCTCCCTGCTTGTGATGGTCGACTATCAAGCCCGCCTGCTGCCATCGATCCACGACAGCGCGGCTGTCATTGCCAATGCCCAGCGTCTGTTGGCCACCGCCAGCCTCCTGGACGTGAACGCAATCGTCACCGAGCAAAACCCAAAAGGCATCGGCCCAACGACAGACCAACTCGACATTTCAAATCGCACCGTTATCACCAAGCAGACCTTCGGGTCTTGCGCGACCCCCGACTTCGTGACCGCAATCGGCAACTATCCAGACATTGTACTGGCCGGCTGCGAGGCCCATGTCTGCGTCACGCAAACGGTCCTTGGCCTGCTGGAGTTGGGCCGCCGCGTCTTCCTTGTGTCTGACGCAACGGGCGCACGCACTTCCGTCAGCAAAGACACGGCCATTGCCCGCATGGCCCGTAACGGCGCCGAAATCGTCACGACCGAAATGGTCATATTCGAATGGTTGCGCTCGAGCGAACATGCCAAATTCAAGGCGGCAATCGCTCTAATCAAATAATAATCCCCGAAAGTCACAAAATTGTTTTCCATCCGCGAAACTGCGGAGAATAAAGTCATTCTGATTCATTTTCGCGCAGTTATCTCGCGTTAATGATATTGCCTTGATATTTTCGCAAATCTGTCATACTTTGAGTTCAATCAAATCCCACGTTGTGATCGTCACTGATCAAAAGAGATCATTGGTCCAGCAGGCACGTAAAAGTGCCCGCTTTCGTACCGCTGCGTCTTGATTGTCGCGCGGCCACCATCACAGAAAGACCCCGTCCCGTGCTGAACGATAACTCGTCTCAAGAACCCGTCTACAAGGACATTTACCTCCGCGATGAAGCCCCGCCCCATCCTGGTGAAGTGCTACGCGAAGACATCCTGCCCAGGACCGGCTTGTCGCGGACGGCGCTCGCCAAGCGCTTGAAGGTGAGCCCGCGCACGCTGACGAACGTGCTGACCGAAAAAGCCCCGGTCACGGCCGATATAGCCATTCGCTTGAACGCGCTGCTGGGTCATGGCGCGCGCTATTGGCTCGGCCTTCAGATGCAATACGACATTTGGCTCACGCAACAACCCATCGCCGACACGATCAAGCCGTTGGACTGGAAACGTGCGCCGACTGCGGCGGCGCGCAAAAAGCCGGTCGCGTTGGGCTATCGCTGAACGCCAATCGGCTGTAAATACCGGTGCTTGGAATAAGCATCTGGTTAAATGATCCCATGACGGCACAAATTCAAAGCGCCCCCCCGTTGCAATCGGAGACGGCAAATCCGGCGGTGAAACCGTCGGTGAGGCGCACCATCGCCGGTCTCAGCCGTAAAGGCCTGGGCGACGCGTTGGCCGCCATCGGCGTCCCCGAGAAGCAGCGCCGCATGCGCGTCAATCAGCTTTGGGGCTGGCTCTACGTGCGCGGCGTGACCCGCTTCGACCAGATGACCGACGTCTCAAAGGAGCTGCGAGGCCGGCTGTCGGACGCTTACACCTTGGACCGTCCCGAAATCGTCTCTGAGCAGGTGTCCATCGACGGCACGCGCAAGTGGCTGATGCGTCTGCCAAAAATCGGCCACGAGATGCGCGCGCCCGAAATCGAAACGGTCTACATTCCCGAGGCTGATCGCGGCACGTTGTGCATTTCCAGTCAGGTCGGCTGTACGCTCAATTGCTCGTTCTGCCACACCGGGACGCAAAAGCTCGTGCGCAACCTCGAAGTCCACGAGATCGTCGGACAGATCCTGTTGGCCCGCGACCGCATCGGCGATTGGCCCGGTGCCGTCCCCCAAGGCGAAACCCGCCTTCTCCCCGATAGTGACCGCAAGATCACCAATATCGTCCTGATGGGCATGGGCGAACCGCTTTACAATTTTGACAACGTGCGTGACGCCATGGACGTGGCGGCGGACGGCGAAGGCCTTTCTGTCTCCAAGCGCCGCATCACGCTATCGACGTCTGGCGTTGTCCCCGAAATCGCGCGCTGGGGGGAAGAATCGGGCACCATGCTGGCCATCAGCCTCCATGCCACCCGCGACGACCTGCGCGACGTGCTGGTGCCGATCAACAAGCGCTACCCGATCGCCCAGTTGCTGTCGGCCTGCCGCGACTATCCCGGCCTGTCGAACGCCCGCCGCATCACATTTGAATACGTCATGCTCAAAGGCGTCAACGATAGCCCCGCCGATGCCCGCGCGCTTGTCCGCCAGCTGGCTGGCATCCCCGCCAAGATCAATCTGATCCCCTTCAACCCTTGGCCGGGCACAGCTTACGAATGCTCCGACTGGGAAACCATCGAGCAGTTCGCCGATATCGTGAACAAGGCCGGTTACGCCAGCCCCGTCCGCACCCCCCGAGGCCGCGACATCCTGGCGGCCTGCGGGCAGTTGCGGTCTGAAAGCGAAAAGCTGCGCGCAAACGAGCGTCTGCCTGTCGCCCCGCCTGAAGACGTTCCAGAATCCATCTGAAGAAGGCCAACGATATGCTTCACGCCCTTGGCCGCACGGTCGTCGTAGCCTTCGCCTTCATCGTCGCGGGCATTTTCGCCGGAGCCATCGCCATCCGCCTTGGCATGGAGCGCATGACCCATGCGCTCCACAACAACGACGATGCCGTCGTGACCGTCACGGCATGGGTCTGGCAGGGCATCGGACTGTCGTTTGCGACGACGCTGCTGCTGGCCCTCGCAGTTGTCATCATCGGCGAAGTGGCACGGATCCGCTCCGGCCTATTCTACATCGCCGGTGGCGGAATGGCCGTCGCGGCCGCCCCTTTGCTGATCGAGGTCCAGCGTCACGGCGTCAACACGGCCAACCTTCCAGCCTTCATCTGGCAAGTTTTCGCCACTGCAGGTTTTGCGGGCGGCGCTCTGTATTGGATGATCGCAGGGCGCAAAGCCTGATCCGACCGGCCAACCTCCCGAGCGCGCCACATCGTCAAGCCCGTCATAGAAAAAAGTACAGCGAACTGATACTTTCAGCGGTGAACCATCAGCCGTTCCTCTTTTGCCATTGATTTGCCGCCGTTTTTGCAGCTAAACCGGCACCACAAGCCAACTATTGACGACCGTGTCGCAGACGTGCGGCACGAGCAATTGCAGCGCGGACAGCGCAGAGGCTAAGATGCAGACAGTAGTGCGCGTGTTGAGTGGACTGATCGCGGCAAGCCTCATGGCAGCACTCGTAAAAGTGCTGCACGTCATTACGCCGATGGAACTCCAGAGCCTGTCGGGCGACGCACTCGCCTCGCGATTGATGCGTGTTGCCGAACTTGTCGCGCTGACCGCAACCCATCAGGCTTTCTTTGTCCTGCCACTGGGTTTGATTGCCGCCGTCATCGCCGAGGTCAATCGCATCCGTCACTGGTTCGTCTACGCATTGATCGGCGCAGCCATTGCCGCTGCTGGGTTCTATGTCCAGGTCACAGGCGAAAGTGTGGTCCGCACCATCGTAAACCCATATGCCGGCCAAGCCTACGCCATCGAAGGTATCGTCGCAGGGGTGGTCTATTGGCTGATCGCGGGCCGGTTTGCCGGATGGCGTCGCGGCGGCGGCTTGGTCAAAACCCAGCCCTTTCCGGTCGACAAGCCGCGCCTGCGCGTCAGCGATATCAGCGAAAACGAAACAAAGACAGCCGGACCCGTCTGATCGCACCCATCTCGTGCACAGACATGGTCAATGGTTTGTTAAAAGATTTATGACTAATCAATTGTCTATCGGTCACTGGATAAGAATCGGTGGAATCTAAGCTGCTGGTGCATTGCAAAATCTGTGATGCGGTGCGATAAAACTCTCATAGTTGGCGCACAAGTGTTTCGCGCCGTTCTCCCAAATGTCAGGACAAGCCAGTATGGACGGCTCATTGGAGCGCATTGCTCAAAGCTGTGCTGAAGCAGCGACAGGGTATATGGCAGCAACCACAGCGGCATACACGGAGCTTGCGTCTTGCGCCCTGGATTTTTGGTGCACCGCACTGTCAGGCCTTAGCGAAGAAGAAGCCAAGCCCGAACCGAGGGCGCACACCGTTGACGAACCAGCCTTTGGGTTGTCTGTCGCCGACTGGAACCCGATGATGTGGTTCGATCCGCGTCGCTATGATGCTCTTTGGCGCTTGGATTTCACGACGCCGCCAGCAACTGCCATGCTTGCGGTCGCAAATTCCGCCATACCATTGCGAGGCACGTCAGCCTCGTGGCCAATGGCCAAGGTGATGATTGAATCAGGCGTCCCAAGGTCAGTCGCCTGGCCCACGGCGGAAGCCAACGCTGCAGCGCTCAGCGCCGCCGACACCGCCTCAACAAGCTTGCGCCGCGTCATTGCCAAGTTCCACAACGACAATGGCTACGCGTCGACGGCCCACGGCATGACCCCGACCATGATGGCACTTGCCATGACGTTCGGCACGGCAATGGGTCCCGCGCGATTGATGGGCGACTGGTCGTAACGCCGGTATTAAAAACGCAAATAGCGCCCGCGCGAAGCCCATAAAGCTCGGCGCGGGCTTTTTGTTTGTCGTGGAAGCGTCTTACTGCTTCGTGGCTGGTGCCGGAGCCGTCGGTGCTTTAGCGGCGGGCACTGCAGCCTTGACGGCCGGAGCAGCCTTTGCAGCAGCGTCGGCTGGCTTCTTCACAGCGACGCCAGCGACCTTGCGGCAATACGGAGCATCGACCTTGCCAGTCTTCGGATCGGCCTTCTTAGGTACGATGTAGCCGCATTCAGCGTTGGCTTTGCAGGCCGTCTCATCGAGGCCCTTACAAGCTGAAGCCGCCTTGGCAGCTGGCTTCTTTGCAGTGGTCGCGGGAGCCGTCGTTGTTGCGGCGGGAGCCGAAACAGCGGGTTTCGCCACGACAGGTGCTGCCGGCTTGACGGGAGCAACCGGCGCAGTAGCAGGTGGCTGCTGTGCGCTGGCGGTCATTGCGAACAGGCTGAGCGCAGCCGCGGCAACCACGGCACCCATCCCAAAAGCATGGTTCTTCTTCACGGCATTCATCTCCTGATTTGTTGATTGCCAACAGCCCTCGTACACCCAAACTCAGTGCCAAAACACGTCCAAGTGATGAACACGTGATAAATGGTGTGCGGAGTAGCGCCGTGCGGCAACAATCGCAGCGATGCGCCGTCTCGGTGTCGCTTTGCAACAAATGCGGGAGGCCCGTCCACAACGCATCATCGATTAAGACGCGGCCATTGCGTGACATCAGCCCTAATAACACCAGCAAAATCAAACCTTATCATCATGGGTCATACTGCCGGTCGACGGCGGAACTGACCACACAAAACAGGTCAGAGCACAGCCTAAAGTGTCGTGTTTCGGGTCCCGCAAATGAGGCAGGTTAGTCGCCATGCTGACCAAACCGCGTCCCGATTGCCGCGCCCAACACCTGTGGAAAACCCAGCACCGGGGTGCCGCAAACGCCGTCGGTTTGCCGTGTTTGCGTCGCCAACCCTCCAGCTGATTCGCTCAGCCATCGATGTGCGGCTGCAGAAAAATCGCCGCAGGAAGACTTGTTGCATGGCCTGACTTGCCTATAGTGCGCCGCGAAACAGGCAACGCCCCGCACCGATCGGGCGGCCGGTCCAAAGAACGCTTACGAACGCAAAGGAACCGCCATGACCACCACAACAACCCCGCCCGCCGTTGGCAAAGCGGGCCAGATCAAAAAGGTCGTGCTGGCATATTCAGGCGGTCTCGACACGTCGATCATTCTGAAATGGCTGCAGGAAACCTATCATTGCGAAGTCGTGACCTTCACCGCCGATTTGGGGCAGGGCGAAGAACTGGGTCCCGCCCGCAAAAAAGCAGAGATGTTCGGCATCAAGCCTGAAAACATCTTCATCGAAGACCTGCGCGAGGACTTCGTCGCCAACTACGTGTTCCCGATGTTCCGCGCCAATGCCGTGTACGAAGGCATCTACCTGCTCGGCACCTCGATCGCCCGCCCGCTCATCGCCAAAGCACAGATCGACATCGCCCGCAAAGTCGGCGCCGACGCGGTCTGTCACGGCGCGACAGGCAAGGGCAACGATCAGGTGCGCTTTGAGCTGAGCTATTACGCCTTGGAACCGGGCATCAAAATTATCGCACCCTGGCGCGAATGGCACTTCAAAGGCCGCGAAGACCTGCTCGAGTTCGCCCGCCACAACCAGATTCCCGTCTCTAAGGACAAGGAAGGCGAAAGCCCGTTCTCGGTTGACGCCAACCTTCTGCACTCGTCGTCCGAGGGCAAGGTGCTCGAAGACCCTGCCGTCAAAGCCCCCGAAATGGTCTACCAGCGCACGATCGCGCCAACGGCGGCACCAGATAAGGTGACGACCATCAAGATCGGCTTCATGAAGGGCGACGCCGTCAGCCTCAACGGCAAGTCCATGTCGCCAGCCACCCTGCTTGCGGCCCTCAACGACTATGGCCGCGACAACGGTATCGGCCGCATCGACCTGGTGGAAAACCGCTTCGTCGGCATGAAGTCGCGCGGCGTCTACGAAACCCCCGGCGGCACCATCCTGCTGGCCGCCCACCGTGCGATCGAAAGCATCACGCTCGACCGCGGCGCAATGCACCTCAAAGACGACATCATGCCGCGTTACGCCGCCCTGATCTATAATGGCTTCTGGTTCTCGCCCGAGCGCGAAATGCTCCAGGCTCTGATCGACAAATCGCAGGAGCACGTCGAAGGCGAAGTGACGCTCGAACTCTACAAGGGCAATGTCATCACGGTCGGCCGCGAAAGCTCAAAGTCGCTCTACTCGCCCACCCTCGTCACCTTCGAAGACGACAAAGGCGCCTACGACCAGAAGGACGCAGCTGGCTTCATCAAGCTGAACGCCCTTCGCCTCCGCACCCTCGCCGCCCGCAACCGCAAGGTGTAAGAAGCGAAAGTCACCTGCCTCGCGACGTCAAATGCGCATGTCACGGTTGCGACACCATACCTCATTAGCGTGCAACCTGCTGCGATCTTTGGTGATGAGGCTTAAGGTGGATAGTACAGTCGTTTTTATTGGTTCGACGTTCGCCGATCTTTCGACAACACGGTCGAAGGTGGCAGCCGAAGTGAAAAGGGCTGGGCACCACCCGGTTGTCGCTGAGCATGGCAACTTAAGCTACGATCCCGACATTCCGCCTGATCAGTCGTGTTACGCTAAAGCTGCCAAGAGCCATGCTTTCCTACTCATTGTCGGCCGAAATTACGGTTCGCCGGCCTCTAACGCTTCAAGACGTGGCGTTGACGATTTTAGGTCGATCACCCGCAGGGAGTATCAAACAGCAAGAGATGTTGGCGTGCCGGTGTATACGTTTATCGATGCTAATTTGAAGGCGGAATATCAGTCATTCAAATCAGGTAAGAAATGTGGCCACAAGTCCGTTGATAGCGTCCAAGTCTTCAAACTGATCGACGAGATCGAGAAGCAAAAAACAAACAAATTCATACACTGGTTCGATCGAGATGACGATATTGCGCCAGTATTTCTCGGGCAGCTCAGCGGTTTGCTTCGCCGCAACCTCGAAAATGCCAAAAGTCGCAAACACAAAGTGCCTATTAACTGTTATAAATTGTTTTATTTTCGGACAGATCGGAACAGTGCTCGAGGGGAAGCTCTTGATCTGGAGGTTTTGTCCGATAAGACGGGCATAGCTAAGAGTTTTCTGCAAAAGATCGAGTCAGTTCGTCCCAACACCGAGCCAGTGTCGATCCACAATTTTCATCAATGTGAGTTGTCGGACATCGAAAAATTAGAGGCTGTTCTGAACTGCCGTGGTCAGCTTCGAGCTGACCAATCCGACGATCATCTAACCGAATATCTGTTAAACTATCGGACGCGGGCTTCATCCGGGCGCCTAAAGAAGAACATTAACCAGTTAGAACTTGACTTCGATACGCAGGCGCTCGTGTTTGACTTTGATGGCACGTTGACGACTGAGCGGGGGCTCGGAACGGTCTGGGAGCGACTTTGGGAGGCAGTCGGACTTAGTAAACAGGAATGCAGCGGTCAGCATGAACGGTTCAGACGCTCTGAGATCACGCACAAGGAATGGTGCGAGCTAACAACGGAAAAGTTCCGCCAAGCCGGATTGACTCGATCAAAGGTCGACGAGGTAGCTCAGTCCATTTGCTTGGTGCCGGGTGTCGACAAGACGCTTAGGCTCGCAAAAGCAAAAAATCTTCATGTGTCGATCTTGTCGGGTTCGATTGAGCAGGTAATCAGGAAGGTGCTGAACGGTTCCGCAAATTTGATCGATGACGTGAAGGCGAACAAAATCGAGTACGACCACGACGGATTGATCAGCCGTATTCAGGGCACCCCCTATGATTTTCGCCACAAGCCCGACTACATTAAGACGGTTATTCGAGATCGAAAACTAGATCCGCTCCAAGTGCTTTTTGTTGGCAACTCGGCTAACGATGCCTGGGCTTCAAGATCGGGAGCGCGAACCTTGTGTGTTAACCCGGTCGAGACGGACCCTGGCAACTTTCGCAACTGGACAAGTTGTATCCGTTACATGAGTGATTTGACCGAAGTTTTACCCGTTGCCGGTATTCGTTCGGAGTTATGACGGCCAGCGGAGCGTCAGTTCTTCAACGAACCTTTAATAAGGAATCCTCTTATTAAAGGATAAGCCGGTTTCCTTTAATAAGCGAGGTCGCTATTAAAGGTTCGCAGGGTTCGACATCAGTTGGGGAAGCACGCATGAACACACGCCTTGCGCTGGGCCGGATCGCGGGCATCCCGATCTTCCTCGATATGATGTTCCTGCTGATCATTTTCGTGTTCTCCCACAAATACTTCACCAGCGGCGACAGCCAGATCATGTCGGCGGGCCTGCTGATCATCGCCGGCGTCATCGTCTCGATCCTGCTGCATGAGCTGGGCCATGCCTTTGCCGCCCGCGCCTTCAAAACCGGCACGGCCGAAATCGAACTGACGGGCCTGGGCGGCGTCGCCCGCTTCAGTTCCGCCCTGCCGCGCTCGACGCTCGCCCGCGTCGCGATTTTCCTAGCGGGTCCCGCCGTTAACTTGCTCCTGTGGAAGGGTTTCGAACAATTGGCCTACATGGCATCGTCCGCCAACAAGCCCATTGTGTTGTTCGTCGTCCTCCAATTGGCGAGCATCAACTTCTTCTTGATGGCGTTCAACTTGCTGCCAGCCTACCCCCTCGACGGCGGCCACACGCTCGATGCGATCCTTGGCAAGCTGTTCGGTCCGGTCTGGGGCCAGCGGATCGTTGGCATTCTCGGCGTGGTCATTGCGCTGCTGATCGCGTTCTTCGCGATCCAGAGCCTGCCGGGCAGCATTTTCCTCGTGTTTCTGGCGTACTTCCTGGCCGACTTGAACTGGACGCAATTCCAAGGCGCTGGCGGTTGGGGACGGCGCTAAACCAGAGGCCCGTTTTTGACGGGGACAGGAGGGGGAACGTATGACCAAGCGCCATGTCAATCGCACGTTGCTGACCGTATTCTGGTCGCTTGGTCTCATCCTGGCGGTCGCATTTGCAGCCAAAATGGCAATCCACATTCCAGGCCTGCGCGGCACCCCGCTCGATCCGATTGCCGCTGACGTCTATCTTTATCTGAAGGAAATGGCCCCCGTTTTCATAACGGTCGTCGCGGTATACTTGGCCAGCGTCTTTCGAAAGCGATCAAACTTCATCGAAAGCCTCGAAGAGGAATG
>Ga0247841_10001204_pt1 | contig 60575 bp, 51 predicted proteins | sample LaCruzMarch2015__2_FD_192410 | JGI IMG/M metagenome (GOLD analysis project Ga0247841, IMG submission 192410) | Freshwater microbial communities from meromictic Lake La Cruz, Castile-La Mancha, Spain - LaCruzMarch2015_18m | ecosystem: Environmental > Aquatic > Freshwater > Lake | place: Spain...
CCCGGTAATAAAATTCTCAACAGGCAAAGCTTCATTTTGAACAAAATGACCTTCCACCAGGTCGAATACGGTATTTTCATTCAGATACCTTCCCTGGGGAAAGAAACCAAGATAACGGCTTAAATGAAGGGCAAATAAAAGATGGAAACTGGCCGGATTTTCCTCAGTCTGATCCAGCAGGATCAGATGATCGAAGATGAATTGAAATAACTCGGGGTTTACAGCTTCTTCACGGATGGATTTATATAATAATTCATTCAGAAAAAGAAGGATGGAAGACTTGCGGATATCCAGGTGAATGGATTGGTAAGGATAACTTACCCTTGCTTCGCGGATATGATGCAAATCGTTTTTTTCTTTCTGGCTGGCAACCAGGTCAAGTAAGGAAAGTGGTTGAAAAAGGCTTGCTTTGATCTTTGCTTTTGGTCCGCGTGCTCCTTTGATTATATAAGAACAAAGTCCTGTTTCTTCAGTGAGAATCCTGACTACCAGACTGGAGTCGGAATATTTAGTCTGACGGAATACAATGCCTCGGGTCAAATGAAACATTTTCGCTTCTATGTTAATAGAATCTCTTAACTATTATTGGTTATTGGTTATTGGTTATTGGTTATTGGTTATTGGTCATAGTTTATCTGCACCTAATAACTAATAACCAATCACTATTAACTAATTAACAAACAGTATCTTCGTCACCATCTTTTCGCTGCCATTGTCATTGGTGATAAAAACAAGAAAAACGCCGGTATTCGGTCGGCGACCATTTAAATCATATCCGTTCCATTCAACTTGTGTGTCTCTATATTCTGCCTGAGTTTCAAAAATAACGGAGCCTCTGATATCGGTGATCTTCACAGTAGCACCCCCGATCGGACCTTTAATAGCAATGGTACCATTATAACCTGGCCTGACAGGGTTGGGATACGCATAATATGCACTGGTGATTGTGTCACCGCCATTAGTAGCTGTTCCTTTATAGGAGATCAAACCCTTTGCGGTACCGATAAACACTTCGCCTGTTTCGCCATTAATGGCAAGGCTGGTAATGTTGTTCGAAAACAGCGGACTGTTATCTTCGGTAAAATGATGAATTTGTTTGGTGCCGTCGGCTGAAAGCAGGAACACACCGGCTCTTTCCGTACCAAACCATTTCCTGTTAGCTCCATCTACTGCAATAGCTTTGATTATTTCCGTCTCAAGAAGGTATTGGACATACCCGTCGATATTGACCAGGATTTGCTGGGCATCTGAGTTTTCTGCGGTAAAAATATTCTGTGGCGAATAAAAGACGGCGACACCTTCATCGGTGCCAACCCATACTTCACCTTCAAGATCTTCGGCGATAGCATATACGCTGGTCCCCGGAAGGTTGCCATATCCCGGCCCTGATTTTAATCCGCGGACCTGGTTGCCGGGGGCGTTCTTTTCATTAAAAACGATGAGATAATTGGGGCTCGACTGGGTAATCCGCGGGAGGATCCATTTTTGACCGTAAGAGTCGACGATGATCTTCCGGATATCGATACCGCTTGCGCCTGATCCAAGATTGAAAGCTTCCCAGCTTTCACCGCCGTTGCCATCAGATCTTTTCACGGAAAGTATCTTTTCAGCCCCGGAGTTAGTTGCCCATAGATTGTTTTCGTTATCAAAAGCAATTCCTCCGACTTTCACGGTAGGATATCCTTCGATCATGTTCGGTTCGAGTGAACTGTTGTCGGAATTAATAATCTGCGTAATGGCGCCGGCTTTAAATTCTGCCATGCCGCGGTTCCATGATCCTGCATAAACATGATCGCTATTCAGGGGATCGACAGCGACTGCTACAAAGTCCCAGAGGGTATCAAGCCCCTGTGAATTGTACCGGTCATAGGTTTTCCAGGTTTCATCGATCAAAGAAAACATTCTTGCGCCTCCCGGCAGGTAGGCGTTACCCCAGGTCGCCGATAATCCGCCGGGGACCACATACAACTTACCACCCCTTGAAGCCATATCAAAAATATCCTTGGTAGGGGCGCCGCTTGGTTTGATTGACTCGACAGTATCCTGTGCCGTCTCATCTGCATATCTGACAAGCCCTTTGTTCCGGTCAGCAATCCAATAAATTCCATCCGTTCCGATCAGTGCGTCTGATGGAGCAGGGCTTGTTTCTCCATAAGTATAGATTTTCAGGTCTTCGGTCAGATCAGTATTATAGGATTTTACAAAGTAACTGTAGGATACGACCAATTTATCCCCGCAATTCCTTAAACTGTAGGTGCGTGACGTGTTCGCAGTTTCCAGGTCGCTCCATTGCCCGTCTTCCAGCACATATAACCCATCTTCACTGATAAGTGGATCGGTGTGATTAATAAATAATTTTCCATTGTAATTATGGATCAAATTATAATATCCATTTGGGAAAGGGGTATTCGACATCCTGGTCCAGTTGGCATAAAAAGCCAGGTTGGGATTATTGATGTCGGCATAATAAATTCCGTTTTCCGTTGCGGCAAAGAAAGCAGTATCGTTGTAAGTCATGGCTAAAACGTTAAGACTGCTCCCATCCGGGCCGATAAAATAAGTATCTTTTATTTCTTTCTTTTCCAGGTTGAGCACAACAATCCCGAAGCCGCATGATAAATAAGCAAATTTGCCATAATTCATAATGTTGTTAATGGTCTTATTGCCCAGTATTTCTTTTCGCTTAATATCCGGAATGTTGATGATGGTAAGATCATCAAAGATCAAATCAATATTGGTATTAAAGTAAGATACCACGAGGATATCCTGGTCCTGGTTAAAAGAGATGTCGCTTACGCCAAGGTCGGAAAGTCCGTTCACCTTGCTAAGCCGATGTATGACATTATCATCCCGGTCAAAATAAAACATACTGTATGGGGTTGAACAATAAATACCGGAATGGAATTCTTCCACATTCGTGGCGTAATCGTATGGAAGATGGTCTCTCCATTGTCCGATGCCGACTTGCTGTGCAGAGGAAGGATTTTGAAAAAGAAGGATTATCGAACAGATAATACCAGGGACAAAATATTTCATATTATAAGTGTTGAAAAGTAGGAAGATAACTGTTTTTTCCCGGATTTATTTTATTTCAAATGCAGATATTTTTAATCGTCGCTCTTCCATTTCTTGCCGGTAATGACTTTTGCGCTTTTCGGGATAATCTGAAAAGTAAACGGAGTATGGCCAAGTGATTCGCCGTCGGTTTCGAGTTGCGACTGATCGTGGGTGGAAGAAATGATGGAAACTGTTTTCCCCCGATGGGTCTGGACAAAAGGTAAACTGGTGAATGTCCCTGCATATAGTTTTTTAATGTGCCTTAAAACCGTCAATTTATTGACATCTTTGAAGATGGTAATATCAAGTTCGCCGTCATCGGGAACAGCGAAGGGTAACTGCATCATTCCTCCTCCGTTGTATTTGCAGATGCCGACACTCATGCTAAAAACCCTGCCTTTGTAAATATTTTCGCCATCTACCTCAACATTTAAATAAGCATGATGATAACGGAACAGGCCTTTAACCAGGTTCAGCAGGTAAGCCATCGTACCGCCGCCACCTTTTTCTTTGGTGATATTTGTCATACTGGTAACGAGCGCATCATAACCCAGGCCGGCGATATTGACAAAATAACGCGAAATCTCTTTCGGGCCATCATAATATCTCACCATTCCAACGTCCTGAATGAATAAACGCTGCTTTTTCAGGATCTTAACGGCTTTTTTATAATTCTCCTTTAAATTATACATTCTGCCCCAGTCATTGCCGGTACCAACCATAATCATTCCTACCATAACACCGGTGGTGGTAATTTTTTCCTGGTGGAAAATACCATTAATTACCTCATTCATGGTACCATCACCTCCAACAACGATAATTTTACGGAAACCTGCCCGAATGTAATTTTCCGCGATGGTCACAGCATGATCCCTATGAGCGGTGAATTCATGAATAAACTCAAACCCTGCTTCGGTAAGCAATGCGGAGATCTCAGGCCAGTCTTTCCCCCCCCTTTTTTTACCGGCGTTCGGATTAACGATCACCAACCACCTGTTTTCATTAGATTCTTCCTGGTTCATGGGCAAAAATAATAGCGTCAGACAATATCAATAAATTTCTTAGCAAAGAGGTAAAAAGAACTGAAAAAGGCGAATACGGTCACTCCTGCCTGTGTCTCCAGCGTGTCTTCGGTAAACATCGACAACATAATGATAATAAAAAAGGACAGGTAATAATAATCATGAAACTTACAGAGCCTTACAGCGGGGAAAATCAGGCTGAATAAAAACCAGGCAAAGCCTATTATTCCAAAGCCGGCAAAAATGGCCAGGAACTGGTTATGGGAACGCCAGCGGAATTCTTTTTCCAGAAGGCTGCCCGACTTATTATATTCTTCCTGGAAAGCCAGTTCCAGGTCACCGGTACCTACTCCGGTAAGAAAATTTCCCTTTATAATAGCCCGGGCGGTCTTCCAGAATTCAAGGCGTTGCATTACCGAATGGCCGCTGGGATTATGGGTGATCTGGTACTGGTCATATTCCCAGAAGATCTTATAGATCCTGACATAAAGATTAGGTTTCTCGACATAAACAATGCTGGCGATCCCCTCTTCAACCATCTTCACCTCCTGCCCGGTCATCTTATTCAAGCCTTCAGCATCTTTTCGGAATCCTTTGGAAGTGAGAAATCGAATGAGCGTGTACTTGATTTCCTGGCCGGCTTTATCTTTTCCATCGAACTCATATCGGCTGCGAAGGTTCCAGGCCTCACGAAGCTCGTCCGTGGCAACATAAAGCCAGACATAGCCCCCGTTTTCAATCTGTGGATTGGTAAGATCATGCCAGTAAGGGTTCCCCAGCCTGGTGGTTCTTTCCAGCGAGTTAAAATCCACCGGGTCGATGCGTTTAACATCCCGCCCTATATTCCGGGTATAAATCACGGCAACTATAAAAATGGCCAGGACACCTGCAATCGTGGCGATTTTAAGGATTTTGCCCTGTTTGTTTATGACCAGGTAGAAAATCAATATAGCTGCGGTAATAAAAAAGATCAGCAAACCGGTCATAAAGGCTGAAATAACCAGGAATACCAGCAGCCAAAGGGCTATTACGGCCAGGACCGCTTTAGGCCATCTGGGAATATCACTTTTTTTAAGAACCAGGTAAGCCAGGATAAAAATCGCCATATCGATTAATAAACTGAACCGGATATGAGAGATATACCTGGAAAGATCCCTGCTATCGGTAAAATCACCTGTAAAATAAAAGTAAGTACTGATCAGTGTTCCGGTAAAAACAGCGGCAGTAAAAAGATACATAAGAAACCTGAAGCTTTTGCGGTCGAGCAGGCAAGTGGTCGACAGGATCAGGGGCATCAGTAAAACGGGCAGTTTAATACGCAGGTCTCTCAGTGCATAATTGAAATCAGTAGTAAAAAACAGGCCGAGCAGGTGTAAAAGATAGATGGAGGCAAAAACCCAGGCCGGGGCATTTTCACGATGAAAAAACTCTTTGAATTTACGGCCCAGCGCTTTGAAGATCCAGGTTATACCCACCGGGAGCAATAATAGCATGCTCGCTGCAGTATTATATTTCCTGAAATATTCATCAACCTCTTGTTTTTTGATCCCATGGAGAATAAAAACCCCTACAAGGCCGAATTGAGCAACACTCATGAAAAAATTGGAAAAAGAAAGCGATATTAACAACAGGCCTATTGTGAAATAGTAAAGCCACAGGATGATCTTTTTAGCTTCCATGGAATAGTTTTGCCCGGGAATTTTGTGCTAAGGTAACAAGTATTTTCATTGATGCACAAGTATTCGAAAGCCTATCGTTTCCAAAATGAGGGTGTAATCAGGATAAGTACGGTGAATAATTCGAGCCGGCCCAGCAACATCAGAAATGAGAGCAACCATTTCCCTGCACCTGGAATAAAACCATAATTTCCGACAGGACCCACACTTCCAAGTCCGGGACCGATATTACCAAGGGCTGATATGCTTGCTCCAATAGCCGTTTCAAAATCCAGTCCCAGAAAGGAAAGACACATTGCGCCGAACATAAAGACAAGGATATAAAGCTGAAAAAATGCCATCACTTTATAAATTATATCCTGTGAAACTGCCTCATGATTCAGCCTTACCGGGATAACACCCTGGGGGTGAATCGCTCTTTTCAATTCTTTTCCGGCATTTTTAAATAGAAGCATCTGACGGATTACTTTGATCCCGCCCCCCGTCGAGCCGGCCATGCCACCGATGAACATCAGCAGGAAAATAAAAAACCATAATGCCCCCGGCCACACTAAATAATCAGAAGTGAAATAGCCGGTGGTCGTTACAATGGAAACCACCTGGAATAACGCATCCCTGAAGGCTTTTTCCCAGCCAAGACCTGTTTTCCAGATTAAAAATGCAGTAATGACGAGGCTCACTCCCACCAGGATATAAAGGTATTTCCTGAATTCCTCACTGCGCCAGATTTGCTTTATTTTTCCCTGTAATGCCAGGTAATGGAGCGTAAAGTTCATTCCGGCCAGGAACATGAAGATAATGATAATATACTGAATATAGCCGGAATAACCACTAATACTGGCATTTTTCGTGGAAAATCCACCCGTGGCCATCGATCCGAATGCATGACACAGGCTGTCGAGCAAGGTCATACCTCCCAGCATTAATAAAACTGTTTGCACAACGGTCAATAAAACGTAGATACCCCATAATCTCGTAGCTGTTCCGGATATGCGCGGATGCAATTTATCCTTTGTAACTCCCGGCATTTCAGCAGCATATAGCTGCATTCCGCCAATACCAAGGAAAGGAAGTACGGTAATCGATAAAACGATAATACCCATTCCACCAATCCAGTGGGTGAGGCTGCGCCAGAATAAAATTCCCTGCGGAAGGACTTCCACATCAGTCAGGATTGACGCCCCCGTGGTCGTGAAGCCCGACATAGTTTCGAAGAAAGCATCTGTAAACGAAGGAATGGCGCCGCTGATAAGGAAAGGCAGGGTGCCGAACAAACTCATAAATATCCAGGCAAGGCTGACAACCATGAATCCTTCCCGTTTGTTAATCGTATCTTTGGTTTTACTGCGGGTAGAAAGCCAGAAAATCCCTCCGATGCCCGATGTGATAAAAAATGATATAAGAAGAGCAACAGCAGATCCATCATGGTAATATAAAGAGAAAGGCATTCCCAGCAACATAAAAAATCCTACTACTACCAGGAAAAATCCAATAAGATTGAAAACCTGTTTAAGGTCGATTTCTGCTTTACCTATCATGAATTTTTATCGGATAACAGGGCAATAATAATCAAAATTAACATTAATGAAACAATTCATCCACGGAATGGACCGCTTCAGGGAGTGCAAAGACCACGACTTTATCACCTTCCTGTATCAGGAAATCGCCAACGGCAATAAAGCTATCCTGTCCGCGCACAATTCCGCCAATAATTGCTCCTTTCGGAAAACGTAATTTACTGATAGGCGCTTTGGTTACCGGAGAATGAGGCTTGGTGACCAGTTCCAGGACTTCAGCATTTATGGCACTGAGACATTTGATAGAGGTTACCTCTGAATTCATCGTAAACCGGATAATGTTACTGGCCGTACTGAGTTTTTTACATACGATCGTATCGATGCCGATATTCTGGGAGATGTCGATATAATCAATGTTTTCGACGAGTGCAATGGTCCGGGGAACACCGAATTTTTTAGCGTGCAGGCAGGCAAGGATATTGGTTTCGGAGTTATTGGTCAGAGCTACGAAGGCGTCCATCCCTGAAATATCTTCATCTTCGAGTAACTGGATGTCGCGGGCATCACCATGGATCACCAGGCAGTTATCCAGCGTGTTAGCCAGTTGTATCGCCCGTTCTTTATCTTTCTCAATGAGCTTGATATTCATGGTTTGCTCCAACCGCCTGGCCACCGTGCGGCCCACTCTTCCTCCACCTAAAAGCATCAGGTTATGGATGGTGATCCTGGATTTACCGCTCAGCTTGAGCAAATCATTGATCCCTTGCGGCTTGGTGATCACATACGCCAGGTCATTTTCAAGGAACATATCATTTCCTTTAGGTATGAGGGTTTTCCGGTTCCGATGGATGGCCACGGCCCTGAAATGCAGGTGAACATATTCTTTTGCGATCTGGTCGAGGGTTTTATTCAGTACCGGGGCATTTTTTTCCAGCCGGACAAGGAAAAGAGAGAGCTTACCTTCTGAAAAATCAAAAGTTTCTGTGGCGGCTGTTTGTTTCAGCAGGTCAACCACTTCTGTTGCCGCGATATCTTCAGGACAGACCAGGTGGTCGACGCCCAGTTCCTGGAACATTTTGCGGTTCTCATCCGAAAGGTACTCCAGGGTATTAATGCGTGCAATGGTTTTGATCGCCCCGATCTTTTTACCGAGGGCTGCGGTTAAGATATTGATCCGCTCTTCGTGCAGTCCGGAGATAAGCAGATCGGCCTTTTTCACATTTGCTCTTTTCAATACGGAAATAAGGGTCGAATCGCCAACGGTTGCCATAACGTCACTATGGGATTCTATCATTTTAACCAATTCCTCGGTAGGAGCAATCATGGTTATATTATGATTTTCTTTGGATAACTCCTGTGCAAGGTAAAGGCCAACTTCACCATCCCCGGCTATGATAATTCTCATTGGATAAGCAAATTAAAAATTTGGCGCAAAGGTAGTGATTTCTCCCGGCATATTCATATTTTTGCAGTCAGGAGACTCCATCTCCGGAAATTAAAAAACCTTTTTTATGAAAACCTTTGAAAAATTCAATTTTAATGAAAAGAAAGCCCTCATCAGGGTTGATTTTAATGTCCCCCTTGATGAAAACTACCATATCACTGATACTTCCCGCATTGATGCGGCTGTTCCGACTATCGAAAAGATTTTGAAAGATGGCGGCTCGGTAATCCTGATGTCGCACCTGGGAAGGCCCAAGGAAGGTCCGGCGGAAAAATATTCCCTGAAACACCTTCTTCCTTATCTGAAAGAAAAGCTTGGTGTGCCTGTAAAATTTGCCGGTGATTGCATCGGTGAGCAGGCTAAAGAACTGGCCGCTGCTTTAAAAGGCGGAGAAGTATTATTGCTGGAAAACCTCCGTTTTTACAAACAGGAAGAAAAAGGGGATGAAGAATTTGCTGCAAAGCTGGCCCGGCTAGGGGATGTTTACGTCAATGATGCCTTTGGAACCGCCCATCGTGCGCATGCTTCCACAGCCATCATTGCAAAATTCTTCTCGGAAAACAAGATGTTCGGCTACATAATGGAAGATGAAATCAGGAGCATCGACCGGGTGCTTAAAAACACCGAACGGCCCTTTACGGCCATCCTCGGCGGGGCAAAAGTGTCAGGAAAAATTGAGATTATCAACAACCTGATCGATAAAGTCGACAACCTGCTTATCGGCGGCGGGATGATGTTCACTTTTATCAAGGCGCTCGGCGGTGAAGTCGGAAATTCGCTCGTAGAAGAAGATCTGCTCCAGTTAGCCCGCGAGACCAGCGATAAAGCTGAATCCAACAATGTAAAAATCTATATTCCCCAGGATGCCATCCTGGCCAATGCCTTTGCCAACGATGCAGAGCGGAAGGAAAGCGGTTCGACAAATATTCCCGACGGATGGATGGGGCTTGACATAGGGCCGAAAGCCATCCAGGCTTACCGCGAGGTGATCCTCAACTCTAAAACCATTCTCTGGAACGGACCTATGGGTGTTTTTGAGATGCCGAATTTCGAAGCGGGGACCAAAGCCATTGCGGAAGCCGTAGCCGAAGCAACGAAAAATGGCGCCTTCTCCCTGATTGGAGGCGGCGATTCCGTAGCAGCTATCAATAAATACCATCTGAAAGACAAGGTCAGCTATGTTTCTACCGGCGGCGGCGCAATGCTCGAGTATATCGAGGGGAAAGAACTACCGGGAGTGGCGGCTATAAAGGGTCATTAGATTGTCATTAGGTTGTCATTAGGTTGTCATTAGGTTGTCATTAGGTTGTCATTAAGTGGTCATTTGGTAGGTGAATGTAAGTTGGTGAAAAATTTTCTTTTTAATTACCGGGTATAAATTGGTGAATTTTCGGATAAACTAAAAAAATCAAAAATGTTTAGTTTAAAAAATCCGAAAAAATGGAACTTGAAAAACTTGAGGTTTACCAAATCTCAATGACTTTAGCAGAGAAAGTCTGGGATATCGTCAAATCATGGTCTTATTTTGAAAAGGATACTATTGGAAAACAATTAGTCAGGGCGGCAGATTCTGTATCGGCCAATATCAGCGAAGGATACGGCAGATATCATTTTAATGACTCAAAGAATTTCCTGTTTTTTGCCCGGGGTTCGCTCTATGAAACTAAAACCTGGCTTAAAAAAGCAAGAACAAGAAATCTTATAAGCCAGGATGATTATGACGATTTAGAGCAACAAAGCACCAGGCTGGCGGTTAAGTTAAATAATTTCATTAAGGCGATAGGAAAAACTACTTAGTGCTGGGAATATTGTTACCTAATGACCACTTAATGACCACTTAATGACCACTTAATGACCACTTAATGACCATCTTTGGGAACAATAAAGTGTACCACCCGCATCACGGGTTGATAGAACATCGACTTCTCTTTAACATTCGGCTTAATGACCTTTTCACCGGGATCGGCTCTCTCAATGATGAAGAGGATGATACCTATGAGAACGATTCCTTTCGCCAGGCCGACTATCGCACCAAGAATCTTATTTAACCATCCTAACATCACCACGTCTATAACCTTTTCTATTGCTTTCCCGATCAGGTACACGACCAGCATTACAGCGAGAAATATAAGGATATAAGCTACAATTCTCAGGACTTTATCAGTCAGAGTAAAATATTCTTTTAAAAAGTCTTTCACGTAATCTGAAAAATAATAAGCGGCCAGTATACCGAGCACCAGGCCGATAAGTGAAGCCAGTTCAATGATGAACCCTTTGCTGAAACCCCTGATACAGAGCCAGACAACGGGAATAAGGAGGATCAGGTCGAGAAGGTTCATCGCTTTAGCCTCCTGGTTAATTCCGTGGCGAAGATAAAGTCGTTGAGGATCTCGTTATCGGTATGCAGGATCTCATGCCGGTTACCACTCCACCAGATCTTTCCCTTGTGGATGAAGGCGATATTCTCGCCGGTCATCAGTACCGAGTTCATATCGTGGGTGTTCACGACCGTGGTAATGTTGTACTCTTCCGTAATTTCTTTGATCAGTGCATCGATGACACCGGAAGTAATAGGATCAAGCCCTGAGTTGGGCTCATCGCAAAACAGGTATTTGGGATTCAGGGAAATGGCCCTTGCAATGGCTACCCGTTTGATCATTCCGCCACTGAGCTCTGAAGGCATCAGCTTGTTGCGCCCTTCGAGATTTACTCTTTCAAGGCAGAAATTGACCCGGTCAGTCTTCTCCGACAGGTTCTGTTTTGTGAACATATTCAGAGGAAACATCACATTCTGCTCTACGCTGAGACTATCGAACAGGGCGCCGCCCTGGAAAAGCATACCTATTTCCTGCTGCAGTTTGCGTCTTTCATAAATTCCCATCGTGCAAAAGTTCCTCCCGTCATAGATCACTTCACCTTCATCGGGCTCAAGCAGCCCTACCAGGCATTTCATCAAAACGGTCTTGCCCGAACCACTCTGACCTATGATCAGGTTGGTCTTCCCCAGCTCAAAAACGAAGGAGACATTGTCGAGGACTAAATTATCCCCAAAAGTCAGTGATAAGTTCCGGGCCTCGATCATTACAGCAGGATATTGGTTAACAAAAGATTGAACAGGATGATCAGGATACTGCTCTGAACGACCGCCTTGGTACTGGCATTCCCGACTTCAAGTGCACCTCCTTTAATGATGTATCCGTTGAAACCGGAAACGGTCACTATAATAAAGGCGAAGATGACGGTTTTGATAATGGCGTAACTGACCGACCATGGGTCGTACCAGGCTTGCAAACCTTCAATATAAACGGTCATAGAGGTCAGGTTCATCAGCAGGCAGGCAACCAGACCGCCGGCCAGACCGAGGAACATACTCATTACGATAAGTACCGGGTTGAAGAACACGCCGGCAATGAGCTTCGGTAAAATCAGGAAATTGGCGCTATTCACTCCCATCGTCTGAAGGGCATCGATTTGTTCCGTCACCCGCATCGTACCGATTTCGGAGGCAATACGGGAACCTACCTTTCCGGCCAGGATCAGGCTTATAACAGTTGGTGCAAATTCGAGGATCATGGATTGCCTTACGGTAAAACCAATGATGATAGGAGAAACCAGCGGACTGTCGATGTTAAAGGCAACCTGCATCGTTAGAACAGCACCCATGAATATCGAAATGATCGCAACAATCCCGAGCGATTCCACACCGATCTTCTGGAATTCATTCATAAGCTGTCCCCAGAATACCCACCACTTGGCCGGCTTTCTGAAAACCTGGATCATCAAAAGGATGTATTTGCCGAGTAGGGTTATCACAATTGTTGATCGTTAGCTGTAGATACGCAAAATATTGCGTATCTACCAAATGTATTCTGTATTCTTTCCATTTCAAAGATACTAAAATATTCTCTTTTGCATAAAATCTGGTTCGATGGTTAAATTTGGCAGGTTAAGGTCGAAATTAGTACATTTACCGACAATTTTAATTCTCCGGATGACGTTGAAACAGTATCTTCAGCATATTATTTTCATGGTGCGTTCACGCTTTACCGGATTTTACATGATGTTGATCATCCTGGTGTTGATGGCTTCTGCCTGTGCATCCGGCAGGCCGTCATACCGCCATCATAAACCACGGAAGCCGGCTAATTGTAATTGTTCCCGTTGGTCGTACAATAATCCCGGAAGCATTTTTTATCTGACCTCAAATGAAGAAAGACCTTCAGGAAGGGCTTAAGCCATATCTTCCGGAACGCAGCCTTGATCTGATATTGAGCTGGATCGACGGGCGCCGGATCTTAATGCGGATAGCCCGCGGCCGGCGCACTAAGCTGGGCGATTACCGCCCTCCGCTGAAGGACAACATCCATCGCATCTCGGTCAATGGCGACCTCAATCCATACGAATTCCTGATCACCCTGACCCACGAAATCGCCCATCTTACAGTTTGGGAGAGATATGGACGTAAGGCCAGGCCACATGGAGCAGTGTGGAAGACGCAATATGCCTCCATGCTGGCGATACTGCTCGAAAAACAAATATTTCCTGAAGATATCGAATCGATCATCAGGAGGCAGGTTGCCAATCCCAAAGCCAATAGCAAGAGTAATACCGACCTGGTGCGTGCGCTTCATTCTCAAAACCCTGTGCAAACCGGTGTCTTTCTGGAAGATCTTCCCTCCGGCGCTTTGTTCAGCCTGCTGGATGGAAGAAAGTTCAGGAAAGAGGAGAAACTAAGGAAATGGTACCGTTGCATCAATCAGCATAATCGCAAAGTTTACCGGGTCAGCCCGGTCACACGTGTTATTCCTGTGAACGATTAGAGGATGTTTTATACATTTGTGCTTTTAACATGTCGTCAGTTATTGGTTATTGGGTATTAGTTATTGGGAGAAAATATCATCTAATAACCACTAACCACTAACCACTAACCAATAACCAATAACCACTAACTAATAACCAACCCATGAACAACAACTACGTCATCATAATGGCCGGGGGAGTCGGAGCCCGGTTCTGGCCGATGAGCCGGACTGCCCATCCCAAGCAGTTTATCGATATCCTCGGAACAGGCACTACCCTGATCCAGCAAACCTACCAGCGGTTCATGGGAATTTGTCCGCCGGAAAATGTTTTTGTGGTGACACACGAACTTTACAAAGACCAGATCCTCGAACAATTGCCCAAATTGAGCGAAGACCAGGTTCTGCTTGAGCCCGGCCGGCGAAATACCGCTCCCTGTATTGCCTATGCGGCGTATAAGATCTTTAAGAAAAACCCGGATGCTAACCTGATCGTTGCACCTTCGGATCATTTAATCCTGAAAGAAGATATTTTCAAAGATAAGATCAGAAACGCACTGAAAGCAGCCGAAGAGAATGAGTGGCTCATCACACTCGGCATCAAACCTTCCAGGCCTGATACGGGTTATGGCTACATACAATTTAACCGTCTTTCTGACGATTCAAGATATCCGGGTCTGCACAAAGTAAAAACATTTACTGAAAAACCCAGCCATGAATTAGCGGTCACTTTCATTGAAAGCCGTGAATTTCTGTGGAATTCAGGAATCTTTATCTGGTCGCTGAAAAGCATTCTTAAAGCATTTCATGAACATCTCCCGGAAGTTGATAAACTTTTTAAAAAAGGAAAAGACATCTACTTTACTGAAAAAGAGACAGATTTTATAAGGGATACTTATACGGTTTGCAAAAGTATTTCTATCGATTATGGCATCATGGAGAAAGCCGGTAATGTCTATGTCATTGAATCGGATTTCGGCTGGTCTGACCTGGGAACCTGGGGCTCCCTGCATGAGATCCGCAGCAAAGATGAAAACCGTAATGCCATTTCCGGGAAAAATGTGCTCACATACGACTCACAGAACTGCATCATTCACATGCCGTCCGACAAGCTGGTTGTTATTCAGGGCCTTGACGATTATATCGTTGTCGAAGATGACAATATCCTGCTCGTCTGCCGTAAAAAAGACGAACAACAACTCCGGCAGATCGTAAATGATGTGAAGTTGCAGAAAGGAGAGAAGTATGTGTAGTTTTGAGTTTTAAGGTTTAAGGTTTAAGTTGGGGATTGTTAGTTTCAAGTTTTGAGTTAATCTGTGAAAATCTGAGTAATCTGTGGTGAAATAAATGGCTTATAATAAAGTACCAATAGAACAATCTTACAAATTATGAAAAAAATCATTTTACCAATTTTGTTTTTCATCCTGACCCTTAACCTGACGGTTAGGGCAGATGAGGGGATGTGGATCCCCATGCTGGTCGACCGGCTGAATTATCAAGATATGCAGAAGCTCGGTCTGAAACTTACTGCTGAAGAGATTTACAGTATCAACCAGTCAAGTCTCAAGGATGCCATCGTCATCTTTGGCCGCGGCTGTACTGCAGAGATCATTTCTGACCAGGGACTGCTGATCACCAATCATCATTGCGGCTATGGCCAGATCCAGTCGCACAGCGCTATCGAACACGATTACCTGAGCGACGGCTTCTGGGCAATGAGCCTGGAAGAAGAACTGTCGAATCCGGGACTTACCGTGCAATTCCTTATACGAATCGAAGATGTGTCGGATGCCATCAATAATCAGCTTACATCGGACATGACAGAAGAACAGCGCGGTGCAAAAATTACCGGGATCTCTGATGAGCTGATTAAAAAAGCAACTGAAGGAACTATTTTCAATGCCAGCGTAAGAAGTTTCTTTGGGGGTAATGCGTTCTATCTTTTTGTTTATGAAACTTATAAAGATATAAGACTGGTAGGAGCGCCACCTTCAGCTATTGGAAAATTCGGCGGCGATACCGACAACTGGATGTGGCCCCGCCATACAGGAGATTTTTCTATGTTCCGCGTCTACAGCGGTCCCGATGGTAAACCCGCCGAATATTCCACAGCTAATATTCCCCTGAAGCCCAAACATCACCTGCCAATTTCACTTGATGGTTATAAGGAAGGCGATTTTGCCATGATCCTTGGTTATCCAGGCAGTACCGACCGATATCTGTCTTCTTACGGAGTCGAATTAGCGATCAATACTACCAATCCTTCAGTTGTGAAAATCAGGCAGGAAAAACTGGATATCATGAATGCCTCAATGGATGAAAGCGATGAAGTGAGGATCAAATATGCCAGCAAGTATGCCCGTATCTCTAATTACTGGAAATATTACATCGGTCAGACCAAAGGCCTTAAAAGGCTGGATGTTTATGATAAGAAAGTTGCTATTGAAAATGATTTCAGGGCATGGGTCGCTGGCGACGCCGCTCGCAAAGCGAAATACGGACAGGCGCTTATTGATATCGAAAACGCTTACAAGACTATCTCACAACATGCTCTGGCCAATGTTTATTACCGGGAAGCTGCCCTTCGCGGACCAGAGATCATTACCGCAGCCGCCATGTTCAAAAGCCTGGCCGATGAGCTGGCAAAAGAAACTCCCGATAAGGAAAAGACCGGTAAGATGATTATCACGCTTAAAACACAGGCAGCAGCTTATTTCAAAGACTATTACCTGCCCATCGATCAGCAGACTTTCGCGGCCATGATGAAGATGTTTTATGAAGAGGTCCCTCAATCCCAGCAACCCGGATTCCTGGCAGATATGTTGAAAAAGAACAAAGGTTGTTCCTATAGGTATGCCGCCAGTGTTTTTGAAAAATCAATTTTCATTTCACTTGAAAAAGTAAACGCTTTCCTGGATAATCCGGATATTAAGACCTTGCAGAAAGACCCGGCATACCGGGCTTTTCTCGCGTTTAGCGAAAAATACGCTGAAATTCAGAAAGCGACAACTGAAGCCTATACGATGCTGGCCAAAGGAAACCGCCTGTTCATCGCAGGTTTGCGTGATATGAACCCGGACCGGAAATATGCCCCCGACGCCAATTCCACGATGAGGCTTACCTATGGAACGGTCCAGGGATACACCCCGGCCGATGCCGTTTATTATGAGTATTTTACGACTCTCGAAGGGGTGATGGAAAAAGATGAACCGTCGAATGACGATTTCATCGTTCCCGAAAAACTTAAAGCTCTTTATGCAGCTAAAGATTTTGGAAGATATGGCGAAAACGGCATGCTGAACACCTGTTTCCTGACCAACCATGACATCACCGGCGGTAACTCCGGCAGCCCTGTGATCAATGCCTATGGCCAGTTGACGGGCCTGGCATTCGATGGCAACTGGGAAGCCATGAGCGGCGATATAGCCTTCGAGCCTAATATTCAACGTACGATAAGCGTCGATATCCGCTATGTGCTGTTCATCATTGATAAATATGCCGGAGCTAAAAATCTTATCGATGAGATGTCGCTCGAGAAGAAAATAATTATTACGAGAGAAAAGGCTAAATAGGTTTAAATTTTAAGGTTTAAGGTTTAAGTAATGGACTTATTTATTGTCTCAATATTAATTTATAAAGAAATCCCGAACTTAAACCTTAAACCTTAAACCTCAACACTCTAAGTTTATGATTTCGATCTTCAAGTCTTCCTCAGAGGTCATCGCTCAGATCGAAGAATTCCTGACCATAGTCGATAAGAGCAGCCATGTCTTTGTCGATGGCATCAGGAATTATTTGAAAGGGAACCGGGAGGCATTTGTGGTCGCGATGCAGAAAGCCGATGAGATGGAGGGCAAGGCCGATGCACTGCGCCGGTCTGTCGAGGATTCCCTTTACCGCCATTCCCTGTTGCCGGAATTCCGTGGAGATGTCATTCACCTGCTGGAAAAGCTGGATGACCTGGTGGATATCGCGAAGGAAAACCTTCTTCAGTTTGATGTCGAGAGTCCGTTTATACCTTCCCAGGTACACGAAGAGTTTATCGAACTTGCTAAAACATCAATTAAAGCTGTAGAAGCTGTTGTGCTTTCGGTCCGCACCTTTTTTCATGATCCCAGGGCAGTTAAGGATCTGCTGCCGACGGTATATTTTTACGAAGAAGCAGCCGACCTGGCTTCCAACGCGCTGAAACGAAGGATTTACAAGGAAATTCCCGGTCTTGACCTGAGCCAGAAGAACCATATCCGCTATTTTATCCACCAGGCCGAAAACCTGTCGGATGTATCCGAAGCTATTGCTGATATTGTAGTTATCATGGCCATCAAGCGCATCAATTGAAATGATTTTCCTGTTCCTGACATCGGGGCTTTTTATGGGCTGGTCGCTTGGAGCCAACGATGCCTCCCATATCTTTGGCACAGCTGTCGGCACGCGGATGGTCCGCTTTTATACCGCCGCCATTATTGCCTCTGTTTTCGTGATCCTTGGGGCAGTGTTCCAGGGCGAAGGGGCCAGTGAAACCCTTGGCGAGCTGGGGAAAGTGAATGCCATCGCCGGTTCTTTCGCCATCACTCTGGCTGCTGCGTTAACGGTTTTCCTGATGACCAGGTTCGCTATTCCCGTTTCTTCTTCCCAGGCTATCGTCGGTGCCATCATAGCCTGGAACCAGTTCACCGGGAATCCGACGAATATGGCAACACTGGCAGCTATTACCAGCACCTGGGTGATCAGCCCGATACTTGGGGCGGTTTTTGCCATCATCCTCTATCTCATTGTCAAGTTCATCACTACCCGGATCAGGATCCACCTGCTTCACCTGGATGCCCTGATCCGTTTTGGGCTGATCATCGTCGGGGCATTTGGCGCATATAGTTTGGGAGCAAATAATATTGCCAACGTAATGGGAGTTTATGTTGCAGCCATCCCTTTGGAAAGTATCAGCATTTTCGGACTGTTCACCCTGAACGGGGCACAGCAGCTCTTTTTACTCGGGGGAGTTGCCATAGCAGTTGGTATCCTCACCTATTCGCGCAGGACCATGCAGACCATTGGCCACAACCTCATGAAGTTGTCGGCCGAAGCAGCGATTGTTATCGTCTTAGCCCAGGCGCTGGTGCTTTTCGTGTTCTCTTCAACCGGTCTGCAACATTTTATGGTGGGTTTAGGCCTTCCGCCCATTCCGCTGGTGCCCGTATCCAGCTCCCATGCCGTGATCGGGGCCATCATCGGAATCGGGCTGCTGAAAGGAGGAAGGGGCATCCGTTACCGCATCATGGGGCATGTGGCAATCGGTTGGGTGGCAACACCCCTTATTGCCGGTCTGATCGCGTTCTGCCTGTTATCTTTTATTAAAAGCATTTTCGGGGTTTGGTAATGGTCAGAAAGTAGTCATTAGGTAGTTATTTATAGTCATTAAGTCGTATAAACCACCAATGACAACCTAATGACCACTTAATGACAACCTAATGACCACTTAATGACAACCTAATGACCACTTAATATCTATATTTGTCCCTCACAAAACTAATTCAATCATGGCACAGGAAATCGAAAGGAAATTTCTCGTTAAGAACAACAGCTACCGCCAGCTTGGCTCCCATCTTCATATCCACCAGGGATTTTTGAGCACGGAAAAAGAACGCGTGGTCCGTGTGAGGATACATGGAAAGAAAGCTTTCCTTACAATCAAAGGCATTACGAAGGGCATAACCCGGGCTGAGTATGAGTATAAGATCCCGGTGGCCGATGCAAAAAATATGCTGGAGAACCTTTGCATGAAGCCGACTATTGAGAAGTATCGCTATAATGTTAATATCGAAGGCTTTATATGGGAGATCGATGAGTTTCTAAGGGAGAATGAAGGTTTGATTATGGCGGAAATCGAACTCAAAAGTGATGACCAGCAATTTCCGAAGCCGGAATGGATAGGAGAGGAGGTCACCGGCGATGCACGGTATTACAATGCGAACCTGGTTAAAAACCCGTTTAAAAGCTGGAAATAATTTGAACAATAGAGTTTCCCCGGCATCATTCTACTCCGCCCGCCTGGAACATTTTACTAATAAGGTCCGGGCGGCGCAGCTAAGTTTAAAGCGGCTGGCTTTCCTTCGCCTGGGCATTTTCCTGGCTGCGATAATACTTATTTACATTGCAACCCGTTGGGGGCTCACTGCCATCGCCATCATTGCGGTTACAGGCATTATTGCTTTCCTTTTCACTGTGAGGCATTACTTAATGTTGCAACACAGCCTGCGGCACGATGAAAGCATGGCCACCATCAACACCAACGAACTGAAAGCCCTGAACGGAGATTACTCCATGTTTGAAGACGGCAATGAATTCGATGACCCGGAACATCCTTTTACTTCCGATCTTGATATTTTTGGGGGGCAAAGTATTTTCCAGTATTTCAACCGGAGCGCGACCAGCCTCGGAAAAAACCGGCTGGGACAGTGGTTTTATGAGCCATTGACTGACCCTGTTACGATTCGTATGCGGCAGGCCGCCGTAAAGGAAATGGCGGAGAAACCTGAATTCAGACAGGCATTCCAGGCCACCGGCTATTTGAAAAAGGAATTGCCTTCTGATAAGGATGATCTCCTGTCGTGGGTAAATGAACCTCCGGCATTCAGTCACCGGAAGTTCAGTTTTTTCGTGATTTTTATTCCCGCCCTCACTTTTACCGTGCTGGCCCTGGTGATTTTAAAAGTGATCGATCCTGCATGGATCCTGCTATACCTGGCGGTGCCATTTGGAATAACCGGGATGTATTTAAAGACGATCAACAGGAAATACAGGATGCTTTCCAGGAAGTCGGACCTGGTAAAAAAGTATTCCGGGTTACTTTCAATTGTGGAGAAAGAATCTTTCAGTTCACCGCAGATGCTGGATTTGAAAAAAACTCTTGTAGGCAGGAGTGGACTTCCCAGCAAGGCTACAAAGAAATTGTCGGCTATCCTGGATGCTTTCGAAGCCCGCAACAACATGCTGATGGGCTTTCTCCTGAATTTTCTCTTCCTGTGGGATATCATCCAGGTCATGCGAACAGAGAAGTGGCAGGCTGTCCACAGAGAAGAACTGCCGAAGTGGCTGGAAGTACTGGCCGAAACAGACGCCATCTGCAGTCTCGCCAATTTTCATTTCAACCATCCCGGGAGCATTTTCCCCGGAATTAGTGAAGATGGTATCCTGTTAACGGCCAAATCCCTCGGCCATCCGCTGGTATCAGAAAGCAACCGGGTCGACAACCCCGCCTCCATTCCGGGGTGGAAGCATTTCACCATCATTACCGGGGCCAACATGGCCGGCAAGAGCACCTACCTGCGGACCGTCGGCGTGAACCTCGTACTGGCCATGACAGGAAGTGCCGTGATTGCAGAGGAGATGACCTTTCACCCGGCCCGCCTGGTCACCAGCATACGCACGCGCGACTCGCTGCAGAAGAGCGAATCTTATTTCTATGCCGAACTGAAGAGGCTGAAGTACATCATCGGCAGGTTACAGGAAGGCGACAAGCTCGTCATATTGCTTGATGAAATACTCAAAGGCACGAATTCCCGTGACAAGCAAAGCGGTTCCATCGCCTTGCTGACAAAACTACTGCGTTATAACGCCTCCGGACTGGTCGCCACGCACGACCTTGCCCTCGGCGAGCTGGAAAAACAGTACCCGGATCAGATCGTGAACAAAAGCTTCGAAGTCGTGATCGAAAACGACTTACTCGTCTTTGATTACAAGTTGAAAGACGGAATAGCGCGCCAGATGAACGCTACTTTCCTCATGAGACATATGGGCATAATTGATTAATATTGAGGTTATAGTCTTAGGAAAGAGGTTTAAGGTTTAAGTGTTGAGGTTTAAGTGATGGACTTGTTTAATGTCTGTAAAACCAGAATTATAAAAAAATCCCGAACTTAAACCTTAAACCTCAACACTTAAACCTCTAAAGCTTGCAAATAATTCGCATTTGTAAAGTAATAAAAATGGATTATCTTTGCTCCCTCTGGTCTCGTGGCCGAGTGGCTAGGCAGCGGTCTGCAAAACCGCGTACAGCGGTTCGAATCCGCTCGAGACCTCAGAAATGTACTGAAAAGAGGCTGTCTCAAAAGTCGAGACAACCTCTTTTTTGTTGCTCCGACGGGTAAATCCGTCGGTTAATATTTGTAACTTATTCGGAACCAACGGATTTACCCGTTGGAGCATGAATAAACAAAAATTATTTTTATACCAGAAAAGCCTTTATAGACAGCCTCTTTTTCTATTCAATTTATAAGAAAGTCCTCTGAAACCAGATTATGAAAAACGGGTCGGTGAATTGAACCGGTTCAGCTGAGAAATCGATAATATCTTTAACATCGAGGGTTTCTTTATTCTTACTGACATTTCGCGGTGTTCCGAGGTTATATTTCCGCATCACATCTGCCGATGTAAATTGAGTTTCTCCCTGAAAGACCGCCTTCATCAGATTGATTTGGGTATTGCTTAGATCATCACAAATTTCCTGGTAAAATATGCTGTTTGAGTTCAGTACCATTTCAACAGCGTTGTTCAGTACAAGCTCATCAGCCAGTTTTTCTGTCAACGACCAGGTGTGATGAGCCAGTTGCTGCACATATTCCGGGTGGTTTCCCGCGGTCGAAATCAGCGTTTTTGCCAATTCAGGCGGAATAGATTTGCCCGAATCCTTAAATCCGCTTACAATAAAGTCAATCCAATGCTCTTCAAGGATCTTACCCAGCATGATTATATCTCCGAAACGATAAAAAGGACGGGATTCACGGTTAAAAATATCCACCATCATGTGTTTCTTGCTTCCAAAAAGGCAATATGATACTTGCTCATGAAGTTGCCAGAATGATCGCAAAGTATCTTCGAGTTTCTCATAATCCCTGATTCGGGCAATATTTTGAAATTCATCGATGCAAACAACGATCTTCAATCCTTTATCTTTAGCAATCTTTTCCGGCAGATCGATCATCTCATCAATTGCCTCTTTCGCTTCTTCCCAGTTGAATTTTAAAGAAAGATCGTGTAAAGGATCTACTTTGAAAGAAATAACAGGTACCATTCTTTTAAAGAATTTCTTCGCCATATTCAGAATTTCTTCCTTTCTGGTTATGGTAGCTTTAATGATCTCTCTGGAATAAGCCGTGAAAAAATCCTCCTCTGTCCGGATATTATAAATGTCAAGGAAGGCGAACCTGATCTTATCCGATTCCATTTCGCCGGCCACCTGCCTCATAAGTGACGATTTTCCCCATCTTCTCGGAGAAATGATAATGGTATTATTCCTGCTTAAAATGTTGTTCCTGATCCGGTTTTTTTCATCTTTTCGGTTTATAAAGGAATCACCGGTAACAACCCTGCCAAATTTGAATGGAGATATTATACTCATGAGTATTATACTTTAAGGTATTATACCCAAAGGTATAAAATATTATTTTATATTCTGAATAATATTCAAAAAGAATCAGCACTGCGAAAGAATAACGTGTATTGTAATAAATGAAAAACTTTTTCAGGTCGTAATATGGTTCCGTATCTGACAATGATTAAATTTGTGTGATCATCTAAATATTCAGATTATGGCAAAAGAAATTTCACCCAAACTTACTAAAAATGAGTTAATTGAGGCCTATAATGAAGTGGCGGAACAGCTCACGGTGGCAAAATCACCCCAAAACAAACAGGAAAAAGAGCTGGCCGATAAAAAAGAGGTGCTGCAGCGATCAAAAGAAAACACCTACGAACAAATTTTGCGAAATATCTCTGATTTAAAACTTAACATAACCACCTCGCTCGATAGCATTGAAAAAGGATTGATCAGGGAATTCAAACATCTCGAGGAGCTGTCTTCGGCAGTTAAAATGGAAGAGGATAATCTGAAATCGCTGTATCAGATACATAACGAAGCTGTGACACTTGAGGCTCTCCTGGCAGCTCAACGAAACGAAAAGGAAAAGTTTGAAAAAGAAATCGCTTCAAAAAAGACTGTCTTTGACGCTGAAATAAATGAATTGAAACTCAAATGGGATAAGGAAAAATCGCTTCGGGACCAGAAGCTTAAGGAAGAAGAGCAACAACTGGCCAAAGACAGGAAAAGAGAAGAAGAAGAATATAGCTATGAGCTGAAAATCAAAAGGAAAAAGGAAACGGATACGTATGAAGAAAAAAAGCAGCAGCTTGACAAAGACTTGAAGGAAAAGAAAGCTGCCGCGGAAAAAGAATTCTCTGAAAGAGAAGCAGCTATTGAGGAAAATGAAAATGAACTGGCCACGTTACAAAAGCAGGCCGACAAGTTTCCGGCTGAGCTTGACAAAGCGGTCAAAGAAGCGGAAAAACGGGTTGCCGATCATCTTCAATACCAGTTTAACCATGAAAAAGAGCTTTATGCCAAAGAAAATGGCGGCTTACTGACACTCAAAGACCAGATCATCAAAAGTCTCGAATTGAAAATCAAGGAGCAGGAGCAACTGATCAAAGAGCTGACCTTGAAATCTGACAAATCGTCACAGCAGGTACAGGATATTGCTATCAAGGCAGTAGAAGGTTCTGCCTCTATGAGGTATTCTCTCCGTGAAAATTACCAGGAGAGGAAAAAAGAGGAATAACTTAACTTCGATATGCAGGACACGGGCTATCTTACGCGCACTGTCAAACTCACGAAAATATCGGCAGAAAATCTCTTGTTTGGTATCCATGCTTATCGTCGTTTTTATGTTGCTTTTGAAACTGCAAAGCAACTGGTTTAACTTCGATAAATGGTAATGCTTTCAACGGGAATGTGGTAACTATTTCAATAATATATACAATCAGGTTTATTCTTTTCTGAATGATCTTTAAATAAATGTTTCATCCGCACACATTCCCAATGTTCCGGAATCTCTCCCAGCCATTCCACGCCTGAAGATTTGTAGGCGGAGTATTTGGGAACCTTAATCATCACCGGTATAGTTTTCCATTTGCCTTTTCGAAGCAAGCATAAACTGATGCAGTTTTTGTTTTAGCAAGTTGTTGGGCAAATATTCAGTAATGTATTTGGCCACTTTAATATTGGCTTTGTCGAGCTGTAAAAGCTCAACCATCTCACTATTTGCTTCGGCACAAAGAATTAGTCCTATTGGCTTTTCTTCTCCTTCTTCGGTTTCATGTTTTTCGAGCCATCGCAAATACAATTCCATCTGACCTTTGTAACCGGCTTCAAACTTGCCAATCTTGAGGTCGATGGCTACCAGTCGCTTAAGCTTTCGGTGATAAAACAACAAATCCAGGTGATAATCTTCGCTATCAATGATCATTCGTTTTTGGCGGGCAATAAAAGTAAAGCCCACACCAAGCTCCAGAATAAATTTTTCCAATTCAAAAAGGATTGCTTTTTCAAGGTCATTTTCGCTGTAGGCATCTTTCAATCCGAGAAAATCGAGAATGTAGGGGTCTCTGAAAATAAGATCGGGACTTAGCATGTTTTCTTTTCGAAGTAGCTCCAGTTCTTGTTTAATAAGCTCTTCGGGCTTTTGCGAAAGGGCAGTGCGTTCAAAAAGCATTGAATCTATTTTACGTCGAAGTGTTCCTACGCTCCATCCTTCAATAGTGCACATTTGGGCATAAAAATCGCGTTGCAACTCGTCTTTTATGGGAAGAAGCAATTTAAAGTGTGACCAGGTCAAATGTCGCCATAGCGTAGCGACAATTTCTGCATTGGAGAAAAGCTGGGCAAATTGAATGATTCGTCGCAGATTCTTTTCTTCGAAATTGTTGCCATATTCCTGAACCAATTTTCGCGCCAGTGTAGCGACAATCTGTTGGCCATATTCAGCCCGTTGATTGTTGAGTATTTCTTTGTTAATCCTCGTACCGATATTCCAATACAATGCGGTTACACCCGCTGCAACAAACTTGCTCACCGTTAATCGGGCATCGTCGATCAATTGTTTAATATCGGTAAAGAGCTGTTGCTGACCATGTTGAATCTTATCCATCAGTTTATTCCAATTTTAGAATTTCCCGGATCAACCCATCACTTTACTGTTCCAGTTGAAGAATATCGGCGCTTACTTCTTCAATACTTCGCAGTGGCTTGTGGCGATAGAAGTATTTATTAAAGCTTATTTCGTAGCCAATTTTGGTGGCATCAAGGTTAATCCATGCTTTCTGAACATGAGGTTTTACTTCCCGCAAAAAGTAGTCATAAATGTTTTCTTTCAGCGGCACATTTTCGGTATCGCGCATATCGCTTTCCGTTTCATATTCATGGTATTCGCCTTTTTTATTCGTTTCCGGATCGCCTTCCAGTTTTCTCCAGCGGGCAGCCAGCGGGACAAAGAACTTATATTCAGGCGCATTTTGACTTTCGAGTTCCGCGTAAATCATCTCTGGGGCTTCAACATGCCATTTTTCCACCAGGTTCTTCTTCCGCGTATCGCGTTGCAGTTCAAACTGATCATTCACCCGTTTCAGGAAGAGCATTACGATGATATACTCCTTGTATTCAGAAGCATCCATATTGCCCCGTAAGCTTTCGCAGGCTTCTTCGAGGAAGGTTTCGAGACGTGAGAGGGAAAGTTTGGTTGACATTACGAGTAATTGGTGAATTAGGGAGCTAAAATTAGAGAATATGCCAGTAGTAATAACGGGATTCGCATTTTAATCTTTAACAGTCGAAATACTCTCTAATATTTCTTCATGCTCCGACGACTAAAGCCGTCGGTTGCGGAATGGTTCGACCCGACAATGACCATTGACGCATTGAACATGTAACATTGCATTGGTCATTGTTCAAGGTGTCGATGAGTCGATGGTCAATGAACTGCCACTTATCGGTCACAAAAGCTCCAAAATCCGCACCATACTCAGTGTATCCAGCTCACAGTAATTCAACAGATCCCGTCTTTTTTTGGCTATGGATTCCTGTTCAGTATCATAGTATAGGCTTTCGTAAGTAAGGCTTGCCGAACCACCTTCCTGAATTTCCAGATTTGAATAGGATAAATCCGGGACGAGGGCAGGCAGGACGGCTTTGAGTGAATAGGATCCGTTCATATCAGGTGTATAAAGATGTTTCTTCCGGAAAGGAACCATCAGGTCGACCAGCCGGTCAAAAAGTGGCTCAATCCGGGATGAATATTCCGGAAAATCGCGGGCAATCTCCTTTAGCCGGGTCTTTTCAAAGGTGGCATTCCAGACGATTATACTTCCATGCGTTCCGAGTCTATCCAACAAGGATTCTATAAAAGCAGGCCGGGGATCAGATGGAGGAGTGCCTAAGAAAAAGTGATGAGCAGGTTTATCCATTGAGTTAAAATCTTTCACAATGTGAAGTGAATATTGAAAAGGGATTTGCTGGTAAGGGCGGCTTTCGTCATGAAGAGGAATGACTGGGAAAATGGTCTCAAAATCCATGAAATAAAGCGGACAAACCAATCTGGACTTAAAGTTGTCAAGATGATCCTGTTTCCTGGATGCCGGAAGTTGATTGCTGCTCTCTGGTTCTTCGGGAAGGGAACTCTGGCAAAATCCAATAAAATCACAGGCAAATGGGCTGGTGCACTGTGCACCCATTTCAATAGCCGGTATGACTCCTGCGATAAGCATCTGATTTAATGATAGCAACTGACCGGGTATACCGGCCTGCATCAGGCTTATTGTCGAGGTAAGAGGCTCAAAAGTAAACAACTGCTGAACATCGATCTCTCCATGCCTGATATACTGGTTGTTGATATGAACCAGGAAGATGTCAGCAAGTGGAAGTCCTGATCGGGTAATCACGTAATACTGGAAGGCTGCATCCATGATGTGATAATCTTTCACCGATGTGGAAGCTTTAACCTCATAGGCACGCCATTCTCCTTTTTCTTTCACGAGAATATCCATGTAACAAAGAGTTTCCCCATCACTGAATGCAGCTTCATAAATGACAGTCTGGCCGTTATTGATCAGTTCCTGCGTATAGGTGACTGCCTCACTCACCTTCCCAGGCTCTCTCCTGCTGGCATCAATGCCGCCGGGGAACAATTGCTGCGCCAGAGCCCCGACGCTATGCCCGGTATTAAAAATATTCTGCTGGCCTTCACTGATCTCGTCTCTGTCTTGTGGCTGGAAGAAATGAAGCCAGAGGGACTTCGGGCATTTTGTACCGCGGATGAAAGAAGATTTACTGATTGTTTTTGTCATGGGAGATAAAATTAACAATTAATAGGTCTATAATTTAGGGTTTACTGTCTGTAATTATTTATAAAATTCATGGATCAAAGATAAAGGGCATGAAGGGACAGGGAATGTCCCGGCAAGAGGAATATTTTATCATTGACCATTAAATCATTGACCATCGACTCATCGACGCATTAAATCATCGACCCACGACACGTGTAATAAAACTGGTCAGTGCATCGATGTGTCAATGCATCGATGGTCAATGAATTGATGGTCAATGAATCCAGTGCAATAAGTAAAAAAATTATCAAAGCACCGGGTATATTTTAACTTTTTCCTGATAAACATATAGAAAGGAGAAAACATGCTATGACAAATCGTGAATTAGAGGAGCGGCTGATTAAGTTTTCAGCTGAAATTATTGACTTTTCAGACCGTTTCAGGAAAAACCAAAAGCTTAAAAACCTCGTTGATCAGGTCAATCGTTCTGCTTCATCTGTTGCCCTGAATTACGGAGAAGCTCAAAGTGCCGAGTCAAAAAAAGATTTTATTCACAAAATAGGGATCGTGATGAAAGAACTGCGGGAAACATTTGCAAATCTTAAGATAATTGAGCGGTTCGCTAATAAATCCGACAGATTTGAAGTTATCCGGTTAATCAATGAAAATGATCAATTGCTGGCGATATTTTACAAGACGCTGCAAACTGCAAAAAAGTCCGGGGATCGGTAAATCATTGACCATCGACTCATCGACACATCGACGCATCGACTCAATGAACTGTTCAAAAATAAATGTATTGATGGTCAATGATTTAATGAGTCGATGGTCAATGATTTAATGAGTCGATGGTCAATGAATACCGGCAGCTTTTGCATGCAATGTCGCAATTTGCTTACGTAATTGCTCAGGCTCGAGCACTTCGACCTCGCTGCCCCAGCCGAGCAATAAAATCTCCAGTTCAGGCGAGGTATGGACGTTGAGTGTAATTATGGTGTACTCCTCATTGGCTTCCTCTACCACCTGACTTTCATGCAAGGGTTGGGAAAGAACATACGGCGCCTGCTGTTTAGAGAACCTGAGCCGGATTTTTTCCGGCTCGGTATCTTCAAACCTTGTTACCCCAACGATGTTACGAAAATATTCTTTTGGAGGTGTAGAGGGATTTCTGAATTTTTTCCCAGGCTCAGGCTTGATATCTGTGATGCGGTCGAGGCCATAAATGCGAAGGACATTCCAGTATTCTTCGTAGCCAAAGACATACCAGCGATTGTAGTATTCTTTAAGAAGGTAAGGATGGAAGACATGAGGCGTCGCTTTCTGGCTGTTAAACGCTTTATAAGTAAGCAGGATCACCTGCTTCTGGCGGATGTAGTTCAGCAAGGGCCCAAGGTACTCGCTGCCGGCCATACCCGGGACATTCTCGAAATCCACGTAATCCGACAATTCCGATGGAGTACTTTTCTCGCGTATCCGCAAATGGTCGGCAATCTTCTGCACGGCGCCTTCAACGCCCGCCAGGATATCGGAATTGCTGAATTGCTCCAGGATGCCACGGGCAAAGAACAAGGCATTCATATCTTCCTCGGCCAGCGGGAGCTTGTTGATAGAATATCCCTTCACACCGTAAAAATAAACGCGGTCGCGCCGGTCGTAAACAATCGGTGCATTGAAATTGAGTTCAGAGTCAAAACGCATGGCTTCTATGTCGCGCTTGACGGTCCGGTCTGATACTGATTTTCCAAGAGCATCTTCAATTTCGAGCTGAAGGTCACGCAGCGTTGCTTCCTTTCGGTTCACCAGCATCCGGTCGATGATGCGGTAACGGATATAAGCTTCTTTGGTTTGGGACATGGGAAGAAAATTTGGTTCCTGGCTAAAGTATAAATTTAATCTGTGTTTCTCTGTGAAAATCTGGGTAATCTGTGGTTTAAAGGCTCACCACAGATTACCCAGATGAACACAGATTTTTCACAGATAAAATAAAATTTCTGTAAGGGACAATGGTTGTCACAGCCATGCCTTCATCTTTGTGAAAAGTAAAGCTGACCTTATGAAAAATCATTTGTTACCCCGAGGAAGTAAATTGCTTCAAAATATCGAGCGTATCGGAAACCTGGCTGTTGAATGTAAAGGGGAGCCGGAAAAGATGATCATTGTTAACCCGGATAACCACGCTTTGTCACAGTTTCTTGAGATCGAACCGCTGACAAGATATTTCGTGATGTAGATTGCAGGTTCAGGATACGGCAGGGCCTCGTGAGAGGAACGAACGAACTGATCAAAAAAGGCCTTTTGAAGCTTCGTGACGGATACTGGCGGACCGATAAAGAGGTGCTACTTACCGACAAGGGACTGGATGAGATTTTCGGTCAGGATATTGAGCTGCTCAAGGCAAAAGATACGTCGCTTCGGGATCTGATACTCTGTAGCACGCTGAAGGAAACCCGGCTTTACTTCAACAGTGAAGAACAGGAGCAGCTGGATTTTGTGATACGCCTTCTTCACCAGACTAATTTTAAGAAAACCAAACAGCGGCTTGAGAAACTGAACATGCCTGCAGGAGTGGCAATTCTGTTTCACGGTTCGCCGGGAACAGGCAAAACGGCTTCAGTCTTTGAGATCGCCCGCAAAACAGGTCGCGATATCTTCATGGTCGACATCAGCAACACCAAGAGTATGTGGTTTGGTGAATCGGAGAAAACCATCAAGGAACTTTTCGATAAATACCGGAGAAAAGCCGAGAATTCGGCAAAAACTCCGATCCTGCTTTTCAATGAATGCGACGCCGTCTTTTCTACCCGGAAGGAGATCGGTAAATCCCCGATAGACCAGACCGAAAATGCCATCCAGAACATCATCCTGCAGGAGATTGAGTCTCTGAAAGGGATCATGATCGCTACAACCAACCTTACAAAAAACCTTGATACTGCCTTTGAGCGACGGTTTTTATTCAAGATTGAATTCCGGAAGCCCGGTCCGGAGGTGCTACGCAAAATATGGATGGATAAAATTCCTGTTCTCAGAGCCCCGGAAGCAAAACAACTTTCTGAACGATTTGACCTGTCAGGCGGCAACGTCGAGAATGTTGCCAGGAAAGTGCAGATGCATCAAATTCTGCATGGTGAATATCCAGGATTTGAACGCCTGTTGGCTTTTTGCGATGAAGAACAATTGGTAAGGACCGGACAGAGGAATATCGGCTTTAAGATTGAAAAGGAAAAATAGCTTTAAAAGAATGGAGAACAAAAATATAACAGTTGTCATAACTCACCGAAAAAGAACAATACAGCAGCCTTCTTTTTGTCCATATCTCTGGCTGTTCCGAGCTTAATACCGTTTTTGTCGCGGACATCTCCATCATCGTCTATCTTACCCAGTTTGATGCCATTCTTATCACGCACAGTACCGTCATCTTCAATGCTGCCAAGCTTTATGCCGTTTTTATCGCGAATATCACCATGCTCGTCGACCTTTCCCGTTTTGATCCCGTTTTTATCGCGAATAACATTCTCTTTATCGAAACTGCCGGTTTTTATACCGTTTTTGTCACGTATATTACCGTGATCATCAACAGAGCCGGTTTTAATTCCATTCTTGTCGCGAAGATCCTGGGCCTCCATGGATGAAGCTGTTGTGATCAGAAAACCAATGATTAATAATTTCAGAAATCTTTTAATCATGAATTCAAAATATATTATTTAAAAATTACAGTTTACAAATTCCCGGACCACTTAAGGTGCTGCGCCCCTCTCTCACAGGCTGGACAATGATTTTTGTATTTATCCGCTCTTTCATAGCGCCCACATGCGAGATGACGCCAATCATCTTTCCATCCTGGCGCAGACCGGCAAGCGTGCTCAATGCGGCCTCGAGCGTATCTTCATCCAGGGAGCCGAATCCTTCGTCGAGAAATAGGGAATCAACCCGCACATTTCTGCTCGACATACCGGATAATCCAAGAGCCAGCGCCATGCTGACAATAAATGATTCGCCTCCCGACAGATTTTTTGTGGACCTGATATCTCCTGCCTGGTAATTGTCAATCACTTTCAGCTCCAGCGGATCTTCCCTGTCGCGGGTTAAAAGGTAACGGTCGCTCAATTTTGCCAGCTGGATGTTGGCAAAGGATACCATGATCTCCAGCGTGAGCCCCTGGGCAAAATTGCGGTACTTCTTGCCGTCAGCAGAGCCTATTAAACTGCTGAGTGCCGCCCAGCGCCTGAATTCCCCGGTTTGCCTTTCTATCCTCATACCGACATTCATTCCCCTGACTTTATTCTCTTCGCTGTTTTTCAGTTTTTCCTCCAATGCTCCGGTTTCTTTTACAACAGCGGTATAACCCGCTTTGGATAATTCGTGTTTTTCTTTCAATGTATCCGTATCTTCCTCTGTCAGCTTCCTGGATTCCTCGAGCTTAAGCTTTTTCTCGTTTTCTTCTTTTCTGGTCGTGAGTTGAGTATGTCTTGTCTGAAGTCTGTTATCCGTTTCCTCCAGAAGTTTTCTTTCACTGTCAGACAATTTGCAGGCATGGTAAGCTTCTTCATCCGAAAACCCGTTAGCCAGCACCTGTTCCCTGAAAAGCGCTTCACCTGTTTCAAGGTCGGATTGCCTGGCCTGGGTTTCACCGATCAGGTCATTTATCCTGTTGGTGTTCGTGTCAAATTGCTGCTGCTTTGAAAGCAACGAGTCAGAGGCTTTATCTTTTGCCATCTGCTTTTCCTTCAGACTATCAAGCGATATCTGCTCCTCCCGATCCACTGCTTTTTCTCCAAATAAGTTCACCCGATCCAGTTTAATCGCATTCAGTGAAGTTTTCAAATCATTCGATTCCTTCTCTTTTGCTACAATATCCTTTGCTTTCGAGGAGATCATTTTATCGGATGCAGCGATATCAGCTTGTTTCGTATGGATCAACTGACTGATCTCAGTCTTTCTTTCCGACTTTTTCTGCCATTCGTCTTTACGTGTCTCCAGGGCATTCGTCAAGGCGGTAACCTCAGTCTCCTTTTCAGGGATGTCGGGGATACCGAACGGGGCGAGCAGCTTTTTTACATTTTTTGCCGCCTTGTCAAAATTAATACGGGCGCTTTCCACCACCTCCTTTCCCCTGGCAATATTTCCTTCAATACCTGACTTAAATTGCAATGCTAGTTCATACTGCTGCTGTTTTTTGATTAAAACAGATGCCGATAGCGCCTCCTTCTTCAGGAGTTGGGACAGTATTATACCGGCTTTTTCATATTCCCGGATCAATTGGATAAGGTTGGCATATTCAGTTTCCAATTCAGTAGCCTGGGGGATATTGCCTTCCGCATAAGGATGGTGCAGTGATCCGCACAACGGGCAGGCTTTCCCGTCTTCCAAGCGTGCCCGTTCGCCTTCAAGATCGGTGATTTTTTTAAGCTCTGCCAGTTGAAGCAACAATTCATCCTTTTTGCGGGTGGTCTCTTCAATAGTCCGGCCGTTTAACAATTTACTCATCGAAGACTGCGCAGCAGTAATATTTTGCAGGTCTGTAATATTCGTTTCTTTTACCTGGGCCAGTTCATTTGCAACCTTGTCTATTTCCCTGTTCTTCTCCTTAAGGGATTGTTCATAAGATGAAAGGTCCTTTATAGCGGCTGTCAGAATTTTCTGAGTCCCCGACAGGCCTTGTACAGACGCTTTGATTCCGGATAATTCGCTTATCAGTGTGGCATCCGGCTGATGGCCATCCTGGTATGCGCCAATATCCTGTAATTCCAGATCCAATTCACTGATCGAAGATAAGGCATCCGATTTCCTGGTTTCTTCCATGGCTTTTTCCCGGTTGAGTTTAGAAATCTGCGATTCGGCAAATTTCAATGCATCTTCTTTCTGGGTGATATCCTGGTCGAGCAACCTTACGCTGGTGGTCAATTTCAGGAGTTTTTCCCTTTCTTTGACTGCTACGTCATGTTCCTTTTCAGTTATTCTGAAAATGTCTTGTGCGGCCTCCAGAGCTTTTTTAAGTTCAGGAACATGCAGCTGCAAGCCGGACAATGTTTGCATATCTCTCTTTTGCTGATCCCTCATGACAGCCAGTGCTGAGAATCCGGCATCGAGGGGGAGCGCTTTGAGGGCCCTTTTCAGGATTCCCTTTTTTGGTTCAAATTCAAGTGATTCACGATCCAGGTCAGCCTGTTCTACCGATATCTGTTGAAGTTCCTGTTTCAGGTCATGAATGGAAATCAGCCATTTAATGGCATCATTAACTTGCTCAACCATCGCAGCCAGGGCAAGTTTTTCCCTGTTCTTCTCTTCCAGGGTTTTAATCACCTGTTCCTCCTCTTCGGGGCTTAAAAAAGATATTCCGGCTTTTTCCGCTTCCAGCGTTTCAAGTTTTCTTTTTTCCTCTTTTTGCCGTTCGAAAACATGCCTGGAAATAGAGCTGTAAATTTCCGTCCCTGTAATTTGCTCAAGAATGGGAGCGCGTTCGTCGGCTGTAGCCTGAAGGAAAGCTGCAAAACCGCCCTGGGCAAGCATCATGGATTGAGTAAACCGCTTGAAATCCATGCCTGTTTTTGAGACTATTTCCGCCTCCGTTGTTTTGAGCTGGGATGCAAGGATCTTTCCCGAGATCTCCTCGGATATCTCGTGCCGTGGGGGCTGGAGCTCACCGTTTGCTTTGCCACGGGCCCGGTGCTGGCTCCAATGAGCCCTGAACCGCCCTTCATTCGTTTCGAACACCACCTCGGCAAAGCACTCTCCGGTCTGGCGCGACATGAGTTCATTCGATGATTTGGAAATATTTTCGAGCCTTGGCGTGCAACCGTATAATGCAAGGCAGATGGCATCCAGGATGGTGGACTTCCCCGCGCCGGTCGGCCCGGATATGGCGAAAATGCCATCTTCAATATATTCGGGCGAGGTAAAGTCTATGGACCATTCCCCCACCAGAGAATTCAGGTTTTTAAACCGGAGTTGGATTATCTTCATGAAGAGCTTTAGTTAGCGTTCGTATCAGCATTTTGCCAGGAGTCCATGGCTTCATTATATGTTTCTATAAGAATACCCCGCCCTTCTTCCGGAATTTCATAAGCATCGAGACACCGGATAAAAACTTCTGACGGATCAAGCGTTTCCAGGGTTTCAGTCTCAGATGCCCGGCTGAGCGCCCGTTCTGCCAGGGCATTATTTTTAATACGCAATATCTCAAGTGAGGATCCCGCCAGCAATTCGTCAAAATAAGCCGTTAAGTTGGTTTCAGCGGTATAGTTGGTTATTTCAATCTCCAGCCAGGCCAGGCTCCCCTCTTTTTTAAGTTCTTCGATCCTGCCGGTCAATGCATCAACATCTCCTGATATTTTAATTAATTCCTGGAAACAGGGGACAGGATATTCCGTAAATACCGGTACTTTATTTTTGAAATCTGCAACAATCACTTTTTTAGTCTGGCCCGCTTCTGAAAAACCCATTGCCAAAGGGGAGCCCGAATATCTCACGGTTTCTGAATTGCCGGCATGCTGAGCCAGGTGCAGGTGGCCAAGCGCTATATAATCGAATCCCTCAGAAATCTGCTCTTCATCAATATGTGCGATCGTTCCGATATAAAGTTCCCTTACGCCGTCGCCTTCCGTAGTTCTTGCATTCCTGGTGAATAAATGCCCCATTCCGATGATAGGAGCTGAATTTTTATCACCCCTTTGCCGTTGGGCAAGTTCAACGATTTCCCTGTAGCGGGAGGCAATGCCATCAAGAAGCTTCCTGGTTTTGTCACCCGGGTTTTCACCTGGTTCTACAGTACGCACATCACGATCGCGCAGAAAAGGAACGGCGCAGACAATTGCCTCTGTTGTGCCTTTTTTGTTCTTTAGTATGATAACTTCATCTTCGGGGTTATCGGTTTTTGCACCGACCACATGTACATCAATCGAGCTCAGAATAGTTTTTGGCGCATCGAGAAGGGTGGGTGAATCGTGGTTGCCTCCGATGATCACCACATGCCTGCAGCAGGTTTTAGGTATTTTCCCGAGGAATTGGTAGTACAGTTCCTGTGCACGGTTGCTCGGAGTAGTGGTGTCGAAGATGTCGCCTGCAACCAGCAACAAATCGATTTTTTCCCGGTTGATGAATTCAATAAGCCATTCAAGAAAGGCTTTAAATTCATCATAGCGTTTTTTGTTGTACAACGACCTGCCCAGGTGCCAGTCAGATGTATGTAGGATCTTCATTCCGGAATATTATTTATAGGAAGGCATAAATTTACGAAATTCAATGTTATGCCGAGAGGAACAGGCTCACGAATTTTTAGCCGCTGTTCCTCCCGGCATAACTGAAACTAAAAGAGGCTGTATCAAAAGGCATTTCTGCCATAGAAATAGTGTTTATTTATCCATGCTCCAACGGGTAAATCCGTTGGTTCCGAATTAGTTACAAAATATTAACCGACGGATTCACCCGTCGGAGCACAAAAAAAAGAGAGTGTCACGACTTTTAAGACACCTTCTTAAGTTTAAGTATAACAAAGCTCAATGCGGCGTATTTACACTATATGAAAAACATTTTTACAATTTGTAATACTATTTGACATTTTCTATTGTAAATTTCAATTTAGTTACTTCGATCTTGAAAGGGTCGAGTACAGGATCCTATTCAAGGAGCCCAATTACCAGAACATCATTCAGGCTCTACGTTCAGAAGGGCTTGACCTTACCGGGAGATGCTTCATCGCGATTGATGAAATACAACTGGTGCCCGGCATCATCAGCGTTATCAAGTACCTGTATGATAATTTTGCTACTGACTTTATCTGGGCAGGCGATCTTTGAAAGTTAGGTGATTGGTAATATAAAATTTAATGATTTATTAGTAATCCGACCGCTGACCGCCGACCGGCTAGTGGTTTTCCGCTATTTTTTTTCCTAACAGATTTCAACTACTTTCTTGATACCGGGTCGTTTTATTTTTGTTGAGTCAATCTTAATAACAATAAAAACATCGAAATCATGAAAAATATAGCATTGTTTCTTCTCGCTTTCTGGCCTGCACTTTGGATGTCGGCTCAATCTACCACAATCCCGAATGTCGATTTGAAGGATATAGACGGAAAAACGGTCTCTTCTTCACAGATAACCCAGGCCGGATCATCTACCCTGGTAGTATTCTGGAAATCATCAAGCAGCAAATGCTGCGATAACCTTGAAATGCTGAGGGAAGCCTGGAATGAAACGCTCAGACAAAAAGGTGTAAAACTGGTGGCAATCTGTGTTGATTGCAATGGCGCATGGGGCCATGTTAAACCGCTCGTAAATGGTAACAACTGGGATTTCGACACTTATATCGATGTAAACGGAGATTTTAAAAGGGCAATGAGTGTAGGCGAAGTTCCATGCACAATGTTGTTTGACGAAGATCAGAACCTGGTCTGCCGTTACAATGCGGTTTGCACAGGCAGCCAGGATTTCATCTGCGAAAATATCATGGAGCACTTGAATATTACGGCGACGGCTTCAAATTTTAAGGCAGGAAAGTGAAGGTTGCTGAATTAACCAAAAAAACAATTGCAAATCGCTTGACAACAGCCGCTTTATTTCGTATCTTTCGGGTGCCAAAGCCTGTAATCTATAATATTAATATTTTCTCATTAATATTTTCCATTATAGCCCGGGGGCATATATAATGAAACCTTGCATCATTCATAAAATCATTTTATGCGCGATTGCGATCCTGTCAGTTGAAATCGTTGCAGCACAAATCTTAAAAAAACCTGATCCCGGATTAATTATCGACAGGTCAAAGAGTATCCTGATAATAACTCCCTGTATCAGCGGATCATTTCACCTGAATGATTATTATCTCACTGATATTTCATCGAATGATACCGTTTATATTGGCAACATGAAATCTGGTGATTATTCCGTCAAGTTTATCACCGACCAGGGAACCTATCAGCGTGGCCTGTCTCTCGAAAAAGGAAAGGTTCAGGAAATCATACCCTGTAATGATTCAATCTATTTACCGAAAGATAAATTATACCAGGATGAAACACTAAGTAAAATGACCGGAAATAAATACTATTTTCCCCGGCGGGCATATTTTTACCATGTTACGCAAATAGCATTTTTAAATTTTAACGTAACCGGCAGTGAGCATCCCTTCAGTTATTTCCGTTCGATCACAACCATAAACGGTTACCAGTTTGTGCCTGGCTTTTGCGCCGGCCTTGGCGTTTCGTACAATTTTTATCCCTTGGAAGGGCTGGATGATGATGAGAATTATTATTATGTTGACATTGAAAAAGGTAATTTTCAGTTTCTGCCGGTTTTCGTTGATGTCCGGGCTCACCTTTCTTCAGCTTCCGGCAGGGTTACACCGTTTTTTAAATTTGATTTAGGGTACAATTTCCTGTTAAAAAAGAGTCATTTTCATAATAAAAACCAATATGACAATGTTTCTTTTACCATGAAAAAAGGCGGAATTTATATTTCTCCCGGATTCGGACTGAGAATATTTATCAATAACCTGGTCCAGATTACTCCTTCCATTGAATATTCATTTGAGAAATCAAGCTACTTTGTTAATAACGACCGATACCAGGTCAATTATAATAAATTCAATTTCATAAAATTAAGCCTGGGAGTTAGTTTTCAATATAAATAGAAAATGTCAGAAGAATGATAAACAGATGAAAGTGAAGGCCATGAGAATAAACAGCGGAATCACGAGTTTTATGTTGATCCTTATCTTCCTGAATTTAACCACCGGGTGTTTTTATTATAAGGTTTACACGAAAACTGAACCTGCACCTGAAGATATCCGGTGGGAGGATTTCAACGGCAAATACTTTATCATGCACTTTGGCAATTCTGCCTGGCAAATGAATAATATCTCGGTCGACACCAATTTATTGCATTGCGCTATCTCAACCCTGCCTGACAATCATAAGAAATACCTGCTTACCGATGTTAAAAAAACCAACAGGTTCATCCATCAAAAAGCAGGTTACCAGGGAGAGGTCCTGAACGAAGTCCATCTTTATTCCTCCGAACCAATACATCAGGCTGACACTAATATTTCAGTGAATTTTTCATCACTTGAAAGGATGGAAATCTATTATTTTGATGAAAGATCCACCGCCGCTTCCATTATCATCCCCTCGGCGACGATTCCTTTTACTGTTGTCGGGTTAATAGGCCTTATCATTCTTCTGACGAAATCCTCGTGTCCGTATGTATATATAATGGAAGGCGATACATTTAATTTTACCGGGGAAATTTACAGCGGCGCAATATATGCTTCCCTGGAAAGGAATGACTACCTGCCGTTGCCTGGTTTCATGCCTAATCATGACAAATACACGGTTAAAATCGCAAATAAGCTTCCGGAAATCCAGTACCTCAACCAGGCAAAGCTTTGGGTGGTCGACCATCCGGAAAATACAGAGGTGATCGCTGATAAAAATGGTACAATCCATACCCTGCAATCACTTCAGGCGCCGGTTACTGCAATATCCGAAGGAAAAGCAGACCTGTCAGGCCTTCTTGCTGAAGAAGATCAGCAATTCTTCCTTTTCAATGAAGAGCCCTCGCTGACCGGTGATACCATGGCAAAAAACAGCGTTGAGCTTACCTTCAGGGTTCCGGCCGGCCAGATTACGGGAAAACTTGTTGTAAATGCAAAGAATTCAAACTGGGGAGATTATATCTTCGGGGAATTCACGAAATACTTCGGTTACAAATACCCGGCCTGGATCCGGAAACAAAGCAAAATGCCGCCAGAGCGACCAATCGGTTGGAAAAAAGATCAAAGCCTGGTTTTAATGGTGTATCTTGAAACCAGCGACGGGTGGCAATTTGTCGATTATTTCGATATGGCCGGCCCGCTTGCTTTCCGTAATATGGTGATGCCAATGGATATGTCAAATGGCATTAAAAACCTAAATGATTCGGTAAGCCAGGTAAATATTAAAATTGAAACAGGTTTCATGTTCTGGGAGCTTGATTATGCTGCTATGGATTTTACAAAGGATGTACCGATGAATATCGAAATAATCAGCCCATCCTCTGCCATCAACGAATCTGGTAAGGATGTCGACAAGCTTATTGCCGGTGATGACAGGAAGTATTATATACAGCCTTCACCGGGTGATGAAGTGATACTGGATTTTAAATGTCCGCCGGGGCAACATGAGATGAAGAGAAGTATCGTCCTTCATACTAAAGGTTATTATGAACATCTAAGGTATTACCCGAACCCTCCGGAGTGGGAGAAACTTGAAGCCTTCCGGCGCCCGGGCAGGTTGAGCGAATTCTCCCTTGAACACTTCCTTGATGCAAAAAGGAATATCAGCATGAAATCATCCCGGGATAACAGGTAAATGAAATGCTTCAGCATTCGACTTCTCTGGTAACCGGATTCAGGCGGAAAATAATCCTTTGCCGCATCAGGATCCGTATCTTCAGGCTGGCTCTGGCAGAATTCAGATCTGTTAAAAAAACCGCCAGGGTCTTCAGGGATATAATCAGGTTCAAAAAGCAGTACGCAGGAGAGGAGCGTTTTAAAAAACTGGTGAAATCCTGCGGAAAATATTACTGGCAAATGCATCTTCCCGGATTCCCTTCAAAAGCATTTGATAATCACGTTCTTGGATTGATAAACAGATTTGCCCCGATCCGGTCTTTTCATAATCAGCTGACTATTCTTTACCTGGGGATAACCAAGAAGTGCCCTTTGAGTTGTAAGCATTGCTACGCATGGGCTGAACTAAATGAAGAAGGAGAGTTGCCAGTCGGTGAAATGAAACAGATTATCTCCACGTTCCAGGATCGTGGATTGAGCCAGGTTTGTTTTCTGGGAGGAGAACCCATCATGAGGTTTGATGACCTGCTCGAGATGGTCAGGTCAATAAAACCTCATACTGAATCCTGGATTTCCACTTCCGGCTATAAGATAGACAGGGAAAAGTCAGACGCTTTGAAAAAGGCGGGTCTGACAGGGGTTGCCATCAGCCTTGATCATTTTGATCCTCTAAAGCATAATGATTTCCGGGGCAGCAGCCACGCTTATGAATGGGCTGTCACAGCAACCCAAAACTGCACAAAATCGGGTTTGCTTACCTGTTGGTCCATTTGCGTGACTCGTGACATTTTAAGCCGGGAAAACCTTATTGCTTATGCCGAGTTAGCGGCATCCTACCAGGTGAATTTCATCCAGTTGTTTGAGCCAATGGTTGCAGGACGGTTCAGCGGCATGGATGTCAGGATTGATAATAAAGGGATTCGAATATTGGAAGAGTTTTACCTGAAAATGAATACGGATACAAATTACAGTCACCTTCCCATTGTCGTTTACCCATCTTACCATCAGCGCAGGATGGGATGCCTTGCCTTTGGAAACCGATATTTATACATTGATCCTGACGGATGCCTGCATCCCTGTCCTTTCTGCCGTTCGTCAAAAAAGCTCAGGATATTCTCGCAGGATTTAGGACAACTGATTGAGCAGGCCAAAGATGAAACCTGCCTGTTCGGTAAGATACATAGATTGGAAGAGGGTTAAGGTTTAAGGTTTTAGGTTTAAGTTCGGGTATTTTTCTGTGTCAAATCTGTGCAAATCTGTGTAATCTGTGGTTAACCTTATTTCACCACAGATTACACAGATGAACAATGAAAAAATTGATAATTTTCAAAATCTTCTTTATTTTTACGTGTTTAAGACCGGGCCATTTATCCAAAAGAATTAAGACTGATCTCTGCAGGCTTTAATCTGCAGATAATCATAGATGATATCAATTAACCAAAATCAAAACTATGAAAAACCTGATTATTTTTTTCAGCACATGTGCCATGCTGATATCACCCGTCTTTTTAAAGGCACAGGTAGCTATAAACACTAATGGTGATGCCCCGCATGCCAGCGCTATGCTGGATGTGAAAAGCCAGGATAAAGGAATGTTGATTCCCCGGTTGAGCACCGCAGAGCGAACAGCTATTTCCAGCCCGGCCACTGGATTACTGGTCTATGATACCGGTACACAATCCTTCTGGTTTAAAAACAGCGCGGCCTGGAAGGAGCTCCGTGACGGTAACATCACGGAACTTGCGGATACCGATAATGACACGCAAGTGATGGTAGAGAAAAACCAGGATGAAGATATTATCCGTTTCAATCTTGCGGGTACAGAGCGGATGGTGATCCAGAATAACCGGCTGGAGCTATTTCATGGAACCAGAAATGTTAGTATTGGCCCCAATGCTGGCCAGTCAATGTCTACGGGTTCTAACAATTTATTTATTGGATATCAGGCCGGCCGGACGAATTCAACCGGGTCATATAATTCAGCCAGCGGTTACCAGGCTTTATATGATAATGCAACAGGTAATCGAAACACAGCCAATGGTTATCAGGCTTTAAATTCAAGCGATCAAGCCGATGACAATACTGCGATAGGTTATCGTGCTCTCTTCGTTGATACATCAGGTTATTCTAATGTTGCCATCGGTTCAAGAGCATTATATAACAACCGGTATCAAAGTAACCTCGTAGCTGTGGGAGATTCGGCACTGTGTAATAATGGAATTGGAGGAACACAATGGTTCCACGGTGGCGCAAATACTGCGCTGGGTTCTAAGGCACTTGCAAAAAACACGACTGGAAGCTATAATACTGCCGGGGGAGATCGTGCCATGTATTCCAACGTAAACGGTTATTTAAATACAGCCTATGGTTCGGCTGCATTAACTTCCAACATCAATGGATGGAGCAATACTGGCATTGGCGAAATGGTATTATATGATAATATATCTGGCTCTGATAACACCGCTGTTGGTGATGGCGCATTACAACAGCATATTCATGGCGATAATAATACGGCAATAGGTTATAATGCAATGCTGCTCGATACAACGGGTCAGTCAAACGTGGCGTTAGGTAATCAAGCACTTAGATGTAATACTAATCGTAGTAACCTGGTAGCTGTGGGTGATTCAGCATTATATAAGAATGGGACTGATGCAATGGAATCTTTTCATGCCGCGGGGAATACGGCACTGGGATCAAAAGCGCTTGCGCTGAATACGACCGGGTATAAAAACACAGCCAGCGGATATCAAGCTCTTTATTCTAATATTGATGGTTATTATAACACAGCCAGCGGATATCATGCGCTTTATTCTAATTTCGATGGCCATTTTAACACTGCCAGCGGATGTATGGCTTTAAAATTAAATATTGATGGAAACAATAATACAGCGATCGGTACTTTTGCTTTAGAAGAACACCAATCGGGTGGTTACAACACTGCATTGGGAGTGTCTGCAATTAGGTTTAACTTTACTGGTGAAAAAAATGTTGCTGTAGGATATGCAGTTGGTGGGTGGGCTCCCAGTTCTTTTTCAAATAGTACAATAATTGGCTATGAAGCTGGTGATGATCTGACAACCGGATCTAATAACATATTAATAGGCTACCAGGCCGGCGGTAATTTGCAAACGGGCAACAATAATATCATCCTTGGCTATGATATCAATTCGACCAGTTCCTCTGCAAGCAATGAGATGATCCTTGGCGCTCAGAATCTTCTCTATGGAGATCTTTCCAATACTCGGATCGGTATAGGCACCACTTCACCAGATCAAAAGCTGCATGTCGTCGGCAGTGTAAAGATCAGTACCCTCTCCACTAACGGGCCGGTTTATTCCAACGGCCAGGTACTTACCAATACCAACCCTTCCGATATTCGGCTTAAGGAAAATATCTCAGGATTTGGTAGTACATTAAACAGAATTATGCAGCTTCGTCCAGTTACTTTTACCTGGAAAGCAGGTGGAAAACAGGGCATTGGTTTTATTGCCCAGGATTTGGAACAGGTGATCCCCGAACTGGTAAATACGGGTGAGGACGGCTACAAAGGCATCTATACCGTGGAGATGATCCCCTACCTGGTGAAAGCCATGCAGGAACAGCAACAAATCATCAACAGGATGCAAAGCAGGATTGAAGAACTGGAAGCTAAATAGGTTTAAGTTTTAAGTGTTAAGGTTTAAGTTAGGGATTAATTTATCTTCTTAACTTTATTGGCTGAATTGATGATGTACTTTTTTATTTAATTACCGGGAAATGGACAAGAAAATTATTAAAGGGCTTATCGACGAAAAACTGGAAGTCATCCAGGAACAGTTCTCGATTATCAGGGAATACGAGGGAAAAATCCCCATTATTGAGATAGATCTGATCATGACCAGTATTCGTGACCTCTACGAACTTGTGTTGAGTCTTCAGCTTGAAAACGTGAGCGGCGTGATGCCGAAACCGGCGCCAAAGCCCGAAGTCCCGAAGGTCACCCCGCCACCGGCGCCGGTTATCGCAGAAGAAATCCCGCCACCTGTTAAAGAGACCGTAAAAAAACCAGTTGCAGAAGTTCCGCCGGCGGTTGAACCCGTCGCCCCTGTTCGTCTGTCGCACGGCATTATCAGTATGGAGCCGGTAACCGAAGAGGAACAGATAAATGTATCACCGCCTCCTGAGAAATTCGAACCCTTCATAGCTGATCCGCCGGTTATATCTTATGAACCCCCGGCTATGGAGCCGCCGAAACCGGAACCACCTGCACCGGAACCACCTGCACCACCTGCTGTTGCTGCTGACGAAACACCTGACCGTAACCAACCGCATGAAAAATACCAACGGATCACTTTCGACCTGTTCTCTGAAGGCTCCGGCAATACGCTTGCCGACCGTTTCAGGGAAGGAAAGGAAAAACGGATCGCCGATAAGCTCCAGGAAAACAAGATCATCGATTTGCGGACAACCATCGGGATCAATGATAAGTTTCTGTTTATCAATGAATTGTTTGAGGGAAATATGCGGATCTATGATGAAGCCATCCAGAAATTGAATGCAGGTACTACCATGGCGCAGGCCGACATGCTGCTGCTCGACCTGAAGATTGTTTACAACTGGGACAGCGAATCGCCCACCGTGAAGAAATTTGTCGAACTGGTCAGAAGAAAATTCTGAATATGGCTAAGCTTTACCTAGTGCCTACGCCCATAGGCAATATCCGCGACATCACACTCAGGGCTCTGGACATACTTAAAGAGGTAGATCTCATCCTTGCCGAAGACACCCGCAAAACCGGAATCCTGTTAAAACATTACGATATCAGTGTGAAAATGAGCCCGCACCACCAGTTTAATGAGCACAAGGCAGTTAAAGGGATAGTTGAGCGGATTGAACTCGGGGAAAATATGGCATTGGTCACTGATGCAGGCACGCCGGGAATTTCTGATCCGGGATTTTTATTAGTGCGTGAATGTATCCGGAACGGCGTGGAAGTAGAATGTATGCCTGGTGCTACGGCTTTTGTACCTGCCCTGGTCAATTCAGGGCTCCCATGCGACCGTTTCCTGTTCGAAGGGTTCCTTCCGGTAAAAAAAGGGCGCAAAACCCGGCTGGAAGCCCTGGTAGAAGCCGATTGCACCATAATTCTTTATGAGTCGACCCACCGTATACTGAAAGCCCTTGAAGAACTGGCTGTTTTTTTTGGACCTGACCGCCCGGCCAGTATTTCGCGTGAGCTTACCAAGGTTTTTGAAGAAACTGTCCGCAGTACCTTGCCGGAATTAGTTCAGTATTACAAAGAGCACCCGGTAAAAGGTGAATTCGTTATCATAATCGGCGGAAAAAATTCCTGAAAAAATGTACGGCATCGTACATTTCTGTTCGTTATGTGTACACCGGTCTTATTTTAATCCACCTCAAATCATTATTGTATAATATTGATATATAGGAAGATATAATTTCTGGCATACTTTATGAATAGTATATGCCATTCCTGAATTATAAATAATTAAAACCATGAAATCGTTAATTCTTTCTTTTATATTGATTTGCGGCCTTATAACGCCAAGTATTGGCAAACCGATCAATGATATTTTTTCAATTAAAGAACCAGGCTTTGAAGAGGAAGCTTATATCAACGATATCCCGTTCGATACCTGGGACGTTGCTGTAAATGCTATTCTTGACGGCCAGGAAGCTAGGCTGGAAGACGAACCCTATGTAAATGATATACCTTTTGATACACGGGCTATTGCCTGTAAATATTTACTTAAAAAGATGGTAGAGACATCCGGTGAAGTAAATGTAAATGATATACCTTTCAGCACTGAAAAAATATTGTCCGAATACCTGGCAGCCCGGTTAACCGAGCAATACCGTGATGAAAAGAATATCTATGATCTGCCTGAAGGACCAAATTTCATCATTTGTTCTTATGAGAACGGTGTACCATCCTGTGTAGCTGTGAAGGTTAAAATACCAAAGAAGGCTACCGCCAGGCAAAGAAAAATAGAATCTTCCGATTATACCATTATTTACCCTGTGAGGCTGGAAATTCCCAGAATTGAAGCACGCGATCAGGTTAATCATGATGTTTTAATTGTTCCCGGCTTCTCTTTATAAATATACTCGCCCTTTTCTTTAAACATTTTTGGTTAAGTGAAAGTCCCCGTCAGCTTTGGCGGGGCTTTTTTATTAGTGTTAAGTGTTGAGAGTTAAGTGTTAAGTTTGGGAATTATTTAAATAGGAGAATCTTGTTATGTTGTTTTATACCATAAAAATAATATTTGTTTATTCATGCTCCAACGGGTAAATCCGTTGGTTCCGAATAAGTTACAAAATATTAACCGACGGATTTACCCGTCGGAGCACTGAAGAAAAAGGAAAAATATCCCGGTCAATTTAAATTATTTCCCGAACTAAAACCTTAACCCTTAACACTAAAACTTAATTAACTTTGAACTTTAAACTCAGAGCTTTGAACTACTCATACGATTATCCCCGTCCGGCCGTTTCGGCTGATATTGCTGTCTTCCGGAAGGAAGGGCATACTTTGCAGATATTGCTGATTCGCCGGAAAAATCCTCCTTTCCGGGGCATGTGGGCATTGCCGGGTGGATTTATGGAGATAGATGAAACCCTTGAAGAAACGGCTGCCAGGGAGCTCCGGGAAGAAACAGGCTTGACAAATGTTGATTTAAAGCAACTTAAAGCCTTCAGCCAGGTAGATCGTGATCCAAGGACGAGAGTGGTTACGGTCGTTTTTTACGGCATGGTTTCACTTGAAAATTCAGTGGCCACCGGCGGTGACGATGCGGAAAAGGCCGAATGGTTCGCCGTGGATAGTCTGCCACCGTTAGGATTTGATCACAGTCAGATCATCGATTTGGTAATGATTGAAAAGGATGACCGTTGATTGTGGTGAGAAACTAAATATTAAACAACCCCGCCGCAAGCAGCGGGGTATCTATTTAACCGACGGGTTAACCCGTCGGTTATAATACTTTCGCCCCAAGGGGCGGGAAATTAACGCAACAAGATTAAATATTGATAAATATATTATAAATTTACCATTCATTAAATTGCTGTTGGCTCAATCTGTCAAAGGGATTTAGTAATGAAAACATTAAAACATATAGGTTTTATCATATTTTTCCTTCAAACGATCAGTATTTTCGGCCAGGATCCCAATTTTTCAAACTTCAACAATAATAAAATCTACTATAATCCGGCTTACGCGGGAATAGATTACGGATTAAGAATAAATCTCGCTTATCGAAGGCAGTGGCCTAATATTCCAGGTAAATTCCAGACATTTTATGCATGTTTTGATCATAGTATCAGGTTTACCAGGGGGACAGGTGGCGGAGGTTTTGGTTTAATAGCCGTTTCAAATACTGAAGGCGAAGGTGCTCTTCAAAGAATTACGCTCGGAGTTCCGATTTCAGTAAGATTAATAAGCCGATCAAAATCTCTGGTCCAGTTCAGCTGGATGCCCGCTTATTCATTTAACAGCATTAATTGGGATCAATTTGTTTTCAGCGGGCAATTGGATCCTTATTATGGTAATAAATATTCTTCCGGATTTATTTCACCGGATGAAGGTACAAGCAATAAGACTTATGCCGATATTGGAAATTTTGGAATAGTATACAGGTATGAGAATACGTCGTCTCAGGCAAATTCATCTAAATTTTATAAGAAATTCGAAGTCGGAATAGCTGGTTTTCATTTAACGGAACCTGATCAATCATTCACTCATTCGAAAGAATCACCACTTCCTGCCAAATGGGTTTTTTTAACGAACTATACGACATCAATTTCACTTAATCATGACGGATACCTGCTTCTCGAACCATCATTACTATGTGAATGGCAATGGAAGATGTTTTCTTATATGATGGGTGTCAATGCATCTCTAACAGATTTTAATATAGATTTAGGTGTATGGTGGAGAAGCAAAAATATTAATCCGCGGAGTACAGATGCCATTATAGCTTTGTTTGGATATCGATTTTTACTTGATAAAAGCAAAAATATTATTCTGACTGCTTCATTGGCTTATGATTTCACCATATCAAAATTGACCGATGTTACACGGGGATCGCCCGAAATCACCATAAGTATAGCCTTTAATGAGAGTTCATTTTTTAATGACAGGCCGGATGTGTGTGATGAAGGCGCTCCATGGATGAACAGAAAGAAGTTGTCAGTACGGAAGAGGAACCATTAAAAGAGTCCATTTACCTGATCAGTGTGACCGTTCCATACGTTTTGCCATTATCGCCGCTCCAGTTGGTGCCATCTGAAAATTTAGCAAAAGCTTTCCAGACATAGACATCCTGTGGAAATGGATCGCCGTTTTCATTTTTCCCATCCCAGCCTTCGGAGGGCATGCCTTCGTCAAGGGCGGAGGATTGCCAGATCAAATTTCCCCATGTATCAAATACCTGCATGGTGTATTCGAGGAGTCCTATACCCTTTGGCAGGAAAAGGTTGACCCCCGGATCAGGATGCTCCGGTGAAAAAGCATTCGGCACAAATAAGCCTTTATAGCTTACCTGATGAAGCACGACAGCAGTATCATAACATCCAAATTGATTCAGGGTAACCAGTGTAATTTCATAATTCCCGGTATTATTGTATTCTATCGGCCCATTGACTTCGCAGGAGGAGAGCACATGGTCATTGCCAAAATCCCAGAAACACTCGGTTGCCCCTGTCGACGTATTGACGAAAGTCAGCAGTTCAGGGTATCCACCGGAGGAAGTATAGGTAAACCCGCTTTCGGGTTGGGGAAACACCCTGATTTCAATACTGTCCGCATCTTTGCACATATTGCTATTTTCGGAGATCAGTTTAACCTTAAAGTATCCTGGTGTATCAAAGACATGTGTCGGATTTGAAGTGAATGCCGGACTATCTCCAAAATTCCACAGGTGATAACTTCCTGAATCACCCTGAAAAGTAACTTGTAAAGGAGCACAACCTTCGGTAACCGGAAGGATATAGGCATCAGGCGCAGGTTTAACCTGAATTTGTTTGGTTGCCACTCCGGTGCAGGCAGGAAAACCATAAGCCGCCACTCCGGTCAGTACGACATCGTAAGTGCCTTCTTGCTGATAAATATGATTTGGATTCGATAATACGGATGAATTGCCGTCCCCGAAATACCATGTTTTACCGGCTAAGTCAATATCAAACGAATATTCGAAATTTATTGTTTCTCCAACACAGGCTTCATCATTTGAAATAATATTAATCTGCGGCGACGGGTTTATTTCAATAGTTTTATAGGCATAATCGCGTCCACAGCCATTATCAACATATAACTCCACACTAAAAGTACCCGCCTGCTGATAACTGTGGCATGTGTCTTTTCCGGAGTATCCCTGCCCGTCGCCAAATTTCCATGAAACAGTTGAAATGGAGGTATCGGTGGAATAATTCTGAAAGAAAAATGTGTCACCCTCACATCCTTTAAATTTATCAACAACAAAGGAAGCATCGACGGTACTGGGTTTAACAATTAAGTCCTGCGATAGCGTATCAGTGCCACATCCATTATTAGAAATCAGTCTGATCGTATATGTTGAAGAACTAGTGCCTGTTGTGTAAGTGTGGACAGGTTCAAATTCAGTAGATGTTTCCGGTCCGTCGCCAAACTCCCAATAGTAAGAGTCCGGCATGCCTTTGGAATTATTCTTAAATTGAACATCAATAGGGGTGCAATCCCAATCGTGCAACATCTCAAAGTCTGACAGCGGTTTTGGATGGACCAGGATTGATTCGGAATAAACAAAAGCACCACAGGAATTAGAGGAAGAAAAGTTGATATGATATACCGTGTCTCCATTGAGGCTGCCCTCATATATCTGCGGTTCAGGAATTAAGGAATTACTGGTAATCCCGTTTCCAAAATCCCAAAAATATAAAGCATTATCTCCATACTGGGATGTGTCGATTGAAATAGTAACAGGAAGCGGTTCACATCCTTCATTCGTATCAATCTCGATTGTTCGCTGGTGTGGCGGAACAATAACATTTAGCCATGTTGTATCAGAAGACTCACAATTAGCCGAGTTGACAATCAACGACACCAGATAAAGTCCTGCAGCAGTATAAATATGAGTAGGTTCACATAATGTAGAAGTATTGCTTCCACTAAGATCACCAAAACTCCATTGGTAATTATAAGTATTATTACAAATGGTGGTAAATTGAATAATATCTCCCACACAGGCAGGAGGGGCAAAGGAAAGAGCAATCTCAGGCAAAGGCGATACATCTATGGTTTTACTATCTGAATTTGAGCAACCCGTCAGACTATCAAATATTGTATAAATTACCGTATTAAGACCAACCACAACCCCGGGAGCAGAAGGGTCAAAAAACGTATCATTTACTATACCTGCTCCACTCCAGGTTCCATCGGCCGGGTCTCCTGATAATGATATGGGTGCATCGTTCACACATATTGAATTGTCTAAGCCGGCATCGACATCTGGTAATGCTAAAACTGTCATGACAAGACTATCTGCAGAAAAACAACTTCCTGCCCCTCTGCTATATTTCAATGTAAAATTTCCCACAGAATCAGGAGAAAACAAACCCTGAGGTGTGACATAATTCCCACTCCATGTATCCTCGCCTGGCGGAATGCCGGACAGCTGAATTTCATCGTATAAACAAACTGTATCATCATTACCGGCATCAACCTGAACAAAATCAATCACATCAAATGAAATGTCATTCTGACCCTTACCACAAATGTTTGTAGCTTCGACGGTGATCAGGTACGTACCTGTTTGTGAGAAATTTATTGTTGGAAATTGAGAAGTTGAATCTGGAGGCGGGTCAAAGCTTACGCCAGTATTAGGGCTCACACGCCATTTATAAGACGTAATGCTACTGCCGTTATTAGTATACGAAACAGAATCGCCGTGATAGATATAGGGAATGCAAGCATCAGGGATATCCGGAATATTTATGTAAGGGACATCCTTGACATTAATATTAAATACCTCTGTGTCAGGTGGTAAGCATGCATTAGAAACATTTAAAGTAACGGTATAATTTCCGGGATCATTGAACACTATTTGTGGTTCAGGTGACTCTGAATTTGTAGGAGGAATAAAGGACCAATCTGAACCCGGTGTTTGTGGTGAAATCTCCCATTCGAACTCAATGCCAATGCCTGTTGATGAATTAGTAAAAGTCACCGTATCAGGAGCACAATCACTATTATTATTGTAGTGAATCTGAGCAGAAGCAGTTGGAGTATTTTGAACGGATATGTCTAGGGTATAAGTAGTAGTATCGCAAGGATTACTTGCAGTCAAAGTGATCGTATGAGTTCCAACCGAGGAATAATATTGGCACGGCGGATCTTCCAAAGTTGACGTGAAACCATTACCAAAATCCCAATGATAATTTGTTGTAGAAATACAAGCAGAGCCATAAGCACCGGGAGTAGTTGTGTTAGAAAAAGAAAAGCAAGTTGAGTTTACACATCCTTCAGCAGGATTAACATTAAAGCTTGCAAGAGGTGAACTCCAAATTTTGATTCCACCTATAGTGGCAGGTGTGCTTGAACAGGAATTTGAAGCTGTGACAGAAACAATAAACTCATTATTTGTTAGACCGCATGATGTAGTTAAAAATGTATGTGTAATGGTGTCGTTATTAGCCACAACCGAATCTTGTGTCCAAAGAATTGTTTGACTGTTATCACCAAAGTCCCATAAATAGGTCGTTCCAGGAGAATTTAATGCATAATTAGACATGGTAAACGAATAGGTCTGAGGCGCACAACCATAAGTGCTGCCTGCGCCTGGCCCCCCTATACCTATTGCTGGGTTTGATTGGTTCTTGACAACATAAGTATGCGATCCATTGCACCCATTTTCTCCAAAAGCAGTAATGGTCAAATCAAATGCCCCAAGCTGTGTATAGGTATAGCTTATCGGAAAGCTGCTATTTGTAAGGTTAGTGAGCTGTGGGCTGCCGTCGCCCCAATTGATATTATAAGTCGAAATGCAAGAACTGTTGGGTGTATTATTTTGAACTTGGATTGGGAAATCTGGATTGGCAGGTGTTGGATTATTGTCACAATTACTAAAATCGGGATCATTAATTAAGTCAGAAAGTTGAGGATTGGGGATCCTTTTAACAGTAACAATACTGCTATACGAATCTGTAATATTTCCACCACTAGAGGTATCTGTTACGGTTAAATTGACGGTGAATGGTTGATAATTACAGCCGAAGACATCATCAAAAACATGATTTGGGTTGGCTACATCAGATGCAGGGGGATCCGCAAAATTCCATGAATATAAATACGGAGAGGAACCGCCCCCGGTGACTGTGGATATAAAATGAATGGTAGTTCCTGAGCAGGTGCTGTCATTATTAAAAGTAAAAGACACGTTCAGTTGTGCATTTAAAACTACCGGCAATAAACAGAGCAGAATTTTAAAAATGACACCTTTTAACAAGAAGTCGATTGTCCTTGATTTCATAATTTTGGCCTGGCAAATTTCCCTTTCCAAATATACATAAGAATTTATAATGAGGGTGTATCAAAACTAGCTTTTTATTCCACGCAAAGGTCGCAAAGCAAAAACGCAAAAATCGCAAAGGTTTAATTTACAGTATTTTAATTTGCGTTCTTTGCGCCATTTCTTTGCGTTCTTTGCGTGAAATTTGACTTTTGATATAGCCTCATTGTAAATCAACCTCACTTCTCCGCATTATCCAGCATTGAATATCAATTCTTTGCGTCTCCGCGTCTTCGCGGTTTATATTAAAAACCAACTTATGATACCCTCTTAAGTTTCAGTATGATTAATATATTTCAGGTAATTTTCAAAATTGATAACTGAAAATGAAGAATCCGGGTAGGCTGAAAGCCAACCACCAGGTGCCTTGATTTTCTTACTACTCATTTTAATCTCATAGCCAAATAGTTTTCCTTCACGTTCTTCCACCCAATCAATTTCCTGCTGATCATAAGTGCGCCAGAAATGGCAATGGAGCAATTAACGATAATATAGCCATTAAGATGGAGGATTTATTGGTTTCTCGCTCTCCAGCCGGAATAATTGAAAATGCCTACAGTTCCTTCATAGGAATCGGGACCCGGTGTTTGAATCTCATCGATCGTGATATTGTTTCCGATAATAATCAGTACAATTACAATTTACAGTTTACAATCTTAGATTTTAGATCGAAAACTGTAAACTGTAAATTTTAATTCTCCTTAAAACTTCAACTTTTAAATTTTTTTATAGTCCTTTGTATTGATGAAAAAAGCAGCGATCATAGGTGCCGGAGCGGCCGGTCTTGCTACCGGTATATATTTGGCCCGCAAGGGATTCGGGGTTACAATTTTTGAGAAAAACGGATTCCCGGGAGGAAGATGCGCCAGTTTTACAAAAGACGGCCATCGCTTCGATATCGGCGCCACGCTTCTGATGATGCCACAGGTATATGAGCGTACTTTTGCTGATTTCGGGAAAAACATGTATGAGGAACTCGACCTGATCCGCATGGATCCGGTTTACCGGCTCAAATACCCGGGTAACACCGAACTGTTGTTTTCATCCGACCTCATGAAGATGCAACAGCAACTGGAGGCGATTGAACCGGGCAGCTACGCTCCTTTCCTGAAATACATGGACAGGAGTTACCGGGCATACCAGCTTTCGATGAAGCACATCATCGACAGAAATTATTACCATATCTTTGATTTCATCAATTTTTCCAATTTTATAAGGCTTTTTCAGCTTAAAGCATTCTCAAATCATTACCGGCTTGCCTCAAGATATTTCAGCAGTGAGCCCCTCCGCATCGCTTTCACTTTTCAAAATATCTATGTCGGACAAAATCCTTTCCATGCTTCGGCTATTTTCTCGATGCTGCCCTTCATGGAGCTTACCGACGGGGTTTGGTTTCCGAAAGGCGGAATGAACCGTATCCCGGAGCGTCTTGAAGCGATTGCCATCGAGAATGGGGTAGAGATCAGGTACATGTCGCCTGTAGCTCAGATCCGCACCAAAGATGGAAAAACAGACGGGGTTATGCTGAACGACGGCAGTTTTCATCCTTCCGATGTAGTTGTGGCAAACGCAGACCTGCCTTATGTTTACCAGGAGCTGTTACCTCCGGGCAATACTCTCCGGTTAATCAAACGACTTGGATACACATGCTCTGCCATGGTTTTCCACTGGGGAATGGATACGGTCATTCAGGGGATTGAGCAACACAATGTGTACGTTTCATCAGGGTATAAAGATAGTATTGAAGCTGTTTTTAAAAGAAACGGCGTATCCGCCGAACCAAGTTTTTATGTTCATTCTCCCGCCCGTGCCGATAAATCAGCCGCTCCTGATGGTGAAGACTCCATCTCGGCAATCGTTCCGGTCGGCCATATTGCAGACGGCGAAAAACACGACTGGGAAGCGATCAGGAAAGAGATCCGTAAGCAGGTTCTCGCGCGGATGGCCGTTGAAGGTTTCCCCGATTTCGAAAAACACATCAAATTCGAGAAGGTATTTACTCCTGTTATGTGGCAGAATATGTTCAGTCTTTCCCGGGGAGCTACATTTGGCAGTCTCAACCACAACCTTCTGCAAATGGGGTATTTCAGACCCCACAACCAGCACCCGGTATTCAGGAACCTTTTCTTTGCCGGCGGCAGCACACATCCGGGAAATGGTGTACCGTTGGCACTGATTTCTGCAAGGCTGACTGCAGAAAAAGTGATCAGGAATTTCAAGTAAAACGTACCAAAAGGATCACCAATGAAGCCACTGGATAATATTATCGATGAAACTCTTGGTAAGATTGATTTTCAAAAAATAATTGATCATCCGAACATACTTATCGCTGCAAGGTTTTGGGAAGACGACCGGTATAATGCGGCCAAAACTATATACCGGTTCATGCGGTGTATCGACGACATGATTGATGACCGAAAAGCACTTCAGACCAAATTGAGTTGTATGGAGCAAAAGATGTTTTCGGAAAAAGTCAACAACTGGATCGATTGTCTTGGTTATGATGCTCCAGATGATCCGTTTTTCAGGGAGGTGACCGATACTATCCGTCAATTCAGGATCCCACAGCATTTTTTTTACCATTTTGCCCGGTCGATGGTTTACGATATCACCCATAACGGTTTCAATACTTTTGATGATTTTCTGGATTATGCCGAAGGAGCGTCGAACGGGCCCGCTTCAGTCTTTGTACACCTTTGCTGCCTGGACAAACGTGATAATGGATATATTTCTTTTCCCGGTAATATCAGTGATATTGCCAGGCCTTGTGCCATCTTCAGTTATCTTGTACACATCATCCGGGATTTTCAAAAAGACCAGTTGAACAACCTGAATTATTTCTCCCTGGATATTCTCGAAAAAAATGGGCTTACTCCCGCCATGCTTGGGGAAATAGCCCGGGGAGGGAAAATCACTGCAGCTTTCCGAAATGTTATCAGGGCGTACAAGACCATTGCCGGGATTTATAGATCTGAAACGGAAAAGATGCTGGAATCCCTTGAAAACCGTCTTGAACCGAGATACTTTCTCAGCCTCCGAATCATTACCGAACTGTATGTGAAAATTTATGAACGCATCGATCCCGAAAACGGTTGTTTCACCACCGAAGAGTTAAATCCTTCTCAGGATGAGGTCAGGAATAGTGTCGTGGAATGTATCGAAACATTTAAGAAATTTGATTATTCATGCTGAGGCTGTATCAAAAGTCTATTCTGTCGAATTGCGACCTGATATTAGTTCGTGCTCCAACGACTAAAGCCGTTGGTTCTATTGATGTTACAAAATTGGAACCGACGGCTTCAGTCGTCGGACTACCATAAAATAGAGGTGGCTCAGACTTTTGATGCAGCCTCTTCAGAATAAGTTACAAACTATTAACCGACGGATTTACCCGTCGGAATAAATAAAAAGAAGCTGTTCGGAATAAATAAAAAGAAGCTGTTCCGACTCTTGAGACAGCCTTTTAAGTTTCAGTATAAATAAAACTGATTTACCGGGGATTTTTAACGTTAAGGCTGCCGCCGGTCACTATTGTAATGGTTGCACCAGTTGCAAAGGTGATGGCATAACATTCGGCCGTGATGCCGCCGGCAATTACCGGGAAGCGGTTACCAGAGGGCGCAGAAGGGATAAATACCATATCATTAAGGTCGGGCACAATTCCTGAACCCCAGTTCCCATTGTTGTTCCAGGCTGTGCTGATATTCCCTGTCCAGGTATTAATCAGCTTTACCGTTACCTCGTCAAGGCATATTCCATAATCGACACCTCCCGTGCCTGTTTCACCAGTAAATGATACGGAAACGGTTTGTCCGGTATATCCGGCTAAAGAAACCTGAACCTGCTGGTAGGCCGTATTGGTTGCTCCGGTAATCTGATAAATGACCTCATTGCCGATCTTCACAACCATATCCGCCGGCACCTCCGTCCATCAAAGCCGGGGTATGGACAAACCTCATCATAATCGTCGAGGTATCCCGCAGTTGTTCCTGATGAAATAATTGGCAGGGGACCCGAAAGAATGAAGGCATTGCCGATATTTTCACCGCCTTGTAAGGGGGAAAGGGGCGTGACCGGTTGCCCCCAGGCGCTTCCTGACCATAAGAGCAATAGTATAAAAAACGTAAATAATTTTTTCAAAATGACGGGTATTTAATTCACAAAAAAGTGCTTTTTCCATGAATGGTCAAATATACTTTACTACCTGATAATGAAACGTTAATGATAAGTTAAAGATGTGTTAAAAAGCAGGAATTTATCTTAATAAAACCACGGTTCCCCGGAGCACTTCCCGTATGGGTTTATCCAATGCCGTGCTTTGGTAAGATACCATCCATACATAAACATCCGAAGGGCATTTAATCCCGCCTTTCCTGCCATCCCAGCCTTTTGCCAGGTCGTTTGATTCGAACAGCAATTCACCCCAACGATTGTAAACCTGCAAATTGAAAGAGGAAATATTCACACCGGTGGCAAGAAAAACGTCATTCAGGCCATCCTGGTCGGGGGTAAAGGCGTTTGGGACGGTTAACAGGGGTTCACAGTTGCGAAAGTTTATATAAACGGTATCGAACCGGGTTCCGCAGGGGTTGGAAACCCTCACGCTATAAAGACCATCCTGCTTTACCTGTAAAAAACGTCCAGTCGAATTATTATTCCATACATATTGGCTGTAAATATTGTCATTACCGGCATCCAGCAACAATGAATCGCCAAAACAAATCTCCTGGTCATCACCAAGATTTACCATTGGAAGATCTATAGAACTTATGATGACAGTATCACGGTACCGGCATCCTGTTCCGTAAGTTACCTCCAACCAGTAGATGCCGGCCTGGTCTGCCAGAAATGAAGAGTCTTTGGAGCCATCCTGCCATAGGTAATCATCAAAGCTATGGCTGGCGCAAAGGAACATTGAACTTCCGGAACACAAGACCGTATCGGGAGGAAAAATTGATTCCGGCTCCGGATTCCAGCTGATCGTGATTTCATCACTGATCATGGAGCAACCTAATTGGATATCAACGCGGTAAGTCCCAGGCAGGGTGATATTCCTCAAAGGATTAGTAGAACCATCTTCCCACAAATAATTGGTGTTGCAGGGAATGAGGGCATTCAGCAGGAAAGATTCTCCATAACATAATGTAGTATCAGGTCCCAGGTCGAGCATGGGGTTCATGGGTGTCACCGAAACCATATCTATATAAAATGATGAATACTGGGTCAGGGAACCGGCGAAATCCATGATGGTAAGATCATTATCGGAGGTAAAATTGCCGATGGTTATGAATTTTTCATTGCCAGTGGCAGTATAAATCCCATGGATCTCTTTCCAGCCATCTTTTTTTGTAATGGGTACACCCGGGTCCTGAGAGACAGTGACCGGTATTCCTGGATTGATAACAGTTGACCCTGACTGGGAAACGGCATTTTCAGACAGAAGTAAACCGATACCATCGATAGCATAGCGACTGTTATCAGAACAGGAAACAAAGAAGGAAACGCGGTAAGTTTTTCCTGCTTCGAGCAAGCAGGCTAGTTCAGCCTCCATATACTCCCGGTAATTATATCCCTGGAAAGGATAGTAACAGATGATATGGCCATAGCCCGTGCCTGAATAAGCCGGTTCATAGCCCCACATATTATTGGGCACACCGGCATTTCCGCCACCGCAGGTGTGACAAAGGTCGGATGTGCCTTCTCCGGGTGTGTACCAGTCTTTGGCATAATCAAACTGGCCATATTCCGTCGGGCAGCTTATGTAATTACTGAAATCGCAGTTAGGGACCAGGTTTTGGGCGGGCAGGCAGAAAGGTAACCACAACAAGATTGTTAAGACCGTTAAAATTTTCATACTTTCACGAAATACATCTGAAGTTTGCCTTTGCCCCTGACCTCCAGTTCTCCTCTCGGCTCGGTCTCGAAACTCTCCCTGACAAGGTTGTAGGTCGATTCTGAAATATTGATCTTCATCGGTTCCGAATGGCTTTCCATCCTTGAAGCAGTATTGATGGTATCGCCAAAAACATCATAAATATATTTTTTTACCCCGACAACACCGGCTATCACCTCTCCCGAATGCACGCCTGCCCTTATCTCCCAGGTGCAAGCCGATTCAGTATTTCTTTTTCTGATAAACCGGACCATATCGATGCAACAGCTGACAATTTTAAAAGCATGCATCGGATCTGGTTCAGGAAGGCCTGAAACCGCCAGGTAGCTGTCGCCAATCGTTTTAATGCGCTCACAGGCATGTTTTTCGATGATGTTATCAAAGGCTGTGAATATCTGGTTAAGTTCTTCGATAAGGATTGCCGGGGCAAGTGTCGTAGATTTTTGGGTAAAATTAACGATGTCCACGAAGCATGCCGTGACATGGTTGAAGAGCCGGGGTTCGGTCTTTCCTTTCTCTTTGAGGTCGTTTGCAATACCAACCGGAAGGATATTCAGAAGTAAATGATCAGACTTTTCCATTGCGGCGGCAATGATCTTGTTATCCTTTTTCTTGAGCTGAAGGCTGTAAAAGATCATGCCGGCCAGCGCGAGCAGGAGGCCGGATACAGCCAGCATGAAATTACGGAATATGGTTTCTTTCTTTAATGCAAGACCCTGGATCTGTTCATTCTTCCTGAGGAGCTGAATTTCATTCTCCTTTTTCTCCGTTTCATATTTGATCTGAAAATCCGACAACTTACTGAGTATATCATCAGAAAAGACCGAATCTTTTACCTCGCTGTATTTCTTGTAATACTCAAGTGATTTCTCATAATTTTTCAGGTCACTGTATATTTCCGAATAGTAAAGATAGTTTTGCTGAAGCTGGTTCCTGAGGTTTAACCTGTCTGCGATCTGTGTGCTGCTGTCGATTAATTGCAGCGCCTTTCCGCTATGACCCATTGCCCTGTTAATATCACTGAGATTGGCAAGTGCCGTCGCCTTTTCTCCTTCTTTTCCCAATTTATTGTAAATTGCTACTGCTGAGGTGAGGTAAGAGGCCGCATCTTCATGTTTTTTCTGAGCAAGGTACACTTTCCCAATATTATTATAAGCCAGTGCGATCTGGCCCATATCACGGTTCCTGTTGTGAAAAGCAAGGTTTTTTTCAAAATACAACAGGGCCGTGTCATATTGATTCTTATAAAAATAGACCCTTCCCAGGTTGTTTAAACGGATGGCCACTTCATCCTCGTCTTTTAGAGATTCCTCTATTTTAAGGGATTCCCTGAAATTACGGATGGCCTGGTCATATTTTTTCCATTCGGTATAGACCAGGCCTATATTATTCAATGATTTTGATACGCCCGGCTGGTCTTTGAGGCTGCTTCTAAGACCCAGCGACCTCTCAAAATATTCAATGGCTTTGTCATATTTCCCCCAGACGCGGTAGACCATACCAATGTTGTTCAGTGTTTTCGCAATCTCGCTTCCTTTACCCAACTCTTCATCGATCCGGATAGTCTGCTCATAATAGTCAATGGCTTTATCATAATTGCCGCGCATCTTATAATTGAGCCCAATATTGTTCAGCGTGGAGGCAACCGACTCGAGATCACCCTTTTCTCTCTGCAGATCCAGGGCTTTCTGGAACCAGTCGATGGCCTCGGAATAATTATCCAGCTTATAATAACAGATTCCAATCTTTTCAGAACAGGAAGCGGTGAATTCTTTCTGACCATCCGACATATTCCCTGGCGAATCAAGATATTCCCTGAATTTCGCGACAGCTTTTTCATATTGCCCGGCGTCAAGGAGAGAGTCAGCAATGGTTAAGGTAGCGTCTGACGCTTTTTCCTGTGAAAATAAAGCATCTGAGAGGATCAAGCAATAAATGAACAATATTAATCTGGGCAAACGGATCACCTGGATTCTGTTTTGGATTTATGTTGAAGTCAATGAACAACCCTGCTGCAAGCAGCGGGGTATCTATTTAAGAGGCTGTCTCAAAAGTCGGAGCGGCTTCTTTTTTTTATTTGCTCCGACGGGTAAATCCGTCGGTTATAATACTTTCGCCCCAAGGGGCGGGAATTAACTCAACAAGATTAACAT